>Ga0256845_1002295_pt1 | contig 14012 bp, 11 predicted proteins | sample RiftiametaG_FD_189101 | JGI IMG/M metagenome (GOLD analysis project Ga0256845, IMG submission 189101) | Tube worm associated microbial communities from hydrothermal vent at the East Pacific Rise, Pacific Ocean - Riftia | ecosystem: Host-associated > Annelida > Integument > Unclassified ...
TGAGCAGACCGTCGCCGGCCTGGAAATGGTCGCCCGCTACAAGCGCTACGGCATCGCTCTGCACACCAGCACGGTGGTGACCAAGCGCAATCTGCCGGAGATGGCCGCGATCTACCGCTACCTGCGGGCACGCGGCGTCGACCAGGTCGTCTTTAACGTCATGCAGGCCAACGGCCGCGCCAATACCTACTTCGATCAGCTCTTCCCCACATATACAGAGATTGCCGCGGCCGCCGGTGAGTTCCTCCGCGAGGCCCACATGCACGAAGAGCAGGTGATGGCTTTTTTTGTCGACATTCCGCTCTGCACTACCGGCGAACTGCCCGACTTTAATCGGGGCTACGTCGAAGACTATGTACACTTCGAGCCGCCCCCCGAAGCAGCTCGTAGCTTACTGCGCGAAGAGCTGCTCGAGACGCGACGCGCCGGCGAAGACGGCGAGCTGGTCCAGATCCGTCGCGCCGACCTAGACGACGATCAGCGACGAAAGCGGCCAGAGTGCGCGAACTGTCGCTACGACCGGGTATGCGAGGGTGTTTGGGGCAACTACCTGCGCCGCTACGGCTGGCAGGAGTTCGCGCCGGTCGGCTCCTAGGCGGCCCGCGGCCCTCCTGGTCGACGGTGACTTTTTCCTGTGCCGATACCGAAAATGCTTCGGTGCGACCCTCGATGCTCAGCGGCGCCCGACCTCGCGGAGAAGGGCAAATGCCCGCAACGGCTCGGCTGCGGTGGCTGCGAGCACTCCGCCCATCATCGCCCCGATCACACCAACAGTGGCGATGTCCGAGCCCGCCATCAAGAGCCCACGAATCGGCGTACGCGGCCGCAAATGGGGGTTCGCAAAACGATCAGGGGTCGGCTCAAGCCCGTAGATCGACCCCCGTGCGGGTCGCACAAAGTGATCTGTCGACAGCGGCGTTGACAGTTCGACATGGTCGACCATGCCCCGAAGTTGCGGCATCTTGCTTAAAAATTGCTCGAGCAAACTGTCACTCAGCCGACGCTTGAGTGCCTCGTAATCATCGCCCCGCCGACGCCAACGAGTCTTTGACCAGGCTGCAAAGCGCTCCCAGGGCACAAAGGTGACGACCTCGCCGGTGTGCCGTTGTTCGGGGCCAGGATCGTAGGTCGGATCCTTGAGCGAAGGAAAGGAGCAGTAGAGGATCGACGCCTCGGAGGGCTTTTCTCCAGCCTGTCCAAAGTGCCAGGTATCGGCCTCGACGTCCCAGGTGTTGTAAAACCAGCGGTTGGCCGAGCCGGCGCCGGCAGCCCGGATATCCCCCTTAAACCCGAGGTAGAGGCAGACGTGGGCGGGTGCCGGTTTCAGCTCGCGGATCGCATTGGCCCAGCGACCCCCCGCTTCGGTAGCTGGCAGCAGGCGGTTGACGGTCGCCAGCGCCCCTGCGGCGCTGATCACCCGCTGCGCCCGAATCTCCTCACCATCGCGCATGCGCACGCCGACCGCAGCCCCTCCATCAACCAGAATTTCGGCGACATCGGCTTTGATCCGGGTCCAGCCGCCAGCACCTGCGACTGTGCCCAGCAGGCACTTCGCGATCTCTGCAGAGCCGCCGACTGGATAGTAGGCACCGTGCATAAAATGCTTGGTCACGAGTGCCTGGATCGCAAAGGAGGAGCGGCTCGGCGGCGCTCCGTGGTAACCCCATTGAGCCGCGAGCACGGTCTTGAGGCGCTCATCTTGAGTGATCGAATCGAGCACCGTTTGCGTCCGCTCGAGCAGCGCGCGACGGGCCGGCCCTGCAAATACCCGCTCGACAAGGCCACCGCTGCGGGCAGGAAAGAGTCGGCCCAAGTAGTAGCCGCGCATCGCCCCAGCGACCTCCCGAACCCGGGCGAGATAACGATCGATGCCGTCGGCCTCCGCCGGAAAGGCCGCGACGAGGTTCTCGCGGAAGACCTGCCGATCGTCAGGAAAGTCGATCGAGACCCCGTCTGGAAACTCAAAAGCGTCGTAGACCGGACCGAGCGATGCCCAGGCGAGCCTGGCGTCGGTGAGACGGGAGAGCAAACGACCGGGCATGCTGTGCTCGGTGACCTCGCCGACCGCGTGCACACCGACATCCCAGCGATAACCCGGGCGTTTAAACTCGTGGGTAAAGCCGCCAGCGACGTAATGCTGCTCGAGAACCAAAACGCGGTGACCGAGCTTCGCCAGCATCGCCGCCGCCGTCATGCCGCCCATGCCCGAGCCGATGACGATCGTATTCCAGCCCCCCGGACCCGGGAGGTCCTTCGGCACATTGCGGCTCCATGGCTTGTCGCGCTCGCTCATCGCCCGAGGGTACCAGCTAGGTCCTAGCCCGGTTGCACCCGAAAGAAACGAAAGCTACCGCCGCCTCGCCAACCGACCGCAGAGCTGATCCCCCCCTCATCTTCGCCGCCCAGCACCTGCAGCATGCGCGCCCGAACGTGGCTGATGCAATGCTCGCCGCGCTCGATCATCAGCCATCGGCGCCCGAGCTTGTGGGCAACCGCTCCAGTCGTGCCAGACCCCGCAAAGGCGTCGAGTACCAGCTCCCCGGGCCCGCTCGCGATCCGCAGGACACGCTCGAGCAAACGCTCCGGCTTCGGCGTTGTAAAGGGCTCGACGCCGGGAAAGAGCCGGAGCATCTCCCGCTTGGCCTCTTGGTTGGAGCCGCAGGCCTTCGACGTCCACCAGGAATCCGGCACGATGCCGTCCTGGACCTCGCTGAGGAAGAGCTTAAGCCGCGGCCCCCGATCCCCCTTGGGGCCAAACCACAGCCTGTTGTCGGCGATCAGCGCGGCTGTACGATCGGGCAGCCCGTTCCAATGTCGTCCGGCAGGCGGCAGCGACTCACCGCCCGCCGGCCGGGCGATCGCGTAGCGGTAGATCGCCCGGCGCTCTGCATCCTCGGAGCGCACCGAATAGGAGACGCTCTGCCAGCGACCGCGGCGATCGCCGTCAGGGTTTTTGTAGGGACCTAGCTGGGCCGCGTCGCGGGGGATCAAGTTGCGACGCCAGGCGCCGATCTCTTTGGCGTAGACGAGCAGGGTGTCGTGCGATCCAGAGATCAGCGCCCTATTTTTTTTGGCGCAGATCCGCTGCCAGACCACGGAGGCGACAAAATTTTCCCGACCAAAGATGCCGTCTAAAAGCACCTTCATGTAGTGCACCTCGTTATCGTCTAAGTGCATCCACAGCGAACCATCGGCGCCGAGCAAACGATGAAAGAGACGGGCCCGCACGGCCATCGCTTGCAACCAACGGCCATGATCATCGCCGTCGTTGTAGTGCTCAAAGGTGACACCTGTATTAAATGGAGGGTCGGCGTAGATGCAGCGCACTTGCCCCTCAAACTCAGCACAGAGGGCCGCTAGCGCCGGCCGATTGTCCCCGTGGATCAGGCGGTTGTCGGTCGCGCCCGCAGGCTCACCGCCCCCGAGCTCGGGCATCTCGACCAGCAGCGACCCGGGGCTCGTCAGGCCCGGCTGCTCGTCGCTCTCGACCCCTGTCAGCTCAATTCGGGTCTTTCCGGTCGCCCTTGGCACGGCAACATCCTAACCCAGCGCAGTCCGCCCGCGTCGACAGGTCTACTCGTCTGCGCCTGCAGGCCCAAGCTCAACCGCAACACCCAAGCGCTCGGCCTGCGCCGCCTCTTTCTTTCGCTTCGCCGCGAAGAGCCGACGCCCGCGATCCGTGATCCGACCAACCGGCACTAGACCCGACTCTTTCATCGCCGCACGCGACCTCGGAACCTGCGAAGGCGCACCGCGAAGCTCAAACTCCTGCCGCCACTCGGCGACGCTCATGTCCCCATTAAATGAGGGATCACCGGGATCGCCGAGCACAGCCCCGACGATCGCGCCCTGATCGACAAAGACCGGGTGAAGCTCGGCCGGATCGTAGGCACCGCCCTGATCAAAGAGCCCGCCGCAGATCGATCGCAGCGAGCAGACACCGCACCCGTCGGCGTAAATATGCCCCCAGGCGGTCTGCCGGACCGTCTGCTTATCGTCGAGGAAATGCACGACGCGCTCCTCGCCCTTGATGATCTTGCGAGTCTCGGTGCTCGCCCAGGCGAACTCGGTCATATAACAAAGCGGCACTCGCTCGACCCGAAAGCTGCGCCCTGACCTGTGGAGATGACGGAGCGCCCGATGCAGCGAGAGTTCAAAATCCGCTAATCGGGGCACAAAGCGCTCTTGATTGACCTCTGCGCGACCCATCGACGGGTCCAGGTTATTCCAGACGAAGTGGCGAACCTGGGGATGATGCTCGGTGAAGTAACGGACATTTACGTCGAGGTGATCCGCGTTTTGGCGATTGATCACCGAGTTGATATTCACCTCGATGCCCGCGGCCGCGGCATTGTCGAGCGCCGCAAAGGCCCGCCCCAAGGTCCCTTCGACACCCCGCAGCGAGGCCTCGATCTCGGGGCGCACGGAGTAAATCGAGACGTGCACAAGACGAAGCCCCGCACGCCCGAGTTCGCGGGCAAAGCTGCGATCCGCAAGACGCCAGCCGTTGGTGATCATCCTGACGTGCAGACCACGCTCGTTCGCGTAGGCGATGATCTCGGGGAGGTTTGCGTGCAGCGTCGGCTCGCCGCCGGTCATCACCACGCCGAAGTAATCGCGCGCCACTAGGTCATCGACGAGCACACGCATCGACTCGAGGTCGTGTATGTAGGGCGTCGTCGGATTCGAACAAAAGCCGCAAAAATGGTTGCAATGACGAACAACCTGGATGTAGCCGATATTGGCCATGCATCGACAGCTTAGCCGCCGCGGCCGGTCGAGGATAGGAGCGCGAGCCCGCGCGTGCTAGCGCCCACCATGCCCGCAACCTATACTTCGCCCCGATGAGCCGCCCCAAAACAAGCATCGATTGGCGGACTGTCGCCCTCTTCATAGGCCTCTCGCTGGCCGTCGGCCTGCTCTGGGAGACACCGGTGGTCTACCCGCTCAAGATCCTGGTGGTCTTCTTCCACGAGCTCAGCCACGGGCTCATGGCCATCCTCACCGGCGGCGAGATCGTCGAAATTCAGGTCGTCGCCCAGCAGGGCGGCCATTGCATCACCATCGGCGGCTCGCGAATCCTGACCCTCAGCGCCGGCTATCTCGGCTCACTCGTTTGGGGCTGCACCATCCTGACGCTCGCCGCACGCACCCGCCTCGACCGCGGCATCGCGGTGACGCTCGGTGTCATTCTCCTCGCCGTCACCGCGAGCTACCTCCGCCCGCTCGCGAGCTTCGGCTTCGGCTTCGGTATCGCCAGCAGCCTCGCGCTCATTTTCATGGGGCTCAAACTCTCCGAGCGCATCTGCGACATGGTGCTCCGTCTGATCGGCCTCACCAGCTGCCTCTATGCGGTCCTCGACATCAAGAGCGACATCCTCGACCGCCCCGAGCTGCGCTCCGACGCGGCGATGCTCGCCGAGGTCACCGGCCTGCCAACAATGTTTTGGGGCGTACTCTGGATCAGCGTCGCCGTGATCACGGCCCTGGCCTTCCTGATCTTCGCCTCACGCACCAAAGAGCAGGACCACCTCAAAACCCTACTAAAGCGCCGCGCCAGCGCCAAGTAGGGCTAAAGGTCTCCCGATCAAAGCGACTGCCCGCTGCTTGGGTGGGCAGTCTGATCCCGTGGTCCCGGGCCGCCGACGCGCGCGCTAACGCCCATCAACCCGGCGGTACGCAGCCGACCACGGCCCCGTCATTGACCGGTGTCCGGCTGCCCCGGTTCTCAACACGGTAGATGAGTTCGTAATCCCCATCGAGCAGGAGAACATCGATCGCATCGCCGCTCTTGCCGACGAAAAGCTCATCCTCCGTACCGATCTTGCGGACAAAGAATCGGGCCTGCCCCGTCGCCTCCGCGTCGAGATCAGGCAGGATACGCGACAGATAGGTGGCCTGGATCGACACGTGATAATCGATCAGCCCCCCCGTGATCATGAGCCCCTCTTCGATCAATGTCTCATGATTTGCCGGCACTCCCCCTTGGGAGTTAACGACGGTATAATATACGTCGTAGGTACCATTCATGATCCGCCTTGAGTACGATCCGCTGCTCGTCTGAGCGAGGAATACACGATCACCAGCGGCACTCCGCAGGAAGACCTCGCCCTTATCATAGTCGCTCAACGGCGGTAACTCTCCGTTGACGGTGATTATACCGCTCACCACGCTGGTCGCCAGGTCGACCACGAGCGGCTCGTTCTGCATCGCCGAGATCCTATCTTCTCCAACGATTCCGAAGGTATTCGCCGGGAGACCGCCATCGCTGACCTCGTGGCGGAAGAATACATCGTAGTCGCTGCGCAGAAGCCTCGCCTGAATGCCGCCGGCGACGTCACCAATTTCAGCTCGCTCGCCAAAGCCATCACCGACCAGGAGGTTGCCGCGATTGTCGGGATCTGCCGGCTTACTCTCGTCATCAACGGTAATCTCGCCGGTCACGGTGATCGTCTGGATCTTCAAGCTCACGAGGTTGGTCTTGAGTTCCGCGGCGTTCAATGCCGCATTGGTGCCCATGATCTCGACCGTATTGAGGCGACCCCAGGTATTCGCGGGGGCCCCCGACTGTACAGTATCAGCGGCATAAAACACATCGTAGCTCGCAGATCCACCGACCACAGGTATCGCGCCGATGTTGCCTGTCGCAGTATCCGCGATTTCCGTAATTGCGCCTGTCAGCTGATCCTGGAGGTAGATACGACCGTGATCGTAGGCACTCGGAGGCGGCGGTTTGCCGTCGAAGAAAATCTCGCCGCTGAGCTCTACGACCTCGAGATCGACCTGCTTGTACTGGATCTTCTCGGGGTTTGCGACCTCGACCTCACCGATCTTCGCCAGTCGGTTATAGGGCATCTTGATCTGCCGGTCCTCGGACTCATAAAAAATCTCGTAGTTGCCGGGGACCAGGTGCATCGTCAGCTTGCCGTCGGTCATCTCCGAGGTCTTGCCGACGACCGTGCGATCTTTATAACCCGTCTCGGAGATCGAGAGCACGCCGTCATCGTAGTCAGAGAGCGTCGGGGCATCGCCGTTGACCATAAGCGTGAGTTCGACTTCGACACTGTCGATATCGACGTCAAACTCAATGTGTTCGCCATCGACGGTGATCTTTGAGACCACGGCGATGCTTTTATTCTCTGGTAGGGTCGAAGCCTCGGCCCTGCTCTCGTACACGACGTCGTACTGTCCCTCTAACACCCATGCACTGACGATACCTTGATTGACGCGGCCAAAATACGCACGATCACCGGTCGCTCTTTCGGCCAGGTAGATATCGCCATCGTCATAGATAGAACCCTCGTGCACGGTTTCGTTGACAGTGACAGATAGCGTCACATGACGGAGGGAGAGTTCCTCTGGCCAATATTGATCGCAGCAGCTGCCCTCATCGAACCCACAGGCGTCGCTGGGGCCTGTCCCCGTGCCCGTACCCGTGCTCGTGCCTGTGCTCGAACCGGGGCCGGTTTCCCAGGTATCTCCGCCTGGGCCCGAATCACTCCCGCTCTCCCCACCCGTAGTGGCCGCAGAATCCGACCCCTCGGCGGTGCCTGCGGTCAACTGAGCGTCGTCGCTGGGCTCTCCGCAACCCGCAGCGCAGAGCGCCGCGATCCCGGCGACGGTCGCCCACCTAGTATTCAAGCTAATCATGGGCCTACGATAGCACGTTTGCAGCGCCCTTCTGGACTGCAGAATCCGCGTCGTGAGGCTCTCAGGCCGCTTTCTACCGGCTTCGCGCATTGCCCATAAGCCCGCACATTCTCACCGGCAGGTCGCCCTTGACAGGCCCGGAAAGGCGCTGCACTCTCCGCATCCAGGGTCAGTCGATGCGTCGCTCGGTGAGCACGGTAATGCCCCCAACTCTGCCCGCACCCGGCACACAACCCGCTCGTACAGCGAGCCTGCGGTCGGAGACGACGACGATGCGACCCCCGATGATCAAGTATCCGCGCACCCACCACCTGGTCGGATCGCGCCTCCAACACGGCGATCACGACCTCACAGCGATCCCCTTCGCGGCGATTCGCGGCCGCCAGCTCATCGCCGAAGAGAAAATGGACGGCGCGAACGCAGCGCTCTCCTTTACAGAGGCCGGCGAGCTCCTGCTCCAAAGCCGCGGCCACTACCTCATGGGAGGGCCCCGTGAGCGCCACTTCGACCTCTTCAAGAAATGGGCAAATACCCATGCTAGTGCCCTCCATATCGCCCTAGGAGCGCGTTTTGTGATGTACGGTGAGTGGCTCTACGCCAAGCACACATGTTTCTACGACGCCCTGCCCCATTACTTCATGGAGTTTGACGTCTACGATCGAGAGAGCGCCGAATTCCTCTCGACTCCCCGTCGCCGCGAGCTGCTCACCGGCCTGCCGATTGTCTCCGTAGCCGTGCTCTGGCAGGGCGCGCCCGATCACCTGCGCGAACTCAAATCCCTGGTCGGTCGCTCCCGTTTCAAGACCCCAGCCTGGCACGAAGCTCTGCTCACAGCGGCGAGCGCCGCCGGTGTCGAGCGTGAGCAAGTACTCGACGAGACCGATCGCGAAAGCGCCATGGAGGGGCTCTACCTCAAGGTCGAAGCCGATGGTCGGGTTTTGCAGCGCCTTAAATGGGTGCGGCGATCCTTCCTTAGCGCGATCCAAGACTCCGGCAGCCACTGGCTCGCGCGTCCGATCATCGCCAACAAGCTCGCCGACGGCGTCGACCTCTGGGCCAGCTAGCAGGTCGATCATGCCCTACCCATTTGCACAGGTCGTCACCGGCGGCGTCGACTGGCCAACGCTGGCCAAAGAGACGTGGGCCATCAAGATGGCAAAATGCCCCCAGGACCCCGAGTACCACGGCGAGGGCGACGTCTGGACCCACACCATGATGGTCTGCGAGGAGCTACAGGGCCTGGACGCGTGGCGCTCGCTGCCGGTTGCTGAGCGCGAACTCGTCTTCGCCGCTTGCCTCCTCCACGACGTCGCCAAGCCGGCCTGTACCACCATGATCGACGGTCGCATCCGGCAACCGGGACACTCCGTCAAGGGCGCACATGTTGCCCGCAACCTGCTGTGGCGGGCCGATCTCGATCCGCACACGCGCGAGGCGATCGCCGGGCTCATCCGCTACCACCAGGTCCCCTTCTTTTGCATCGACGAGGCCGATCCGATCCGCCGGATCGCCCAGGTCAGCCAGCGAGCCCGCTGCGACCATCTCACGCTGGTCAACCGTGCCGACGCCCTCGGCCGGATCTGCGCCGATAAGAGCAGGCTGCTCGAGAACGTCGATCTCTTCTTCGAACTCGCACGCGAGCAACGCTGCCTCCGCGAAGCCTTTGCATTCCCCTCTGCACATACTCGCTATACCTATTTTAGCTCCAGCGGTCGCGACCCCCGCACTCTCGCCTATGAGGATACTCGCTGCGAGGTCGTGTTGATGTGCGGCCTTCCAGGAAGCGGCAAAAACACCTGGATCTCCGACAACCTGGATCTCCCAATCGTCTCGCTCGACTCGATCCGCAAAGAGCTCGGCCGTGCCCCCACCGCCGACCCAAGGCCGGTGCTGCAGCTCGCCCGCGAACGCGCCCGTGTGCACCTCCGCACGGCTCAACCCTTTGTTTGGAACGCGACCAACCTGACCCGTCGGATCCGCGACCGTGTCATCAATCTCTTCACCAACTACGGCGCGAGCGTGCGTCTGGTCTACGTAGAAGTGCCCTACAAGCGCCTCCTCGAGCAAAACCGGGCTCGCACCGCCGCCGTCCCCGAGGCGGTGATCGAGCGCATGACTCGGATCTGGGAGCCCCCGGACAGTACCGAGGCCCATCGCGTTGACTGGGTTTTTTCCTGAGCCCTCCCCCTCAGGGCGACGGCGCAAACGACCACGGATCGCGACGCCACGGGGCCGCCACACCGACGCGCAGGCGGCCAAGAAAATCGTCGATGTCGATCTCGCGGGCACCAAAACGCCGCAGATGTGCGGTCGGCTGTTGGCAATCGATCATCGTGAATCCCCAGGCTGCGAGCTGGTGCACGAGGGCGACAAAGGCCACCTTTGAGGCATCCGCACGCCGAGTAAACATGCTCTCCCCGCAAAACACATCGCCCAGCGCCAACCCGTAAAGCCCCGCGACCAGCTCGTCGCCGACCCAGGCCTCGACCGTGTGCACAATGCCCCGCCGATGGAGTTCGCCCATCGATGCGAGCAGCTGCGTGGTGATCCAGGTCCCGTCCTGCCCCGGACGCGGAGTCTCCGCGCAGCCCCGCATCACCCCCGCGAAGTCGCGATCAAAGGTCAGCCTCAGCTCGCCCTGCAGCCGGCGGATCGCCTTGGCCAGCGACCGACCGACGTGCAGCTCCTCGGGAAAAAGCACCATGCGTGGCATCGGACACCACCAAAGCAGCGGTTCGCCCTCGCTCGACCAGGGGAAGATGCCCTGGGTGTAGGCGAGCAGCAGTCGCTCTGGACGCAGGTCACCGCCGGCCGCCAGGAGGCCGTCCTTCTCCGCTAGGTGGGGATCCGGGAAGCGAATCGCGTCATCGAGAAGAAAGACCGCCATGTTCAACGCCCTTTAATAAAGCAGGAGCGACTGCCGGTGACGGGCGAGATGTACTCGCGCTCGCCTCGACGGTCGCTCCCCGTGGGCCCGCGGCTTGCTGGCCCCTCTTGCAACACAGGCTCAGCGACGACGCTCAGTGGCCTGGCGGACGACCAGCGCCCGTCCTTCGAGCTCGCGCCCGTTGAGCTCTTCGATCGCCTTTGCGGCCTCGCGGTGGTTGGCCATCGTCACGAAGCCGAAGCCGCGGGAGTCGCCAGTGTCGCGGTCGAGAACCACGGCCGCATCGATGACCTGGCCCATCGCCTCGAAGGCCTTGCGCAACATCTCGGTGTTGACGGCCCAGTCGAGGCTGCCGACGAAGAGCCGAGTGGGCACACCGCCGGTCGAACGACCGCCGATCGGAGCGATCGCAGCGGGTCCCGTGTGAACGTTGGCAACAACCTCTTCGATCGAGAGCAAACCGCCCTGGATCTCGTCGACCGTGGTGACCTGAATCGTTCCGCTGCCGGACGCACGGTTCTGGGCCTGTCTCTCGGCCTTGCGCTTTTTTTTGCGCTGCTTCTCAAGTTCACGTTGCCGTTTACCGGCCGAGTAGCTGCTTCTTGCCATGGATCCTTTGTGGTGATTGGGTGTCGGAACTGGGGCGACGAAAAACCCTGCGGTCGCGCCCTGGCGGCCGCGTGGTCATCGGGGCAACGGCTGGGTTTGACACAGAACCCGCGCCAGGGAGGCCCCAAGACGCGGCGATGTCATACCTCATGGCCCCCCGCCCCCGCAAGCCAAAGGCAGCACGCCTTTACGAGGTCGCCAGCTCACAAATGCGCACATCGCGCAACTCCCCAGGCTGCGATCTGCGACCGCCAGCGTAGCGCTCTCCAGGCCCGTGCATCGCCCGGTGCTCGCCGACGATCGCCGACGATCGCCGGATCGCGTTCACGACTGCCGATCTCAAAATGAACGCTGCCGCGAGCTTGAAGCCTGTGCTGCAGGACCCCGCGCCGACCGTCCCGCCGTTCGCCGAGCAGATCCAGATCACCGACCACGGTGTGGGCGCAGAAGGTCGGCGTGCCGCGTTGACCATGTGCTCAGGACGACAGCTAAATTCACCGCGGAGCCAGAGGTCCCGGCGACGGGCGACAAAGGCAAAACGACCGCTGCGGATCATCTCGGTCGTGCGCCGGCTCAGGATCTGCCGCGACGTGTTGAAGTGATGGACCTCGCCGCCCAGGCAGAACCGTGCGAGCAACCTACCCACGAGATCGGCTTCGCTGGCGAGCGAAAATCATCTACAACGTCAGCGCAAAATGTCGGACTTCCTCAGCCGCGCACAGCATCTGCCGAGGCTCGGGCTCGGGATCAGCACCGAGTACGGAGCGCGCCGTCGTGATCACGCGCTCGACCCCGCGGCCCTGCGAGCCACGGATCCCCGCTTCGCAGGCTTCCTCGAGGTCGGCGTCGAGCTAGCTCTCGGCCTGGACGACGATGCCCTCGCCTGGGCGGCTCGCGGTCTGCCGACCACCTATCACTTCCTCGACATCAACCTCGACGAGCCCGAGGATTTTACCGACGACTGGCTGCGACAGCTGCGCTCTGCGATCGATCTTCTGCGCCCCGCCTGGCTCTGCGGCGACGCCGGGCTCTGGCACTTTGGCGGCCGCGATCGCGGACAGATGCTGCTCTTGCCACCGATCTTGATCGCCGAAGCGGTCGAACCGATGGCCGCCGGCATCGACAAACTGCGCGAATGCACAGGTCTCGAAGTGCTGCCCGAGAACCCCCCGGGCGCCGCCTTTGTCGGCGATCTGCATCTCCTCGAATTCTTCGCCAGACTCGCCGAAGCCGCCGATACCGGCCTCGTCATCGACTGCGCCCACCTGGCGATGTACCAGCGCAGCCGCGGTCTCGATGCCCTCGCGGCCTTCGACCAACTGCCCTGGGATCGGGTGATCGAACTCCACATCGCCGGCGGCAGCGAGCACGCGATCGAAGGCCTCGGCTGGGTCGAAGACGATCACGGCACCGATGTGCTCGCAGATACCTGGGCGATCACCGAGGCGGCGATCGAACGCGCGAGCAACCTGCGCGCTGTCGTCATCGAGTGCGAGCGCAACCCGCTCTCCGCCGTGCTGCCGATCTTTGAATCCGCCCGCAGCCGCCTGCCCGCTGAGTTTACGGACCTCTCAAAAACAGAGGAGCCGAGCCGATGAATCGCCGCGATCTCGACCCGCAAAAAATCCAGCAGGCGCTGGTCTGCATGCTCTTTGATCCGAGCTACGAGGCACTCCTGCGCACTGACCAAACGTTCGCTGAACTCTCCTCCGACGAGCGCGCACTGCTTTGTACCCTCGACCCCAGATCCCTGCGCACCGACCCGATGCGCCGACCCCGGGCGCTGCAGGCGATTCTCGAGGAGTACCCGGTCAGCGCCGCCCTCCTGGGCGTGCCGCAGGTCGACCGATTCTTTGCCTCGCCGATCTTTCGCGCGGTGATCCGAAGCCGCGGATCGATGGCGATCGGCTTCGCGAAGTTCCTCGGCACGCGTGCCCGCGGAGTCGGCATGATCGAAGCCGCGATCGCCCACACAAGACGCCCGAGGCCGCCCCAACCTGGCCTCGGGTGCAGCCCCCTTTTCATTCCCCTAATTGTGCCCAAGGGCACCCTCAACTGGTACCAGCAAGCACTCGGGCGTCTGGGCCCCACGCCCCTGCGCGCCCTTGCAGAACTCCCGGAGCCCTGGCGTAAACGACCTCCCAAAGGCGGCGCCGAGTACCTGCTGGTCGAGGGCAAAAGCGACGGTCAAGCGGCCCTCGGCGGCGCCTCTGAGGGGCTCGTGCGCCTGCTGCTCGCAGCCTCACCGCCGCGCTCCCGAGCCGAACTCGCTGCCGCCGCGCAAAAGCTCGGCGCCGAGCCTGCCGAAGCCGACGAGCTACTCGACGGACTGCTCGAAGACGAGCTGCTCGTCTTGCAACCGAACCCGTAATCGCGATTCGTCGTGACACAGTCTCTCGCTGCCAGCCAGCGGGTGCTGTACTGCACGATCATCGTTCGCAGTGTCTCGCCGCGTTGCAGCGAGACGGTGAGACTATCGTCAATTCCGTGATTCTCGACCACGCAACCCCTCAACTTCATAATTTTGCGATCCTAAACCCGACGATTCAGCATTTCATCGACCCGAGATTCGCAAATCGTTCGGATGCGGAGAAATTCAATGGTGCAATAGTGGCGATGAAGGTGAGGCTGGATGAATCACGACATTCGACGCATGAGGCTCCGTCTTTGCACGTTGTTGCCTGTATTGCTATTACTGCCCGCATTCTCTGCGTGCACAGCGAGCGGGTTTGAATGCGGCACTCCATTGGCAAGTGACCCCGCACTCACCCATACCTGCGATCTTCCCGAAGAGGTCTGTATCTGCGCGACTCGTTCCTGTGCACAACCTGAGCACCCGGCATCCGATGCAAAACATGCCTGCGAG
>Ga0256845_1002296_pt1:0-5000 | contig 14011 bp, 8 predicted proteins | sample RiftiametaG_FD_189101 | JGI IMG/M metagenome (GOLD analysis project Ga0256845, IMG submission 189101) | Tube worm associated microbial communities from hydrothermal vent at the East Pacific Rise, Pacific Ocean - Riftia | ecosystem: Host-associated > Annelida > Integument > Unclassified ...
GGATGTGGCACAAGCCAAGGACAGCGTGATGGAAGCGGTGCGCGCACACTTCCGCCCCGAATTCCTGAACCGCCTGGACGAGATCGTGATCTTTGACCGTCTGGCCCGCGAGGATATGACGGGGATCGTTGATATCCAGCTTGGCTTACTGGGCGCGCGTCTGGCGTTGCGTAAAATCACGCTGGAGGTGGACGATGCAGCCAAGAAATGGCTGGGCGACAAAGGCTATGACCCTGTCTATGGCGCACGGCCCCTGAAGCGGGTGATCCAGCGATATTTGCAGGATCAACTGGCCGAGAAGCTGTTGGCGGGCGAGATCATGGATGGCTCGACCGTCAAGGTGACTGCTGGCGAGGACGGATTGGTGATCAGCTAATCCGGCCGGTTAGAACGATGGAAACGCCCCGTGGTGATGCGGGGCGTTTTTTGCATGTCATCCCCGACCTGATCGGGGATCGTTCCAAGGGAACGCATGTTTCGAGAGGTCCCCGCTTGCGCGGGGATGACAAGGTGATTGTGATCAGCAATGGTGGCCGCTTCTAAAGATTTAGTTTGTGCAGGTTTTAATACCGGTCTTAACCAACTTTTGCCAATCTGTGCCAAGTTCGCGTTTGGCATCTACGCCTTGCGAGTAGCCCCTATCTTTTGGAGAAAGCATTAAAACATGTAGTTTAGCATCATTCGAGCCAAATATTACAACACCACCTCCGCCATATGTTGTGGTGCTGTTCCCGTAAACTGTATTTCCATACCCAGTATAAGTGCCGGTAGTCGTGGAATATGTTGGAGCTGTGTTAATTGCAGATACGTTGTTATCAGACCTCGCCCCTAAGATAACAAACCTTCCATATCCTCTACGTATAGTTTCAACTGCCGCCATTTTAGCAGCAACTTTCGTTGCTCCTGATTGGCCGCAGGCAGGCGCTGCGCTGGTTGAAAGGAGAAATTGATTTTGTGAGATTGGCGTAACAGATGTGGATGTGCAGTTTGCTAAAGCTATGGCAGATACGGCTAATATAGTAATTGTGCGCATGGGTTTGCTCATTCTAGGTTGTTTTAATAAGTGAGGAATACCCCAAAGAGTATCTGCACGCAATTGATGAAAACATCTGAAAGTTTTACTCTGACGCCCGCTACCCCACCATAAACACATCATACCGCGTTGATTTCCCTGTGATCTGGTGTGAGGGTTTGGGTAACCCCTCTATCAAATCCGCCTTTTGTGGCCATTTCAGCACCACCCGTTTGCGTGCGCACCCCAGCGCCACCTTCATCAACGCAGGCGCGTCGGAATCCACCCCCACGATCTGACGTATCAGGCGCATTTCCTTTTTGACCAATGCCGACTTGTTGCGGGCAGGGTGCATCGGGTCGACCAGCACCACTTCGGGGGACAAATCAGGCAGCAGGTCTTTGGCGTCGCCATGCAGCAGGGTCATGCGGGCGATGATGTCCCCAACATCGCTATCCGCCGCCCGCGCCAAGGCGTCTGCCAATAGCGCGTGCATCTGTGGCGAGCGTTCAATCAACGTCACCTGCGCCCCCAGTGACGCCAGCAAAAACGCATCGCGCCCCAATCCGGCGGTGGCATCGACCACGTCGGGCGTTTTGCCGCCCTTCATCCCCACGGCCCGTGGCAACGCCTGACCGCGTCCGCCGCCATATCGCAGCCGGTGGGCGATGGCGCCGGATGTAAAATCGATGGTCAGGCTGTCCATAAGTCCCTTTCGCGGATTGCTGATGCGCTGCGTCATCATTCTTGATTGGTTATTCACGGTTCGGGAATTTATAGAGGGGGAACAGGATATATTAAAGGAATTCCAATGCGCCCTGCACATGTTTTTCTGGCCGTGCTGGTTGCGGCGCTCTGGGGGTTCAATTTTGTGGTGATCAAGATCGGGATCGCCCATTTCCCGCCGCTGCTGTTTTCGGCGCTAAGGTTTGCCTTTGCGGCGGTGCCGCTGGTGTTCTTTATCCCGAAGCCGAATGTGGAATGGCGGATCATTCTGGGGATCGGAATGGTGTTGGGGGTGTTCAAGTTTTCGCTGCTGTTTGTCGGCATGGATCTGGGGCTTTCGGCGGGGCTGGCCTCGCTTGTGTTGCAATCACAGGCATTTTTCACAGCGATACTGGTGGCGCTGGTGTTTGGCGAAATGCCGCGCCGGATGCAGGTGCTGGGGATCGCGGTGGCGTTTGCCGGTATCGGGTTGATCGCGACCACGGTGGACAACAGCGTAACACCTGTCGGTCTGGCGATGGTGGTTGCGGCCGGGTTCATGTGGGCGGTGTCAAACCTGTTGATGAAAAAGGCGGGGCAGGTGGATATGCTGGGGCTGATGGTCTGGGTCAGTCTGGTGGCGCCGATCCCGCTGTTTTTGCTGTCCATGCTGTTCGAGGGACCTGCCGCAGGGCAGGCGGCATTGGCCAACCTGAGCCTGCAAGGGATAGGGTCAATTCTATATGTCGCGTTTATATCAACGATATTCGGCTTTGCGGTTTGGGGGAAACTGATCCGGATATATGGCGCCGGAACGGTGGCGCCGTTTTCGCTGTTGGTGCCGATTTTCGGGATGGGGTCATCGGCGCTGGTTCTGGGCGAAGAATTCGGCATGATCCGTCTGGCTGCCGCCGTGCTGGTGATCGTCGGTCTGGTTCTGACGGTTGCAATGAAACCGGCTGCGTCGCGTTGACAAACGGGGCTTGCCCGCGCGGCGGCCTTTTATAACCCCAGCGCGTCTTTGACGATGCTGTCCAGCAGGGCTTCGACCTCTTTCATCACGCCCTCGGGCATGGATTTGAATCCGACAATCACCTGATCCGACCCACCTTTTTGCATGACAAAAATGCGGTAAGGGCAGTGGGCAATATTCATGATGTCCGCCTCCATCACCTTGCGCGACACGGTGGCCGAGCAGAAGCTGAAAATGTCGGCATTTTCAAACAGCACCACATCCGAGCCGGTCACAGGGCGGGTGCGTTCCAGCATGTCGCCCGTGTGGCTGGTCAGATCGATTACCAGACCCGCGTCAAGGATGGCGTTCTCGACCGAAAACACAGTATCGTCGAAATCGTCGGGGGATTTGTAGGTGATTGCCTCGTCTGACCAAGTGGGCGTGGCGATAACGGTGGCCAATAGGGTCGCAATCAGATGGCGTAGCATGGGTATCCTTCCTGTTCTTTTTATACCCCGCGAAAAGGTGACTTGCTTGTGTCGGGGGCTGTGCGCATTTTGGAAGGGACTTTAGCCGCAGCGGCGCAGATGTCAAAAGTATATATAAGGATATGAATATGAATTTTGTGGGTTGGGCCGGATACGCGATGCAGTCTTTGGCATTGCTGTTTGTTTTTATTGTCGGTCTGCTGGTGTTGCTGGCGCTGGTGTTGTTTGTGATCGATCGCATGCAAAAGGGCGATGCGGTGCGGCGGAACTATCCGGTGATCGGGCGGTTTCGCGGTTTGTTCAGCCAACTTGGCGAATTCTTCCGCCAGTATTTCTTTGCGATGGATCGTGAGGAGATGCCGTTTAACCGTGCACAGCGGGAATGGGTTGGCGGGGCGGCGGACGGGCATGGCAATACGGTGGCCTTTGGTTCGACCCGCAATCTGTCGGTGGTAGGGACGCCAATTTTTGTGAACGCTGCCTTTCCGCCACTCGAGGAACAATTTGCCAAAACGGACGCAATGCAGATCGGCCCGACCGCGCGTGTTCCTTATATAGCCAAGTCGATCGTCAATATTTCGGGGATGAGCTTTGGCGCGTTATCCGCGCCTGCGGTCGAGTCCCTTAGCAAAGGCGCCGCCAAGGCGGGCGTCTGGATGAATACCGGCGAGGGCGGGATGTCGCCTTATCATTTGGCAGGTGGCTGTGATGTGGTGTTTCAGATCGGCACGGCACGATACGGGGTGCGCGATCTGGAAGGCAACCTGTGTGACGACAAGCTGCGCGATGTAGCGGCACATGATCAGGTGAAGATGTTCGAGATCAAACTGGCGCAGGGGGCCAAGCCCGGTAAGGGGGGGATATTGCCCGCCGAAAAGGTGACCGAGGAAATTGCCACTATTCGCGGGATCGAAGCAGGACAGGCAAGCCTGTCGCCGAACCGGCATGACGGGGTGGATGACTTTGGCGATCTGCTGGATATGGTTGCACACGTGCGCGAGGTGACAGGCAAGCCGGTAGGTTTCAAAACCGTTGTTGGATCACTCGGCCCGTTTCGGGAGTTGTTCGCCCTGATCAAGGAGCGCGAAAAGGATGCGCCGGATTTCATCACCATTGATGGCGGCGAGGGCGGAACGGGGGCCGCACCCATGCCCCTGATTGATCTGGTCGGCATGCCGATCCGCGAAGCATTGCCGCTGGTGGTGAACCTGCGCGATGAATACGGGCTGAAGGATCGCGTCCGCATTGTGGCCAGCGGCAAGCTGGTCAATCCCGGTGATGTGGCATGGGCACTGTGTGCGGGGGCGGATTTTATCACCTCGGCGCGGGGGTTCATGTTCAGTCTGGGCTGTATTCAGGCGCTGAAATGTAACCGCAATACTTGTCCCACCGGCATCACCACCCATGATCCCAGCCTGCAAAAGGGGCTGGTGATCGAGGACAAATATATAAAGGTCGCGCAATACGCCAAATGCCTGACCAAAGAGGTGGAAACCATCGCCCATTCGGTCGGTGTGCCGGAACCGCGCCAGATGCGACGCAAACATGTGCGCATTGTGCAAGCGGATGGCACCAGCAAACCGATGGATGAAATTTTTCCACGTTACAAAAACCAAACAGTTTCGTGAGCCAAGTTGTTTTGGCTTTGGCGCTGAGGCATCATAGATGATGCTGTAGGAAACCAAGGATAAAGGCTGGAAATGGTATATCGCTTTAAAACAGATCTGAGATGGTCCGACGTCACCTCGCATGAAACCTTTGTGAACCGGCGCCAGTTGATTGCCGGGGCGGGGGCTGCTGCGTTCGGGTCGATCGCCGGACCGGCACTGGCGAAAATAGA
>Ga0256845_1002296_pt1:10000-14011 | contig 14011 bp, 8 predicted proteins | sample RiftiametaG_FD_189101 | JGI IMG/M metagenome (GOLD analysis project Ga0256845, IMG submission 189101) | Tube worm associated microbial communities from hydrothermal vent at the East Pacific Rise, Pacific Ocean - Riftia | ecosystem: Host-associated > Annelida > Integument >...
GACGCCTACAATCAGTTGGAGCCCCCTTGAGGGGTGACAGCGTACCTTTTGTATAATGGGTCATCGACTTGGTCTTACTAGCAAGCTTAAGCCGTTAGGTGTAGGCGCAGCGAAAGCGAGTCTTAATAGGGCGAATGAGTTAGTAGGATCAGACCCGAAACCGAGTGATCTAGGCATGACCAGGTTGAAGGTGCAGTAACATGCACTGGAGGACCGAACCCACACCTGTTGAAAAAGGTCGGGATGAGTTGTGCCTAGGGGTGAAAGGCCAATCAAACTCGGAGATAGCTGGTTCTCTGCGAAATCTATTTAGGTAGAGCGTCGGACGAATACTCTCGGGGGTAGAGCACTGGATGGGTAATGGGGACCTACAGTCTTACTGATCCTAACCAAACTCCGAATACCGAGAAGTAATATCCGGCAGACACACTACGGGTGCTAACGTCCGTGGTGGAAAGGGAAACAACCCTGACCTACAGCTAAGGCCCCTAATTCATGGCTAAGTGGTAAAGCAGGTGGGACGACCAAAACAACCAGGAAGTTGGCTTAGAAGCAGCCATCTTTTAAAGATAGCGTAACAGCTCACTGGTCTAATTTAAGTTGTCCTGCGGCGAAAATGTACCGGGGCTCAAGCCATGAGCCGAAGCTTAGGATGCATTTATTGCATGGTAGCAGAGCGTTCTGTGATATAACTCCACGCCTTTTTAACGCCTTCGGGTGTTACGAAGGCTCGGAGTTTACTGTGAAGCCGGCGCGTGAGCGATCCGGTGGAGTGATCAGAAGTGAGAATGATGACATGAGTAGCGACAAAGAGGGTGAGAGACCCTCTCGCCGAAAATCCAAGGGTTCCTGCTTAAAGCTAATCTGAGCAGGGTAAGCCGACCCCTAAGGCGAGGCCGAAAGGCGTAGTCGATGGGAACCAGGTTAATATTCCTGGGCCAGGAGGATGTGACGGATCTCGAAGGTAGTTCATCCTTATCGGATTGAATGGGCTGCTTAGAGGTTCCTGGAAATAGCCCTCCGCTAGATCGTACCCTAAACCGACACAGGTGGATAGGTAGAGAATACCAAGGCGCTTGAGAGAACCACATTTAAGGAACTCGGCAAAATACCTCCGTAAGTTCGCGAGAAGGAGGCCCGGGCAGGACGTAAGTCTTGTTCGGGGGCACAAACCAGGGGGTGGCGACTGTTTACTAAAAACACAGGGCTCTGCGAAGTCGCAAGACGACGTATAGGGTCTGACGCCTGCCCGGTGCCTGAAGGTTAAAAGGAGGAGTGCAAGCTCCGAATTGAAGCCCAGGTAAACGGCGGCCGTAACTATAACGGTCCTAAGGTAGCGAAATTCCTTGTCGGGTAAGTTCCGACCTGCACGAATGGCGTAACGACTTCCCCGCTGTCTCCAATGCAGACTCAGCGAAATTGAAATACCTGTCAAGATGCAGGTTTCCCGCGGTTAGACGGAAAGACCCCGTGCACCTTTACTACAGCTTCACACTGGCATCAGGCCAAGCATGTGCAGGATAGGTGGTGGGCTTTGAACTCAGGACGCTAGTTCTGAGGGAGCCTCCCTTGAGATACCACCCCTGCTTTGCTTGATGTCTAACCGCGGTCCGTTATCCGGATCCGGGACCCTGTGTGGCGGGTAGTTTGACTGGGGCGGTCGCCTCCTAAAGAGTAACGGAGGCGCGCGAAGGTTGGCTCAGACCGGTCGGAAATCGGTCGTTGAGTGCAATGGCAGAAGCCAGCCTGACTGCGAGACTGACAAGTCGAGCAGAGTCGAAAGACGGCCATAGTGATCCGGTGGTCCCGAGTGGAAGGGCCATCGCTCAACGGATAAAAGGTACGCCGGGGATAACAGGCTGATGGTGCCCAAGAGTCCATATCGACGGCACCGTTTGGCACCTCGATGTCGGCTCATCTCATCCTGGGGCTGGAGCAGGTCCCAAGGGTACGGCTGTTCGCCGTTTAAAGAGGTACGTGAGCTGGGTTTAGAACGTCGTGAGACAGTTCGGTCCCTATCTGCCGTGGGTGTAGGATACTTGAGAGGAGTTGCCCCTAGTACGAGAGGACCGGGGTGAACGTTCCACTGGTGGACCAGTTGTCATGCCAATGGCAGTGCTGGGTAGCTATGAACGGACAGGATAACCGCTGAAGGCATCTAAGCGGGAAGCCCCCCTCAAAACAAGGTATCCCTGAGAGCCGAGGTAGACCACCTCGTCGATAGGCCAGAGATGTAAGCGCGGCAACGCGTTCAGTTGACTGGTACTAATTGCTCGATAGGCTTGATTTGATCCAGTAAAAGCGAGACTTGCTTTTTACGGACCAAAGCATACTACACACTACAAAATACACGATCAGGATAGTTGCGATCCTTAATCGCACTGATGTTTGCACTTCTTTCTCGGTTTGGTGGTCATAGCACAAGTGAAACACCCGATCCCATCCCGAACTCGGCAGTTAAGCACTGTTGCGCCAATGGTACTGCGTCTTAAGGCGTGGGAGAGTAGGTCACCGCCAAACCTAGTAAGAAGTGTAAACGTATCTCTCTAACGATGCATCCCAGACACATCTATGCCTCTGGGATGCGCTTTTGGCGCGGGATGGAGCAGCCCGGTAGCTCGTCAGGCTCATAACCTGAAGGTCGTAGGTTCAAATCCTACTCCCGCAACCAAAATTATACTTACAGATCAGCACGTTACGCCCCGCTCAAGCGGGGCTTTCTGCGTTGGGAAATCCGACGTGGAAGCACTGTGGAAGCAACAGAACCCGTTTGGAGAGTGTGGCGGAATTGACGCACGGCGGAATGTGCAAAAAATAACAACGGCCCGTAGCCGACATGCGCGACCGACTGCATCGCTGTGGCGTAGCACCCCATTAGCGGACCTTAATGGGGCTACATAAATGACAGCTTAATGCATGATTAACAGTACACAAACGTTGATACTTAGATTTTAGTTGCGTCGATGCACTCCACATTAGCCTCTCCAAACCATTCCTTGGCGGTCTCGATTGCTTGTGGAGACGGTCCTCTAAAATGCACCACCAGCTCCTCTCTTGCCCTAGTACAGCACACATAGAAGATTTTTCTGCTCCTCAGCAGAACGCTTGGATTTCCTGTTCCGGAGAATAGGTATTCGAAGTTGTAATTATTCCAATTTCCGTTGTCTAAAGAGACAAAAACACGATCAAACTCATCACCTTTGACTTTGTGTTGAGTGGAAAATGGCGTCCGACCTTCTAGGTACTCAAAAAGCTTAGTAAACTCGTCGTACTTAACCTGAGATACTCGACTGTATAAATAAGCTTTTTCGCTTTTGAAGACCTTGATCCGGTCGTCCATTCTGCGCAAGCCAGATTTGTGGCAGAATTCAAACACTTTCTCGATTGTGGAATCTGACATCTCTTGCAGCGTTGTGATTGCAGTTTTCAGTGTTTGTTTGTCAGCTTGACTGCGAATTTTCATGTCTGTTCGACGCAGGAACTCGGCAACTTCGCCATTGAGATAAAGATGCAATATCATCTGTATTGAAAATAAGTGCTTGATCAAATCGTCTCGAGTGGACCGAGCAGCTCCCGTTTCGTCCTCACTGTCTTTTTTGTCATCGATCAATTGATCTTTTGAAACGTAGAGCTTTTTAAATGTTTCATAGACCTGAGCCTCAGCCAACTCCATTAGGTTTGGGTGCTTTTCGATGAAGTCTTTCATGCCTGGCGTCGGCTTAACACTATTTTTGTTCGGCTCTGATGAAAGCAAAGAATTAACAACATCGCCAAAGGTCATATTAGAAAAATCGGTCGTGATGCTGTTATTCTTAATATACGTTGAAATTCGTTTTTTGTAATCTAGAACTTTGTCTTTGTCGTAGATTTCCATTAGGGTCTTATAACCTGCTCTAGGCGCATTAAGATTGTGTGTCAACGGCGGAGTAAAACCCGGCCATTTGGCGGAGTAAAAGTAGGCCACTTTGAGAACGTGGTTTTGGAGCCATCTTTCAGTTGATTTGCAAGGTT
>Ga0256845_1002297_pt1 | contig 14007 bp, 11 predicted proteins | sample RiftiametaG_FD_189101 | JGI IMG/M metagenome (GOLD analysis project Ga0256845, IMG submission 189101) | Tube worm associated microbial communities from hydrothermal vent at the East Pacific Rise, Pacific Ocean - Riftia | ecosystem: Host-associated > Annelida > Integument > Unclassified ...
GAGCCTTGTGGCTTCAACAACGACTGCGCGCCGGGCAACTACTGCGCGGACGGAGCGGCCCTCGAGAGCTGCAACGGTTCGGCCTGCTGCGCGTCGTTTTGCGATATCAATGAGGACCCGGGTCCCTGCGAAGAGCCGCTTCAGTGTGTGGCCTTCTTCGACGAGGGCACGGCCCCACCGATGTACGACACGCTCGGTCTGTGTATCCTGCCCTTGTAGGATCCGCGTCTCGAAGACCAGCTCGAACGAAGAGGGACCCAGCGAATACGCTGGGCCCCTTTTTGTCGGCGAGCCATGTCGGAATCGTGAGCGCGGTCAGGGGGTCTCGAGTCGGTACAGCCCAAGCTCGATCTTTTGACCCTCCGTCAGCCCTTGGCTCAAGTTCTCGTCGTAGGACACCGACTCGAAGGTCGAGGACGCGACCTCACGCATGGGCAGGTAGCCCTCGATTGCCTCGCAGGCCCCCGCCCTTCGCCCGTCTCCATCGGGCCCGTCGCTCCAACAGGTCAGGCCTGAATACCAGTAGAGGCACTCAGGGGGATCCTCGAGCAGGGCACGGATCGGTTCGGACAGGGCGGTCGAGGAGGAGGTCGCGGAGAACACCACGACCTCCCAGCGCTGGAGCGGGTCTCCCTCGAGCATGTAGGCGCCGACCCGAGTCATGCGTGATCCGGCATTGTGGCCTCCGTACTCGATCACTGTACAGCCAGCAGGGATCTGCTCGCGCAGGCTGTGGACGAAGAGCCACTCGCGCGTGTCGTTGAACTCGGTATTGCGGATGCCGTAGAGGTGGATGAGGGGAGAGGCCAGGACGTAGGCGATCAGGGCGACGCCCGCGATCTGCCCACGATGGGGGCCCCGCTGCAAGTGTGAGCCGAGCCAGCCCCGGCCTCCGATCGGTCCCGAGCTGCGCTGAACTTCGATCCAGCGCAGGACGGCATCGAAGCCGCAGACCACGAGCAGCATATAGGGCACCACGAGATGCAGGTGGTAGCGAGCCTGCATATAGGGCGAGTTCGGGATGACGTAGGCGTGGGCGACCAGGAAGCCGAGCAGCCACAGGCCTACGAAGGCGAGCAGCCGCCGCCGCCCCCGGGTCCACAGATCGACGGCGCCCAGACCCGCCAAGAGGGTGAGGCCCGGGGGTGTGAAGATCGGGTTGAGCAGCGCGTTCATCCGCGGGCTGAGCACCACACTCACCGCAGAGCTCAGGGTCTTGAGACTCAATCCTTCGCTGACTTGGTCTTCGAACCCGGCCAGGAGCCAGGGGACGCCGAGCCCAAAGGTGATCGCACAGACCACCAGCCCGGCGATGACCACCCGCAGACGATCGGCCTTCGGCTTGTCGCGGTGCAGGCCTTGGGAGACGAGCGCCGTGGCCAGCAGCAGGGGGAAGTACATGATGTTCAAGGGCCGAACCTCGAACATGACGGCCACTGGATAGGGGAGCAACACCAGCGCTGCCCAGGCCCAGGCCCGGGACTGCTCGCGGGTGGCCGCGTGGATGAGCGCGAACGCGACTGAGCTGACCGTGATCGACGGGATGAACGCGGCGTCGCTGTGGGAGAAGCGGAGGTGGAGGGGCAAGACCGCGACCAGCACGGCTGCAGCGAGCGCGGCGCGATGGTCGTCGAGCAGGTAGCGGGCGTGGACGAACACCGCCAAAGGGGCGAGCATCGAGAACGCGAGGGTGCTGTCGACGATGGTCTCGCTGGCCCAGATCGGATCCTCGGCGAACATCTCGAGGATGGGGCCGCCATAGAAGATGCGCGCCGACAACAGGAAGCGGGTGTAGGACCACGGCGCCAACGCCACCGCCGGCGAGAGCAGCAGGCGCAGCGCGGCACCTCCGAGCACGGCGCCGAGCAGCACCCATTTCGCCCACTTGGGGGCGCCCTGCAATTTGTGGGTGGCAAACACCACCAACCCCAGGCTCAGGGCCGCGAGAAACACGAACCCGTCGCGCAGGAAGTTGAGCGCGATGGTCGTCTTGTCACCCCCGAAGGAGGCGCCGAGTTCATCGGCGAACTCGGGCTCGATCAGCCAGAACAGGCCGTTGTCGTTGGACTCGACCGCGGCGCTCAGGACCTGGACTGCGGTCTCGCTGCCCTCGGGCTGGTCGACGATGTGGAGGGCGAATCCGGTGAGTGAGCGGGAGTCCGGGGGCGCATAGTCGGGGTGGTCGAGGGTGAGTTCGGCGTAGCGTCGCGGATGCTCATGCTCCGGGCCCGCGATCCACACGTGAATGGTGCCGACCTCGATATCGAAAGAGTGGAACACCCACCCTGCCGCGAGCTCGTCACCGAGCTCATAGGGTACGAACAAAGCGGTGATCTGGGCCTCGCGGCCGGGGACGATCACCGGCTTACTGGCCTGCGCGAGGCTCGGAGCGAGCAGCGCGACGAGCAGCAAAAATACGAGCCCGAACCGGCCCAACCCCACCCGTCGGCGCTGAGCATGGATCTCGAGCGGGCGCGCGGACACGGCCGGAGAGTATATCAGGGCGTTGGGCTATGGAGGGTCGTCGTGGGCAGCCCCGCTCGGACCCCGGCGAGCATCAAACCCGCGCGCCTCACTCTTTGGGCGTGTCTTGGCTGTGCCAGCGCTTCATCTTGCGCTTGATCATCTCTTTTTTGACCATCCCGACCATGTCGATCATGAGCTTGCCCGTGAGGTGGTCGAACTCGTGCTGGAGCGCGCGGCCGAACAGCTCGTCGCCCTCGGCCTCGAACAGCTCGCCCCCGACGTCGGTCGCCCGAAGCTTGGCCCACCGGGGTCGCTTGACGTCGACAAAGACCTCGGGAAAAGACAGGCAGCCCTCCTCGGAGATCGAGTGACCCTTGCCGGTCTCGAGGATCTCCGGGTTGATGAACACGACCGGATCCGATTGCTCGTCGCCGCCGGCGACCCGGCCATCGATCAAGAAGATGCGCTCGTGGCGACCGACCTGGATGGCCGCGACCCCTGCGGCGTTGAGCGCGTACATGGTGTCGGTCATGTCGCGGACGAGCTCGCGGATGTCGTCGGTGATCTCGGCGACGGCGAAAGTCTCGTCGCGTAGGCGGGGGTCGGGGTACTTGACGATCTCGAGGACGGCCATGGTGTAGCGCTCGACTCGAGGGGATTGCGCCCACGTCGAGTTTCGCGGAGGGTAGCCCGAACCATGGCGAGGTGCTAGGAGGGCCGGGCGCCCCGTCCCCCCCGTTTGCCGAGCCGAGGCGCGATCCACCACGATGAGTGAAGTCACCCCTGAGAGCGTCCGAACCGCCCTGAAGCAGGTCCTCGATCCGGCGACCGAGCGCGACATCGTCAGCGCCCGACAGCTGGGTGAGGTCCGCGTCGACGGCGAGGGCATCCACCTGGATATCGCCCTGATCTCCCCCGGCTACCCGCTGCGCGGAACCTTGGAAGGGCGGGTCCGCGAGGCCCTCGAATCGATGGCTCAGCCGGTGACCATCACGTGGTCGCTCAAGGTCCCCCGCAAGCCCCCGCGTCAGGATCTCGATCGTCTGCCCACGGTCAAGAACGTGATCGCCGTGGCCGCCGGCAAGGGTGGGGTGGGCAAGAGCACCGTGTCGGTGAACTTGGCGATGGCCCTGCAGCGCCACGGGGCCAAGGTCGGTCTGCTCGACGCCGACATCTACGGCCCCAGCGTCCCCAAGATGATGGGCGCGCCGACCCGCCCCTGCGACAAAAACGTCTCGGGCGACCGCATCATCCCGGCCCTGCACCGCGGCATGCCTGTGATGAGTGTGGACTTCTTCGTCGAGACCGGGCGCGCGGTGATCTGGCGTGGACCCATGATCCACAAGCTCCTCCAGCAGTTCCTCGAGGATGTGGAGTGGGGGGAGCTCGACTACCTGATTTTGGACCTGCCCCCGGGCACGGGCGACGCCCAGCTCTCGCTCGGGCAGCTGCTGCCGATCACCGGCGGGCTGATCGTGACCACGCCCCAAGAGGTCGCGCTCATCGACGTGCGCAAGGCCGTCGACATGTTCGGCAAGCTCGACGTGCCCCTGTTGGGGATCGTCGAGAACATGAGCCGCTACCGATGCCCGGCCTGTGGTCACGTCGACCACATCTTCGCCAGCGGAGGAGGCAAGCGCCTCGCCGAAGAGGTCGGGGTCGAGTTGCTCGGTGAGCTGCCCATCGACAAGAAGGTCAGCGCCGGCGGCGAGACCGGCAACCCGGTCGTCAACATGGCGCCCGACAGCGAGCACGCCCGCGTGTTCATGGACCTGGCGGCCAACGTCGCGCTCGCGGCTGCGAAGCTGCAGGCGACCGGACCCGTGCGCAGCTCGATGCTGCGCACGGTCTGAGCGCACAACATGAGAGCTCGGGGCGGCTCAGGCCCTGGGCTTGCGCGGCCCCAACAGGCGCATACGGATGCCGGTCTTGGGTCCGAGGGTCACGCTCCGACGCACGACTTCGACCGGCTTGGGCTCGCGCAGCTCGAGCTCGTACTCCCGCATGATCGTGGCGATGGCGAGCTTGGTCTCGTAGAGCGAAAACGCAGCGCCTATGCAGCGCCGGGCACCGCCGCCGAAGGGCAGGTAGGCGAAGGGGCTGGGCTTGCGGCCCAGGAAGCGCTCGGGGTCGAAGCGCGCCGGCTCGGGGTAGAGGTCGGCGCGGTGGTGGACCACGGAGATCAGCGCTGCGATCCCCATCCCCACGGGTAGGTCGTAGCCGGCGAAGCGCATCGGCTTGCGGAGCTTTCGGATCACGGTCTCGACCACCGGGTACAGGCGCAGGGTCTCGTCGACGACGGCGCTGAGATAGGGGAGCTTGGCGAGGCTGGCCGGGTCGGGGTCCGAGCCGGGCTCGACCGGGTGGGCGTCGAGCTCGGCCAGGAGCTTGGTCTTGACCTCGGGGTTGCGGTGGATGCCGTCGAGGGCCCAGGCCAGGCTGATCGCCGTGGTCTCGTGGCCGGCGATCAGCAGGGTCCGAAGTTCGTCGCGCACGGCTTGGTCGCTCATGCCGGCCCCATCTTCATATCGGGCCTCGAGCATGAGGGTGAGGATGTCGCCTTGGGTGGAGGTCGGCGCCGCGTCGGGACCGGTCTCGGCGGCGAGCGATCGACGTCGCTCTTCGATGTGCGCGTAGAGCAGGCGGTCGGCCTCGGCCGAGCGCGCCCGGTAGGTCGCCCAGGGTCCGAGGCCAAAGGGCGCGACCTGGGTCGCCTTGGCGAACATGAAGATGGGCTTGACGGCCTCGAGGGTCGAGACGAGCGCGCGCTCGTGGGCCTCGATGCGGCCGCGGTCCTCGACCCCGAACACGGCGCGGACGATCGCCTCGATCGAGATTTTCTGGGTCCTCGCGATGGCGACGAAGTTCTCCCCCGGGCTCAGGGTGGACATCGCCCGGCGTGTCGCCTCGACCATGACCCGCCCGTAGGCCCGCATCCGCTCGCCGTGAAAAGGTGGGGCGAGCAGCTTGCGCTCGCGCCGGTGGCGAGCCCCAGAGATCAAAAGCAGGGAGTTTCGACCGAGCAGGGCCTCGGCCGGGGCGGCGGCAAAGACGTCGAACTGCTCGGGGTCGGTGGTCGTGAACAGGGTGCGAATGTGCTCCGGGTCCGCGGTGCAGACCACCGGCCCGTTGACCGCCGTGAGCATATAGGGGTCGCCGTAGCGCTCCCGGTAGTCGCGCATGGCCGTGACCGGATGGGTAGCGACCTTGTAGGTCGTCCACAGGCGGGAGCGAGGTCCGGGGGGCAGGGCAGCCTCGAGCATGGTGGCGATCTACGAACCGCGGACGCCGCGGGCAAGCGCATAATTCGCGTTTTTTTTCAGCGGCTCCGCCACTCGGCCGTCAGCCGAAGATCATCCGTCGCAGGAGGTGCGGCCCGATCAGCGAGCGCATGGGCGCCTCGAGGTGGAGCACACGCAGCATCGAGCTGTAGATCTGCGGGTCGTCGGCGGACAGCTCGAACAGGCGCCCACACAGCTTGCGCATGATCCAACCCGAGGCGGGGTCCCACCCACGGGTCTCGGGCCAGCGGTGGGCCTCGCAGGCGACCAGCGTCCAGGGGAAGCGGGTCGTCCGAGCCAGGCGTCGCTGGAGCCCCGCGGTGGACACTTGTTTTGCCCGGCTGCGCCGACGCCCCGGCCGAAATTGCTTGGCGAGCAGCTCGGCCTGGGTCGCGCTCAGGCTCATGCCTTGGGCGAAGGTTGGATCGACGGTGCACATGGCGTCGCCGACGATCAGGTAGCCCTCCGGGAGACGGTCGAGCTCCTCGTACCTGCGGCGGACGAGCTCGCTGACCCCAAACTTGCGCAGCGGGGTCAGGGGCTCGGCGTCGACCAGGAGCTCGTAGATGTCGGGCTGAGCCAGGGTCTTGGACCAGGCCAGGAACCCGGCGTGGTCCGTGGGCGGGTGATCGTGGTGGTAGCCGACCAGGGAGATCACCAGGCGGCCGCCCTCGACCCGGCCGACGAGCCCGGCGCGCTTGAGGTCGGGGGGCAGCTGGTACACCGCCGTGGTCCCGAACTCGCCCATACCGGGGACCTTGAACAGGCCGCTGACGTAGGCGAGGTCGACACGCACGCGCTGCTCGGGGACCTCGCCGTAGCCCCACTGCTGCAGCCAGGTCGGTGACCGAGAGCCGCGGCCGGTGGCATCGACGACCAAGTCGGCGTCGATGTGCTCACCATCGGCGAGCCGGACGCCGGTGATCCGACCGTGGCGCGCCCGGCTCCCCGATGGGGTGGGCGGTGCGAGATCGTGGATCGGGGCCTCGACCCGTGCCCCGAAGCGGAGCTCGACGTTGTCTCGGGCGCGCAGCCCCAGGCGAAGGTGGTGCTCGAGCAGGGGCCGGGTCTGGTGCCACATGTCGATACCGGCCGAGAAGCGGGGTTTCCAGCGGCCGTGCTGGAACCAGCGCAGGCCCGCGGCGATGTCCGTCCGGACCGCCCCATCCCGGGCCAGGCCGTCGAGCAGGTCGGGGAACAAGCTCGCCATGATCTTGCGACCCCGGGTCAGCAAGACGTGGATGTGGTGGGCCTGCGGTGCGCCCCGCCGGTACTCGCTCCCCGGGGGATCGTCTCGTTCCAGAACCAGGACGTGCTCGAAGCTCTCGGCCAAGGCCGCTGCGGCACACAGTCCAGCGATACTTCCACCCATGACGATTGCAGTGCTCATGAACGACCTCCCAGTCTGGATCTATTATTGATCCAGAATGGGGGCTTTGGATCACGCGTTTACAAATATATGGTCATTTTTTATGTAGGTTGGACTGCGCTCGATACAGGAAGTGGGCAAATAGCCCCATTTGGTGGTGCGCGACCGGGACCCGCTGTTGGAAGGCCGAATTTCGTTTCGCTCGAACTGGTCTTAAGAACACTAATGGTGACCCGGGGTCTCCATTGTCCAGGTCTCGATTGATCGAACGATCAAAGAGTGTGGACAAAACAATTGGGGCTCAATCGAGCAGCGCCGGGCACGAGAGCGCGGCTGTGGACAGACCATCGTCGTAGATCTCGTGATCGGGGAGCCGCTCCCGCAGGTCCTCGGAGAGGTCGTTGGTCAGTCGGAGCCGGGCCATGTCGCCCTGGCGCAGGACTACGATCGCGTCCCCGCCGTGGGTGCGGCGCAGCGTGTCCATGAGTGTGTCGCCGCCGTCGTCGAGCCAGTCCGAGCGCAGGTCCGGGTCGGAGGGCATCTCACCGCAGCGCTGCCACGCGCCCTGTGGTGGGTTTGCGCGGACGCAGCAGCGGTTGCGCAGCTGTACGGCCTCGAGGTCGATGGCGCCCTCGAGCTCGACCTCGAACACGGCGACGTTGTCGAGCAGGCGCTCGTGGAGCGCGGCCATGACCTCGAACTCGCGAGCCTGCTCGGCTGCATAGCGAGCTTGCTCGGCCGGGTCGGGGGCCTCGGCCTGGGCCTTGGGACACAGGGGGTCGTCGCTGCCTCGGGGTCCACAGGCCCGCTGGTAGGCGACGATCTGATCTTCGAGCTCGAGCTCGTGTTCGCGCAATTCGGCGGCCTGGAGCGCGCGCTGCTCGAGCTCGGCGATGGTCTCGCGCTGGCGCTCGAGCTCGCGCTCGGTCTCGCTCAGGTCTTGGGCGACGTCGCTCAGGTCCTGGCTGGAGCTGTCGAGCTGCCCCTCTTGGATGGTCGCAAACACGAACAGGACGACCATAAAGACGTCGAGCAGGGGCAGCATGTCGATGTTGCGCCTAGGGCGAGGCATCGCCGTCGACCTCGGGCTCGGGCTCGGGCTCGAAGCCGTCGAGCAGGGCTACGCGCAGGCTCAGGCGCGCGCGATCGAGCAGGGACTCGCAGGCGCCGGCGATGCCGGACAGGGCGAGCGCCCCACACAGGCCCCAGAAGGTCGTGCCCAGGGCGGAGGGCAGGCGGGCCCGAAAGCCCACGAGGTCGGTGGGGTCCGAGCTGACCAGGGCGAAGACCGTGCCGAGGATGCCCAGGTGGACCGCGAACTGGGCGAAGCGCTCGATCCAAGAGATGCGCTCGCTCAGGCGCAGGAGCGCCCGGGCGGCGGACTCGCTGCGGTCGCCGCTGAGCAGGCGGCTGAGCTCTTCGAGGCTGAGCTCGCTGACCGGGGCCGACTCGAGGCGCCTGCGGATCGGGTGGTTCGCGTCGAGTTGCCTGGCGATGCGGCGCAGGAGCTGGAGACCGCCGTGGAGCTGATCGGCGGCCTGTTGACCGAGCCGAAACCAGTAGGCCGAGCCGAGGGTCATGGCCAACACGGCGACCAGCACCGCGATGCCGATCGGATCGAAGAGAGAGCGCAGGATCATGGCCTACTCGCGCTCGATGGCGATCGTCTCGATGCCCTCTTGTTTGGCGCAGTCGATGGCCTCGATGACCCAGCCGGCGGGACCTTGCTTGGCGTCGATGACGAGCTCGCTCGCACCGGCGAAGGGGTCGTCTTCGTTGCACAGATCGGCGCAAACGAGGGCCGACGAAGGGGGCCCGTCGCCGACTACCAGGGTGCAACCGGTGACGTCGACGCGCAGTGAAGCGGTGATGGTCAGTGGCGGCTCGGGTGTGGGCGTGTTCTCGGCGGTCTTTTCGGCGGCCTCGGGTTCGGCGTTGTCTTCGGCCTTTGCCGTGCCATCGGCGTCGGAGCCGGCCCCGATCCCGATCCCGGGGATGCAGTCGCTGAGCCACACGGCGACCACGGCGACGACGGCGAGCAAGGCCGCGAGCACCGTCGTCCGCGCTCCACCCCTGCGCTTCTTTTTGTCGTCGCCCTTACCCATGGACCACGACGATCGCCCAGGCCTGTGCGGCGTGCAAGCGCGGATCCCGGCGTGGCGGCTGCGTGCGATAGGGCGCTGTCCTCAGCGGCGAGAGAGCCCAGACGCGCCGCTTCCCGGGCCTATTCAGGTCTGTCGAATTTGTATCCAAGCGGACGCTCCTGCGCGAATTCGGGGCTCTAGGGCGCTTGCGATCACCCGCGGGGCGTGCGAATTCAGCGAGGTGCGCCTCCGAGTGGGATTGATCGCCGGTTTCGTGGTGGGCCTCGGCCTGCCGACGGTTCTCCACTTCGCCGCCCCGGGCTTGGCCAGCGCCGGCGGGTGCCCAGAGGGCGGGAAGTTGGTCCAGCATGAGGTCGAGTCCGGCGAGACCCTCAGCGGTATCGCCGTGAACCACGGGGTCAGCCAACGCTCGATCGAGCGCGCCAACCACAACCTCGCGCCCAACTCGATCCGCGTAGGCCAGACCCTGAGGGTCTGCCTGCCGCCGGCCCCGAAGAAGACCAAGACGTCGAGCAACAAAGCCTCGGGCAAGAGCTGCGGCGGGGGCAACACGATCACGGTGCACGAGGTCTCGCCCGGCGACACGCTCGGTGGCATCGCCAACAAGTACGGGGTCAGCGTCGGCGGCATCACCTCGCGCAACGCCAAGCTCAAGGCCAACCCCAACTCCCTCAAGGTCGGGCAGGAGCTGCTGATCTGCGCCGACAAGCGCCGGGCCAAGGCGAGCTCGGTGTGTGGGAACCGGACCCCCCTGCACAAGCACAAGGTGGTTCCGGGCGAGCACCTCGGTGAGATCGCCGGGCGCTACGGTGTGCGCCGCAAAGACCTGGTCCGCATCAACAGCTCGCTCAAGTCCAACGCCGACCTGCTCTCGGTCGGGCAGACGATCCGTGTGTGCCCGAACATCGCGCCCCGGAGCCGGGACAAGATCGAGTACACGGTCCAGTCCGGCGACACCCTCAGCGGCATCGCCAGCCGCTACAAGCTGACCTCGAACGAGCTGCTGGGCTTTCAGCGCGGCAAGCTGAAAAACGCCAACTCCCTCAAGGTTGGCAAGACCCTCGTGGTCTACAAAGACGGCTCGGTGCTGCCCGGCTTCGGGGGCGTCGACGTGGACAAGGGGGTGCTCAAGAGCGGGGTGCAGATGCCTCCCGGCAAGCACTACGTGGTCAAAAAGCCGACCTTGGCCTACGGCACGGGCCAGACCGTGCGGCTGATCCAAAAGGCCGTGACCGCGTTCCGCAACAACTGGCGCAGCTCGCCCAAGATCCACATCGGCGACATCTCCAAGCGCGGCGGCGGCAAGTTTCCCCCCCACCGCAGCCACCAGCACGGCCGAGATGTGGACGTGGGCTACATCCTCAAGGGTGACCAGGCCGACGAGACTCGGTTCATCAGTGCGAACGGCAAGAACCTCGACGTCGCCCGGAGCTGGTCGCTGGTCAAGGCCTTCCTCGATACGGATCAGGTCAAGTACGTGTTCATGGACTACGCCCTGCAAAAGCGGCTCTACGAGCACGCCAAGAGCAAGGGTGCGTCGCGGGGCATGCTCGACGAGCTGTTCCAGTACCCGCGCGGCAAGGGTCGCGGGCACGGCGTGATCCGCCACAGCAGCGGTCACGTCAACCACTTCCACGTTCGCTTTCGGAAGTAAGTGGAGCGCCCTCGGCTCGCCCTCGTGACCTACTCGGGGCTGCGCAGCTCCGAGACCGACGATGCCCCCTTGGTCGTGGCGCTGACGGCCCGGGGCTGCGCCGTGGAGCACCCGGTCTGGGACGATCCGGCGGTCGACTGGGGGCGCTACGCCGGGGTCTTGATCCGTACGACCTGGGACTACCAGGACAAGCGTGAGCAGTTCGTGCGCTGGGCGGTGGAGGTCGAGGCGGTGTCCCGGCTGTTCAACCCGGCGGCGCTCGTGGCTTGGAACACCCACAAGAGCTACCTCCGCGAGTTGGCCGAGCGTGGGGTCGCGCTGGCCCCGAGCGTGTGGTTCGACGCGGGGGAGCAGGTCGAGCTCGGGGCGGTGGTCGCCGAGCGGGGGATCAGGCGGGGCTTTCTCAAGCCCCTGGTGGGCGCCAGCGCGAGCGACACGCTGCGCTTTCACTGCGATCGGCCCGGGGAGCTGGCGGCGGCCCAGGCCCACCTCGACGAGGTGGTGTTGAAGCGGGGCGAGGGGATGGTCCTCCAGCCCTATCTCGAGCGGGTGGAGCGAGAGGGGGAGCTCTCGGCGATCTACTTCGACGGCGAGTTCAGCCACGCGGTGATCAAGATCCCGGTGTCGGGCGACTACCGGGTGCAGGACGACTTCGGTGCCTACGATGGGCCCTGCGAGCTGGATGCGGAGGCCCGGGCGGTGGCCGAGGAAACCTTGGCCGCGACCGAGGCCGTGGCGGCTCGGATGGAGCCCCGGCCCGCGTTTCCGCTGCTCTATGCCCGGGTCGACCTACTCCGGGATCAGGGCGGGGGCTGGGTGCTCAACGAGCTCGAGCTGGTCGAGGCGTCCCTGTTTTTCAGGCATGCGCCCGAGGCTGCGGCGGGGCGGCTCGCGGATGCCCTGTTGGGTCGCTTGGGTCGCGTGGGTCGGCCGGCGACGACCTCGGGGGCATAGGTCTGGCATGCTGGCCGCGTGCAAGTGTGGCCAGCGACGAAGCTCCGTATTCGCCTTGGGCTGAGCTTTGGGTTTGCCGCGACGGCGCTGGGGGCCGCGCTGCTCTCGGCCCTGCCCTGGCCGGCGGCGGCCGTGGGGGCGGTGAGCTCGGGGCTCAGCTATGTGTGGGTGAGCTACCGCTACCGCCGCCGCCGGGCGCTGGTGGGGGAGCCCTTTCCGCCGCGCTGGCGCGAGCTGTTGGAGGGGCGGGTCGCATTTTATAGGCGCTTGGACGAAGCGGGGCGAGAGCACTTCGAGGCGGATGTCCGGATCTTTCTGGCCGAACAGCGGATCTATGCGGCCGGGGAGGATTCGGAGGCGCTGGACGATGAGACCCGGCTCTTGGTCGCAGCTTCGGCGGCGATCTTGGGCCACGGGATGCCGGATTTCGAGTGGCCGAAGATGCGGGACATCGTGATCCACCCGCGGGCCTTCGACGAGGACTATGGGGATGCGGGGGGGCATGGGGACATCGCGGGGATGGTCCATCGGCAGGGGCCGATCTTGTATTCGGAGCGGGATCTGATTCGGGGGTTTCGGCGTAGCGATGGGGACAATGTGGGGCTGCACGAGCTGGCGCATGTGCTGGATATGGCGGACGGGTATGCGGATGGGGTTCCGGTGGGGGCGGGGTTTCGGACTCGGGCGCCGTGGATGGAGATTGTGGTGGATCGGCTGCAGAAGGTTCGTCGGCGGCGGTATCGGGGGGTGTTGCGGGATTATGCGGGGACGAATGAGGCGGAGTTGTTTGCGGTGGCGGTGGAGGTTTTCTTTGAGCGGCCGGAGGGGTTGCGGCGGGATGATCCTGAGCTCTATGGGATGTTGCGGGATTACTTTGGGCAGGATCCGGCGGGGTGAGGGATTTGGGGCTCGGGAGGGGGGGAGCGTGGGTCTTTTTGGGTGGCGTGGCTTGGTCGGGGATGGGGGGCTTCGTCCGAGGGCGCTCGTGTTGACCCGGGTCTGGGTGCTTGTTGGTCGTTCCCGTGCGTGGGGTTGCTGGCGCTGGGGTTGACCGAGGGTTTGGGTGTGTTTGTTGGGCTCTGTTGTGTGGGAGAGCCTGGGTCGTTTTAGGTGGGCGTGGCTTGGCCGGGGATGGGTCGCGGGTCAGGGGGAGGGGTCCATGCTCAAACAGTCGGGGGAGTGAGGGTGAGGTGGTGATGGGGAGGTTGGTGGGTGAGTGGTGGGGCTTCGATGGGGGCGTTGGCCCCTCCTAAACTGCGCGTGGACCCCTCCCCCTGACCCACGCCCCCCGTGACGCGAGGGCGCTCGCGCTGGGGGTGACCCGGGGTCTGGGTGCTTGGTCGAAGAGTTGGGTTCGGGAGAGGCGTTGGGTCGGCCTGGGCATGTCAAATGGTCCGCGTGGATACCGCTTGAAACGTCGAGTTCATTCGGACATTATTCGGACATGTCAGTGGTCGGTCGCGGTGGTGTGGGTGGGAAACTTAGTCGGATTCAGGCAAAAATGGCGATTTCCAGGATTGAGAGGGGGATGTCTCCGCTCAAGTTCAAGCGTTTAGAGACGGTTGTTGCGATTCTTTCGGACGAGTCTGGAGAGGCCCGGATCTCGGAGGTGGTCGAGGCGCTGTTCCTGGGGAGTTCGATCGAGACGGCGAACAAGGGGGTGAAGCGGCTTCGGGAGGCCTTGGACTTGGCGTCTGAGGAGCTGGGGGTGTCTCTCGCGCTGTGCGTGACGGAGGCGAAGTCTGGGGGCGCGGAGAACCGTCGGCTTTGGTTCGAGGGTGTGGCGCCCCCGCCAGCGATGAACCAAGCGGATGTGCTCGAGCGGGTGGGGGACTCGCTGATCGAGGACACGCAGGGGGTGCCCTTGGGGCGGGTGGAACCGCGGGTTTCGTTGACGGAAGTGCGCGATGAGAAGCCGTTGGTTCGACTGTTCTTGAGCTATGCGCACGCCGACATGGCGGCAGCGAAGAAGCTCCGCAAAAAGCTGGAGGTGCTGCTCAAAACCTCGAACAAGTACAGTTTTGAGCTGTGGGTGGATGACGCGATTTTGGTCGGTGAGGTTTGGAGGGCGACCATCCTAGAGGCGTTGGATCAGACACATCTGGGACTGATGTTGCTCAGCCCCGGCTTCCTCGCTAGCGAGTTCATTAAGAAAACCGAGATTCCGGCCTTCGTGTT
>Ga0256845_1002298_pt1 | contig 14004 bp, 10 predicted proteins | sample RiftiametaG_FD_189101 | JGI IMG/M metagenome (GOLD analysis project Ga0256845, IMG submission 189101) | Tube worm associated microbial communities from hydrothermal vent at the East Pacific Rise, Pacific Ocean - Riftia | ecosystem: Host-associated > Annelida > Integument > Unclassified ...
CATAAAATACGTAATTGTAGATGTAACACGCTGACTATAAGTCAATTGTGTTAAAGAGGTGTAAAATATTTACGTAATTATTTATTTTTGTATTGCATTGATTATTAGTTAGGTATAAGGTTTATTACGTAAAAAAAGAAAAGTTAGAGATTAAGAGTTTTTTCGCTAAGACGCGAAGTTTTAAATCACAAATTACACTAATTGGCACTAATTTATTTTCTTCTTTGTTGTTAATCCGCATTCGATAAATTAAGACTCCAAATTCATTACTGCATTATCACATTAAATCATTATATCATTGAACCATTGAATCATTAACTTTCAACTCATTATGTTTTCTTTCGTCCGGTGACTGTTAAAATTACTCCCGACAAAACAGTTAAAGCACCTACAACTGTTAACAATGTAAACTGTTCGTTTTGAATCCACGTAACATTGTTTTTACTGAGAATAGCCATAACTACAAGTGTTATCAACGGATTCAAAGTGATAATTACACTTATTTTATTTGCTTCAAGATATTTAAAAGCATACGACAGCGAACCGTAAGCAGCAAGAGTATTCAACCCCAAAAAAACCATTAACAGCCAATAATTCAATGATAATGAAAATAACTGTGAAAAATCAACAAACGGAATTAATGCAACCGAAGGAATGCCGAATATTATTAAATTTAACTGCATCGGGTTTGTTTTTTGTACTGCAAGTTTCTGAAATATAGCATACATAGCCCACGAAAAAGCAGCAAACAACACCAACCAAACTCCTATTTTATACTGTTTAAGTCCGCCGGCAATATTTACTATTTGCTCGTGATAAAAAACACTAAGTCCTACCAAAACAATTAAAAACCCAAAAATTTGTTTTTTTGTAATCTTTTCTTTAAAAATAACCACTCCCGACAAAGCAAACAATGCGGGAGCCATTTGAATAAAAATTTGTCCAATAGAAGGTGATGTATGTTTAATGCCGGCAATAAAACCAATATAATTAAAAATAAGAAATATTGCCGCTATTATAGCAGTTTTTGGCGGTTTTGTAATAATATTAATTTTACGAAAGTCGGTAATTGCATAAAACAAAAAAAGTGAAACAAAAGCTACAACAAATCGAATCCAAGTAACAGTAACAGGCGAAACTTCTTTCAATGCTATTTTTAAAGCTATTGCCATAAATCCCCACAAAAAAGCGGTAAACGATGCATAATATATTCCTTTGTTCATAAGTTTCAATATTTTAAGCCTGATAATTATTCAATATCAATATTTTTATAATAACTCATTATGTATTCATGTAATCTATTGATTGTTAAACAGATGACTATTTGATTTCTATTGCTATTTAACTATTTATAAATCAATGAATTCGTGCTTTCGCGACTAAAAATTTAACGAACTATTATTTTTAGTTATTTTAAAAATTTTATTGAACTCTCAGAATTATTTTTTTTAATTCTTTTGTGAAATAACAAGCTCCTTCTGCTGATAAATGGTCGCCATCCGGAATAAAAGAACTGTCACTGAAATTTATGTTATTCAAATCTAAAACATTTAATAAGCATTTATCAACAATATTATCATACATATTAATATAGTTTTGCGATATTTTATTTTTATAATAAGGATGTAACGGCATATTAATAATTGTCAATTTTATTTGATTTTCTTTACATAAAGCAACTATTTTTTTAAGATATATGATATTTGTATTAGAAAACCCATTTAAACAATTATTGGTGTAATATTGAAACTTAAACCTTTTATTCATAGATTTAATTGATGCCTTTGTATTATGATATTTGTTTGAATAACCTGATGAGATAAAAACATTATCTGTGGATAAAAGATAATTTCCTGTTTTAATAATTTCTCTTGTATATTGAGGGAAAGCATAAAGATTCCAATAAACCAATTTACATTTTTCTGAAAAAGGGAGCATGTAAAAATATTTTGGCGAAATTGATTGCGAATATTCTCCACTTATAAATTTATCGTAATAATTTGATAAACTATGATAACTAAATCCTAAATAAACATTTTTTATTTGCTCGTTGTGTTCTAATATTTTTTTTAATTTATAATAGGAAAAATAAAATGATTCCGAAGTAGCTGCTAAATTCTCACTTCCTATTAACAAAGAATCTGCTATTCCTTTTTGAAAATGAGAATCTCCGATAAATAATGTTGATACTTTATTATCTATTTTATAATTAACATTGTTTGAAACATAAAAAATAAAAAAACACCAAATAAAAATAACTGCCAAAAAAGGTATTAAAAATAAGAGTATGTTTTTAAAAAATATTTTCATTAGTTAAATTATTGATATTTAGTTACATCCTTTTTAATTTCATTAACTGTTTTAATAATAGATGTTTCTTTTTTAAAATTGGAAATAAATAAATTCCTGCTGTTTTCCCGCAAACAAAAATATTGTAACTATTATTGCATAATACATAGCCCACCTAACAGGTCTTTTCCATTTAAAACCTAATTTTTCTATTGCAAATTTATTTTCTCGCCCCAGCCATTCAATTAACAAAAATATTATTATCAGCAAAGATATTGTTAATGCATTTCTTGTTCCGGGAAGATAAGGAATAGTAAAAAAAGATTTTGAAAAAATAGTTGATAAATAAGTTAATGCATGACTAATATTTTCAGCTCTAAAAAATACCCAAGCCAAAACAGTTAACCAAAAAGTTGCAGAAATATTAAAAAACTCTCTTGCTGTGGGTAAAAATTTACCTTGTGCTACAATATTTGTATTTATTCTGTTTTTATTAAGCAATAACAGTGGAAGAAAGTAAATAGCATTTAAAGCACCCCAAATAATAAAAGTCCAATTTGCTCCATGCCAAAAACCACTCACAATAAAAATTACAAATGTGTTTCTTATCTTCATCCAAGTTCCTCCACGACTACCACCCAACGGGATATACAAATAATCTCGAAACCAAGTTGATAAAGATATATGCCATCTTCTCCAAAATTCTGCAATATCCCTTGAAAAATAAGGAAAAGCAAAATTTTGCATTAAATCAAACCCAAATAACCTTGATACTCCTATGGCTATATCGGAATAACCTGAAAAGTCTCCGTAAATTTGAAATGTAAAAAATAATGCCCCAAGCAACAATGTGCTTCCTGAATAATCTCCTGAATGATTAAAAATTTGATTTGCAATTTCTGCGGCATTATCAGCAATTACAACCTTTTTAAACAATCCCCAAAGAATTTGTCTTAATCCGTCAACAGCTTTATTATAATCAAATTCTCTTTTTTTGTAAAACTGCGGTAATAAATGCGTTGCTCTTTCAATTGGTCCGGCAACCAACTGCGGAAAAAAACTTACAAATGCCATAAAAGCAATAAGATTATTTGTAGGTTCAAGTTTTCTTTTATAAACATCAATACTATAACTCAATGTTTGAAATGTATAAAAACTAATACCGACAGGTAGAATTATATTTAATCCTTGTGGATTTATTTTATATCCGAAAAAACTAAATGCAGCTACAAAATTGTCTAAAAAAAAGTTATAATATTTAAAGAATCCCAGAAAACCAAGATTAACTAATATACTTGTCCAAAGCAAAAGTTTTCTTTTTGTAGGATTCTCCTGTTTTGCTAATCCACGACCAACAGAATAATCAACCAGAGTACTAAATAGTATCAATGATAAAAAACGCCAATCCCACCAACCATAAAAAACATAACTTGCAACAACTATTAAAAAATTTTGAAGTTTCAAGTTTTTATTTATTACAAACCAATAAAGTATAAATACTATTGGCAAGAATATTGCAAAATCTAAGGAGTTAAAAAGCATTTATTTTCTATTCTTCTTAATATTTATGATACTCATTGCTTTTTACTTCATAATATACAATGATTCAATTACTTATAATATAAATTAAAAAAACATCTCTTTATTTACTCACTACTATTTTTATTTTTTACCCCACCATAAAGGATGTGCCAACATTTGTATTCTATCTCCGGGTTTAGCATTTTTTATTTGTTCTAAAACATCAGAAAAACTACCTACATTCCAATTACCCCCACTATCAGAATAGTATTTTGTATAATTGACAAAGTTAGCTTCGTATTCAAAGCCATACTCTGACATTGAGTGCTCTCCGATTCTATAATCTTTACCTTCATAAGTTACATACTCACTTTCTGCAAAATCTGAAAATATTTGGTAATTAGAAACTGTTTCATTTGCAATGGTTGAACCGTGAGCCACACTTCCATTCACAACTATACCAAGACTTTTGTAATAATCTATCTCATCTTTATTAAACTGAAACGGATCTAATCCTCTTTTTATCATTACTGTCAACAAATCATTATGTATTCCTATTTCATCTCCTAAGTTGTAAATTTCGCGATACAAATCATCTAAACAATGGTATCTGTTAATACCCTCATCGGTAAATTTACCATAGTATTTTGCTGTTGCTAAAATATAGTATGAACTTCTAATATTGTAGCGACTCTCTATATGTGCCATTTCCAGAGCTTTAAACGGATGACGATCTACATCGTGACGCATACCAAACATTATCTTACTATCGTTTATTGAGTCTTTAAACTCATTTATAGGTAAAACAATAAAATTTGTATCTGATAATATTTTTAACAACTCTTCATATTGAGCAAAAGTAAATACGGCTCTATCATCTTGCGACTTTCTTGTTAATTTTTCCAATTCACTATATGTAGGATTTTCAGGATATTTATCTTTTTTACAACTTATTATAAAGCCAAAAAAAGTTATACTTAAAATAATAAATACTTTAAAATTTATATGTTTCATTTACAAATCAAGTTTAATTTATTAAAAAAAATTGTAGCATTTTTAATATAATTCATTTTTACCTCTCGGTAATTTTATAATTAAAAATAAAATATCTATTTAAACTGTTCTCTGTATTGAGTTGTAGTATCAAATATACGACGAAGTATTTTCTTATCTGTTTCGGTAAGTTCAATATTGCGACGTTCCATAACAAGTTTGGCTACTTCAAACGATTTTTCGATTACAGTATCCGAAAATCCGTGAGAACCGCCCCAAGCAAAGCAGGGAATAAAATTACGCGGGAATCCCGAACCGAAAATATTTGCTCCTACACCTATTAACGTTCCTGTGTTAAACATTGTGTTAATACCGCATTTTGAATGGTCTCCCATTACCAACCCGCAGAATTGCAATCCGGTTTTTATAAAACGGTTTTTACTGTAATTCCACATTTTTACTTCCGAATAGTTATTTTTAAGATTTGAATTATTGGTATCTGCTCCAAAGTTACACCATTCACCTACTACGGCATTGCCTAAAAACCCGTCGTGACCTTTATTTGAATATGCAAACAATACTACATTATTTAACTCTCCGCCAACCTTTGAGTATGGTCCTACTGTGGTAGGTCCGTAAATTTTCGCACCCATTTTTACAATACTTCCTTCGCAAAGTGCAAAAGGTCCTCTAATGGCAGAACGTTCCATTATCTCGGTATTTTTACCAATATATACAGGTCCGTTTTTAGTATTTATTGTTGCACATTCAACCACAGCTCCGCGTTCTACAAACACATCATTATCACCCAATACCGTGTTGGTTTTGCTCAATGGTTGCGATTTGCGTCCTTTGGTAATTATTTTAAAATCGTGTTCAATGGCTTCGCCGTTCATTCTGAAAATATCCCATAAAAAATTCACTTTCGAGAAATCGGATACCGATTCTATAACTGAATAGTTATCAATATTTTCATAGTTAAATTTATGAGTTTGTTCTTTGTTTAATCTCACCGCACAAATCAAAGCATCTTTTTTTAACACATCGCCTTGATTCAATGTTTCTATTTCGGAAATCAATTCGGCAGTGGGGATTATCGAGCTGTTAATCAATATATTATCTTCTGATATTAAAGTTGGAAACTTTTCCTGCAAATAATCTTTTGTGAGATATGAACATTTACTGCTAAGATATTTTTCCCATTTTTCTTTTAATGTCATAATGCCCAACCGTATTTCACACACCGGACGGGTAAAAGTTAAAGGGCGAAGTTCCTCCCAAGTATAGTCGTCAAATAAAATATAATTCATCTCAATATTAGTTTAGGTTTCTTAGGTGTGTGAAAAATAGAAATATTAATTTAAAAACCAAAAACTAAATTGATACTTGTCAACAGTAATTACTCAAAACCTGAAAAAACAGTAATTATAAACAAACTATTGATTATACTTTTTCTTTGAAATAAGTTCGCCTTTACTATTCCACATTTTCCAAGTTCCTGTTTTTTTACCTTGCAAATAATACATCTCAAAAAGCAGTGTCCCGTTGTCGTCCCAAATAAGCCATTTACCGTCTTTTTTATCGTTCAAATAATTTGCTTCGGCAATTTTGCGTTTGTTTTTATTGTAAGTTATCCACTTACCGTGTTTTTTGTTTTGTTTATAACTCCGCTTTTCTTTTATATTTCCGTTTTCAAAATACAGTATTATTTCGCCGTTTTTCATACCGTTTTTAATATACATCTCCACTTTTTTTTGTCCGTTGGCATAGTATTCGGCATAGTTTCCGGTATAAAGTTCATTACTGTTTTTTTTGTAAAACAATCCATCATTACCTTCGGTTATTTGTGCTAATGATGTTAATGTTACCATTAATAAAATTATACTGATTATAGTTAGTTTCATATACTTAAATTTTTAAAATTTATAACATTTTTTTACCATATATCCGCAATAATATTTGTAATATTAATTATTGAAAACAATCAGACCTAACAGATTGTATTAAACTGAATGGAATTATTGTTAAATAATCAATAAAAACCTGTTAGGTTTTGCTGATTTAAGATTCTAAATAAAATATCCCACCAAAAAGTGGGATTTATTTAATATTTGGATGACTGCCGAAAAAACAGAAGTAAAAAGCAGTTGTGCAAACCAATAAATTTATTCGTTTACGGTTTTTAAACCTATTTTCACCGAATTGGCAGGTATTGCAACATTGACATCTTTTATACTTATTCCTTCATACGAAATATAATTTACATCAATATTATATTTGCCCGGCTTAACAGCAGAAAAAACAAAATTTCCGTCTAAATCGGTATAAACAGCTTGCTTGGTTTCTTCGATAACCACTTTTACGCCCGTAAGAGCCTCACCTGTTTGTTGGTCAATAATTGTCCCTGACAACATTGCAACAGTTGTAGTTGAATTGTTCGGTTTCACTTCACTTTTTTTGTCGGTTTTGTCGTTTGATGCATAAATATTAATGCTTACCGATAAAACTAATACTGCAAAAATCAGTGTCTTTTTCATAATATTTTGTTTTTTTAATAATATCATTTTTTGTATTCTGTTTTAAATTACACTACAAATGTAACTTGCATAAATGACTTAAAAATTACACTAATATTAAATAATTGTTAATTTGAATAAGTTTTGTTATTTGTGTAAACTCCACTAATAAAATTATTTTTTACAGCTAAGACGCTAAGAGATTTCTCACTGCCATTCGAAATGACAACTTTCAACTAATAGCCCACCACAAAAAACACAAAGTTTTTAAATGCTTTTACCGCTAAGACGCAAAGCCACTAAGTGTTTTTGTCCACAAATTACACTAAATAGACTGTTAGATACTAGAAACTAGACTGCTATATGTTTGTTTTTAACTACCTAAACATTAATGAATTAAGAAAATTAAGTTGTTGGAAGATTAAGTTTTTACCACAGAAAACACAAAGTTTCACAAAGATTTAAACCACAAATTACACAAATTTTCACAAATTTATTTTCAATTACTCATTATCAACTCTTTATTGCATTACTGCATTATCGCATTAAATCATTACATCATTGTATCATTGTATCATTGTATCATTACATCATTGTATCATTACATCATTAAAATCTATACGACAACTTTATACTGTATTCTCTGCCTAAGCCAAAATCTAAATAATTGTAAACCTTACTGTTATATTCGTAATAATATGTTTTTTTTGTATCTAAAATATTTTTAATCTGAAAGCGTAAGGCAAATTTATCACCTAACTGCTTAGTAATATTAAAATTAAGATTATTTGTTGGAGTTGAATAAATATCGGGAATGCCTGTGGGGTTAACAATTACAAGTTTCCCCGCATTGTAAGTATATGAAATATTTGCCGACAATCCTATACTGTCGTTTTTATACGAAAGTATTGCATTTACAATCCACGGCGACTGCTCAAACATACTCCGAGTTGACGGATAATCGGGGTCGAAATACCTTTTACTTTCGAGTTCCTTACTGTCGATAGACACTTGTGAATACACATAAGTTACGTTGGCAGATATTTTAATATTTTTAAAAAAAGATACAAAATCAAGTTGTTTCGATATTTCAGCTTCAACACCATACATTTCGGCATTATCAACATTTCGCCAAGTAATTTCGGGGTTTATGGCTTCGGTATTAAATGAGCGTTCAATTGGATTATGAAATTTTTTGTAAAAACACCCGAAAGACATAACCTCACCGGGATTAAAATATTTTTCCCATCTGAAATCAATATTATCAATTTCGGTCTGTTTCAACGAATCGTTTCCTATTATTATGTCGCCAACCTGATTTTCAATTGCCATTGTCGATTTTTCGCGAAACGAAGGGCGTGCCAACGTCCTGTTGTATCCTACGCGAAAATTCATAAAATCGTCAGGCGAAAAAGTTATATTTATTGACGGTAAAATATTTAACTCATCAAGAGTTCCCGACTGTGAATTTACGGTAAGTAGATTTTGAGTTTTCATATTTACATTTTCAACCCTAAGTCCGAATATGGCACGCAATTTGCTCACCGGCAAAACATCCGCCATCGCGTAAGCGGCAAAAACATTTTGCGTTCCGGTGTAACTGTTTTTTTGATCGTCTTTTTGCGATGCCTGAACATAAATTCCCGTTACCGCATCAATATTATCATCGGCAAAATAGTCTGCCATATCGCTGTAACGCGTTATTTTATTTTCGGCAAAACTCATTTGCGTTTGGGTATAATCACGATTTTTATACGTATCGGCAAAGCCGGCTTTAATCTTTGCATTGTTGTCAAATAAAGTTACGGGAAGTTCAAAATCAATCTTACCGAAATAATCTTGCTCCTTCATATTGCGATAAAAGCGGCGAGGATACGAATACATCGATTTATTTACATAATAAACAGTATCACCGTTTTCGGTATTAATATCATTTATCAGATATCGAATATCGGGTTCGTTTTGCGATGCCAAAGCCGCCGAACCTATCCAATCTATTTTAAGATTATTAAAATGCGGCAATTTATGATTACCTTTTAATTGAGAAACAAACAAATTGCGAGCTGTAAATTCGAGAGTTCGTCGCTGACGCAAATCACTATTATCGCGATAATCGATAAAGTGCGAAAAATTTGAGTTTTTTTGCCCCGAATGGTTGTTTATTACGGTCAAGCCGATGCTGTTGTTATCGTTCAGCTTTAAGCCCAGCCCGCCAATCAAAGCCCATACTGCATTATTTTGCCCGAACATCCACGATTGCGATTCGTATTCGCTGTTTAATCCTTCGGCATTTTTGTCGGTAAGTTTATATCTGCCGTAAAAACCGTTATTAAAGTATTTATAATCATACGAATATGAACCTCCTGCAAAAAAGCCCAATGTTTTACCAAACACCTGTTTTTGATTACCTATGCTCAACGAATATTTTTGATTTAGTCCCGACATTTTTTCTTTCGGAAACCAAATTTTATTAAACGATTTGGTAATTTTGTTGAGTTTTGCGTTGTTTTCATACCTTGACGGGATATTACCTTTTGCTTCATCCGGTAAATTTCTAGTTCCATCATCAATTCCGAGAAAATCATAACTACCTCCCGAATAAGTTAAAAAATTATTTATAAAATTTGCTTGCGGATTATATCCAAGTTGAACCGAAAAAGTAAGAGATAATTTTTCGGGAAAGTCTTTTGTTTTTATATCAATAAGTCCGCCCGTAAAATCAGCGGGTAAATTGGGAGCAAACGATTTGTAAACAAGCATATTGTCGAGAACAGCCGTAGGAAACATATCCATTTGCACAGTATTTCTTTCAGGGTCGAGCCCCGGAATATCGGCACCGTTGAGTATTGTTTTACTGTATCTGTCTGATAATCCGCGAACATACACATATTTACCGTTTTGCACCGATACTCCGGTAACTTTTTTCAATGCTCCCGCGGCACTACTTGCTCCGGTTTTCAGCATTTCTTGCGATGAAATACCGTTTATGATAACCGCCGATTTGCGTTGCATAGCAACAAGAGCCGTTTCGGTTCGTTCAATTTTTTTTGCAGTTACGATAACCGCGTCAAGTTCAAGCACGGCTTCGCCAAGTTTTACGTCGAATACTTTTGTTTCGCCGGCTTTAAGTTCCACATTTTCAATCTCTTTACTTTCGTAAGAAATAAAAACAAATTTAATAGTATATACACCGGGAGTAATATTGTTCAGATAATAATTCCCGTCGAAATCAGATATTGTTCCTTGTGTAGTTCCCGCCAACACCACATTAACAGCAGGAAGAGTTTCGCCTGTTTTTTTATCGATAATGGTTCCTTTTATTGCCGCCTTTTGTGAATACGCCAATACCGAAACAAACAGTAACAGTAAAATTGTAAAAAACTTTTGCATTGTATTATTAATAAAATTTATAATTTATTCAGCCGTCTTTTCAGGAAAAAGGCAACCTCACAAAGAGGCTGCCTATGACTTTTTACAACTTTACATAGTAAAAAGACGGCTCCATTTAATAATTCTAGTTTTTAAATGTTAAAGTCCAACCTTTTGCCCAGTTTTCAGAGCCGAAAGCACCTGCATAATCAACACTTTCAAACCAACTATCTGTATATTTATGATTTGCTTTTTCAGGTTTTGCGGGCACAGGATTTAATTTTGACACTTGTGGGTTGGTAACAACATTGTGCTGTGTAAAATAACTTGCCAATACACTGTTTTGAGTATCGCCTCCATCTTTACCCGCATATAAAAATTTATTTGGATTAGATGCATCAGTTTGTCCCGCTACATTATAAAAAATGTTATCTTCAATTTTCAAATTTCCGTTTTCAAATTGTTTGTAAGAGTCGTCACCTTCGGTAAGAAATTCAATATCAATGCCTTTTGCGTGGTTTACAAAGATAGAATTGTAGTAAAATCCTCCGGCATTATCTCTGAAAGTGATAATTTTACCCTGATTTTGTCCGATATAAGTAGCATTAAAAATAGTAGGAATAGCATAAGGAGTTCCTGTTTCGGGGTCGGTTCCGCCGTCGTGTTCACCGTTTCGGTCGCTATCGTCGGCTTGTAACGATACCCAAAATTGTCCTTTCCCGCGAAAACCCATATCGTAGTCGAAAGAGTCGTCGCCACAATTAACAACCAAAGCGTGTTTTACGCAAGCTGTTCCTCCGAAAAATTCAATTCCGTCGTCGGCATTTGCTACAATCTCAACATAATCGATAACAGTTCCCGAACCTACGGCACCAAGACTTAATCCGTTAATTTCGTTTCCTGCACCAATATCGGTTCCGCCGTGACGGATAGACACATATTTAATAATACCTGAATTGTCGGCATCGTTGTTTCCGCCAAAAGCCCCGCGATTTTCCGATGTAGGAATACCCTCTATTTGTTGTTCGGCGGGAATAGTGTTTAATTTTGCTTTACCAAGCACAATAAGTCCTCCCCACAATCCGCGAGCGGTATCGGGGACACTTCCTTTAAGGTCATCGGCTTGAGCTGTAAAAATAATAGGTTTATCAACTGTTCCCTCAGCAATAATTTTACCTCCGCGGGCAATAATAAGTGCCGATGCACTCTCACCTTGTCCGGGTTTCCCTTTTATTACCGTTCCGGCTTCAATTGTTAAAGTTTGACCATTGTTAACAAAACAAAAACCGTCTAATATATAAGTATTTTCGGCTTTCCAAGTTGTTGTGCCTATTCCGTTGCCGGTGTCGGTAATTATTATTTCGCTGCCGGTGGGCTTATCGCTTCCGTTTTCGGGTGTAGGGTCGTCTTTTTTACAAGAGTTTAATGCTGCCGCAAAACTTACAAGCAGTGCAATTGTCAGGAATTTGATGTTTGTCTTTTTCATTTTTAATTAAGTTTAAAATTTGTTTTACATTTTTAAAAAAATCTACACTGCAAATAAACTTTGTAATTCTGACCTTATGGTGACAAAATGGTTAAGTAAATATTAATTTTTGGCGGCAATATTTTAATTTATTTAATACCGAATTAACAATGAGGTAACATTGTCAAACTAATTTTACTCAACTAAAATTTTTGGCTTTATGGATAAAAAAATAAAAATACTGATTGCTGACGATGAGCCTGATATAGTTGAGTTTTTAGCATTTAATCTTAAAAACGAAGGATATGCCGTTAGAACAGGTTCAACAGGACTTGAAGCAATAAATTTAGCAAAAGAGTTTAAGCCCGATTTAATTATTTTAGATGTGATGATGCCTGTAATGGACGGCATAGAGGCTTGCGAAGAGTTACGCAAAACGGAAGAGTTTAAAAATACTATTATTGTTTTTCTTTCGGCACGCAACGAAGATTATTCTTTTGTAGCGGGACTAAATGCCGGTGCCGACGATTATATAACAAAACCGGTGCGTCCGCGTGTTTTTATGACAAAAATTAAATCGTTACTACGAAGACGAATTAACGGTTTTGACAATTCAGACGAAAATAAATCTGCTACAAAAAGCAGTTCGGAAAATACAATTATTATTGATAAAGAAAAATATCTAGTGATAAAGGGCAATGAAGAGTATTTATTGCCTCGAAAAGAGTTTGAGCTTTTATCATTGTTATACGAAAATCCGCAAAAAGTATATACTCGCGAAGAGATTTTTACAAAGATATGGGGAGCTGACAATTTTATAAGCGACAGAACAATTGATGTTCATATAAGAAAGATACGCAAAAAAATAGGTAATAATATTATTACCACTGTTAAAGGCGTGGGATATAAATTCAATTAAGATTCACTAAGGCAATACGCTAATAATAAGTAGTTTATATACATTGTATTATTACAAAGTTTATATTTAGTTTATTTATTAATCCAAATATTTTTGCTTTTGTAATAAACTGTTTTTTTAATACCCATATAAAAAAAGCCGACTTATAGTCGGCTTTTTTTTATATCAATAATTAAATATTATTGTTTTACCATTCTGGTAGTAGTAATATTGTTATTATTGTCAATAATACTAATTAAATAAATACCTTTATTTAAATCGGAAGTATTTATTGTCATCTTATTAGCATTAACATTAACCATCATTACTCTTTGTCCTATTACATTACTTATAATAAGCTGTTTAGCATTTTCCATGTTTTCAAATGTAACAGTATTATTGAACGGATTAGGATAGATATTAAATGAATTGTTATTTGTAATATTATCTACAATATCAGTTTGAATATCGCCTTTAACAGCATTTAATACACTTCCGTCTTCGGCTACAATAAATCCTATAATATCGAGTTTTTCAGGATTCCAATCGTTACTTACTGTAATAGAGTAAGTATATGACTCTTCGTCTCCATTTGAAATATTTGCAGGAAGACTATTTTCTGTTCCGTCCCATCCGCCAAGAATGGCTCTTGCCACATGCTGATATGTCATATCGGCAGCAGGAATATGCTTCGGTAAATTTTCGTATCCTCCCATCGGCCCTCTCGCTCCTCCGGCATAATAATTAGTCTGAGAATAACCATCTTCATCTTTATTTATATCATTTTCAGATATTACTGCATTAAAGCGAGCATTCTTAACAGTACCCAAGAACTTAGCATCAACAGAAAATGTTAATTCTTTTGTAGTTTCATTATAATTTACATTTTTCAATGAAACATCTACAGGAGATACTTTATTTATTTCTGTGTTATAACCATCTTCAAAAGAAGG
>Ga0256845_1002299_pt1 | contig 13998 bp, 9 predicted proteins | sample RiftiametaG_FD_189101 | JGI IMG/M metagenome (GOLD analysis project Ga0256845, IMG submission 189101) | Tube worm associated microbial communities from hydrothermal vent at the East Pacific Rise, Pacific Ocean - Riftia | ecosystem: Host-associated > Annelida > Integument > Unclassified ...
AGAAATCAAAATAGTCGCTGACAAATACCGATAGTTCGCTGTCGAGGGGGCCGGTTTGGAGCACGTTTAGACCCTCAACTATGACGATATCCGGACGCTGGACGATGACCTCTGTATTGTCGACGATGTCGTAGGTAAGGTGGGAGTAGACCGGTGCACGGACCTCGGCGGCTCCCGATTTGATGGCGCTGAGGAAGCGCAGCAGGAGGCGGCGATCGTAGCTCTCGGGGAAGCCCTTGCGCTCCATCAGGCCGCGCTCCTTGAGCACCGCGTTGGGGTACAGAAAGCCGTCTGTGGTGATCAGATCGACCTTTGGGTGGGCAGGCCAACACTCTAAAAGCGACTCGAGAACGCGGGCTGTCGTCGACTTGCCGACCGCGACCGAGCCGGCGATGCCGATGATAAAGGGCACCTTGGCTGGCAACTGGCCGAGGAAGGTGTCGCTCGCCCGGTAGAGCTCTTGGGAGGCGGCGACGTAGAGGCTGAGCAGGCGCGAGAGCGGCAGGTAAATCTGGGCGACCTCATCCAAGCTGAGGGCGACGTTGATGCCCCGTAGATGCTGGAGGTCGGCCTCGGTGAGGCTGAGCGGTGTCGATGCCCGCAGCGATCCCCAGGTCGCCGCATCGAAGCGGATGTAAGGCGAGAGCTCCTCTTCGGTGTCGTTGGTGTTGGACACGCATGGCTCCGCGGGAGGCATTGAGCGACGGTATGTCAAAGTGCGTCCGCGGTCGAGTGTGGAGGCGGTTGATCTCGGTAATCTCGGTGATTTCGCCGTCGCGCTGGCACCTTGCGCGCGGGCGTTAGAGATCTCGGAGAGCGATCACTGGACAGGTGTGAGAGAAAACGCAGGAGGATCATGCCACCATCAAAGGACCGCTCGCGATGTCGCAGGGTCGCAGAGTCCCCCTGTCTTGCGGGCTACGGGTCGGCGTGCCCGTTGCTCCCTAACGCGGGGCCTTGTCGCCCAGGGGCCGGGCTCACACGTTTCGTCGATTGGGCCAAGTTGAGTAAATGTGAGCATTCGGTGCAGGTGTCTATAGTTGTCGGTCCCTGACCAGAGAGATGCTCCAAATGCTGCTAGGCGGTTGTCAACGGCGGGATCAACCGGTGTCGCGGTAGGATGACAGAGAAGGTGCTGCCGACGCCTGGTGTGCTCTCAACGCTGATCTCGCCGCCCATCGCCTCGACCAAACGGCGTGTGATCGCGAGGCCTAGGCCGGTGCCGCTGTAGCGCCGGGCCGGCGACATATCGGCTTGATAGAACTCCTCAAAGAGGCGTGCGAGCTCCTCTTGGGTCATGCCGATCCCGGTATCATGGACGGCGAAGTAGACTTGCTCTTCGCTGCCCTCGATCTCGAGGGTGATGGTGCCGTCTTGGGTGAACTTGGCGGCGTTGTTGAGGAGATTAAGGAGGATCTGCCAGAGCCGCATCTGGTCGGCGACGATCTCTCCGAGATCGGGCTTGCGTTGGTACTCGAGCGTATTGTTGTTCTTCGCGAGCAGCGGGCCGACGGTCGCGACGACCTCTTCGATCACCGGCAAGAGCGCGAAGTTTCGCTCGACGAGTTCCATCTTGCCGGCCTCGATTTTTGACAGATCGAGGACATGAGAGATGAGCCCGAGCAGGTGGGTGCTGGCGCCGTGGATGCGCTCGAGATCCTCGATGGCGCTCTCGGTGTCGCGCTCGGGAAGCTCCTCTTGCAAGAGCTCGCAATAGCCGATGATCGCGTTGAGCGGGGTCCGCAATTCATGACTCATGTTGGCCAGGAAGGCACTTTTGGCCCGATTGGCGGCAAGCGCTTGGTCGCGGGCCTGGGTCAGCGAGTCGGTGGTGCTGGCGACCTCGATGGCGATCGCTAGCTGCGAGGCGATCGCCTGCAGGATCTGGGCGTCGCGGCGGGTGAAGATGCCGGCCGCGACCCCGTTGTCGAGGTAGACGACGCCGACCAGGCGCTCGCGCAGGAGCAGCGGCGCGGCGAGGATGCTGCGCAGATCCTGGGCGACGACGCTCTCAGAGCCGAGCACGATGCCGTCTTCGGTGCCGGTGACGACCAACGGATCTCGGGTCAGGCGGACCTGCTCGACGACCGTGCGGCTGTAGCCTCCGTCATGGGTGAGGTCGTCGCCGTCGATCGAGCGTCCTGAGATGGTCTCGAGATCGCCGGTTGGACCGCAGAGTAGGAGGAAGCCGCGCTCGGCGTTAAAAACCCTGGCGAGCACGCCGAGTGCGGTCTCCGCGAGTTCGTGCAGGCTGGTCGCCGAGGCGGCGGCGAGACTGACCTCGAGGAGCGCGTCTAGGTGCCCGAGCTGGCGGATGTCGAGCACGCCGTGCATGCTCACCGAACCGACCGAGAAGCGCGGTGAGCCGCTGCCAGAGCTGGTGCCCTCGGTGTTGGGAGTTGTGGCCCGCGAGAGGATGCGGGCCCAGGAGGGTTGGCCCTGACGACCGAGCGTGGCGACCACCCGGCCGAGGGGCGCCTCGGGGCGCATGTCCTCGCGGATCCAGCGGGTTCGGTGGAGCCAGCCGTGCTCCTGTGCGAGGTCGACAGCGATTCGAGCTTCGTCGGCTGCGCTCTCGGGGTTGCCGATCGAGGCGTAGATGTGGGCCCGCAGCCGTGCCGCATGGAAGCGCACGCTTGGTACCACCTGATCGCGAGCGAGTTCGTCGGCGCGGCTGAGCAGGTCGAGGGCGCCCCGGACCTCGCCGACCTGCCAAGATTGCCAGGCCTGCAGGACCATGAGCGTGCCGCGATCGGTGGCTGTGTAGGCGGCCCGCTGGAGATTGCGGATCGCCGCCGTGAGTTGCAGGTGTCGCTGCGAACGATCGAGAACCTCCGCGGCGTACCACTGGCTGAGGCGGGCGAGTGCGAGGTAGGTGAAGGCGACGGATGAGTGGGGGGGGGCCCTTCGCGGCGAGATGCCGCGGCTCTCAAAGGCCGTGAAAATCGCGTCGAGGGTTGATCCGAGATCGCCGCGCTCACAGTGGTTGTAGGCGCGATAGCCCGAGCAGAGGGTCCAGTTGACCCGGTCGCTGATGTTGCGCTCGACCAGGGCGAGGTTGCGGGCGAGGGCTGCGTTCGCCTGCTCGTTGCGACCGAGGGTGCACAGCGCCGAACTCAGCGCGCCGCCGATCAGAGCGGTGAGCGGGTGGCCGTGCGTGGGATCGCTGAGGTCGTCGCCGAGTCGTGTTAGCAGATCGTCGAGCAGCGGTTCAGCCTCGCGGCAGAGCCCACGGGCGGTGAGCTGAAGGATCATCGTCGCGGCATCGGTCGCGTAATCCCACGCCGGTAGCCAGTCGCCGTAGCGCTCGAGCGTCAGCCAGTAGAGCTCGGTCGCTCCGCGGGCATCGCCGCAGTAGTCGAGGGCAAAGCCGCGAAAGAAGGTCACGTAGCCCATGAGCGCGGGGCTCTCCAGGGCCTTCGCGATCGTCTCGGCACGGTCGTAGTAGTTCATGCTCGAGCGCTGGAACCCGAGGATCGCCGTCGTGATGCCTTGGCCAGCGAGACCGCGAACGTAGAGCGGCGAGGGGCCGATCAGGTGGCCGAGGTAGAGGCAACGGATCGTCGTTTGAAAGAGTTCGATTGCACGGGTGTGGTACTCGGAGTACGCGATTCTTGCGGAGGTCCCGAGCAGCTGGCCGTGCAGGGTGATTTTCTCGCGGGAGGCGGCCTTGGCTCGGCCTGCACCGCGGCCGATCGCGAGGAGTAGTACGACGACTACGAACATCCACAGGGAGCGCAGGAGCTCGACTGGAGAGTTGCTGGGGTAGGGGATTTGGAGGGTTTCGAATGCGGTGAGTAGGGCCGCATGCGCCGGCTCGAAGTCATTGGATTGGCAATGTGCAGCGGCTATTGCGCTCCAGACTCGGGCCCGCGGCAGTCGCTCGTGATGTCCCTCGAGGGCGGCGCCGAAGTGTTGGAGCGCCTCGGAGAGCCGACCCAGGCGGAGACAGACGGCGCCCAGGCGCTCGAGCAATTCGCCTGATATCGCCTGTCGTCCGGTGCGGCCAGCGTCGAGGGCCGCGCTCAGGAAGGAGAGTGCTTCGCGGTCGGCAAAAGCATTGTGGGCAGCCTCACCGGCGACCGCACAGGTCTCGTAGACACGCTCGTGATCGATGCCGCGGTAGCCGGCCAGTGTGTGGCGGGCGAGTTCGTAGATCGAGGTGTCGTCACCCTGGCGGGCGAGCCAATCGGCGATCGATCGGTGCGAGCTCCGTTTTTCGTCGCGATCGAGTTCGTTGACGAGGGCGAGGCGGAAGCGCTCGTGTGTGAAGTGCAGGGTGCCGCCGTGCTCGCCCTCTAGAATCTGCGCTTCCATGCCCTCGGCGATCACGTTGGCGAGTTCGCGGCGACGGAGGTCGCTGATCACGGCGAGGCCCTCGAGGGTGAATCGGTTGCCCCAGACCGCGGCGTGGGCCAGCGTCTCGCGCGAGCGGCGGGAGAGACCGTCGATCCGCAGCATGCCGAGAGCGAGGATGTCGCGGGGCAGATCGAGGCGACGCAGCGCTGTTAGATCGACAGCCCAGCCGGTCCAGGTGGGATAGAGGGCGCCGTCTTCGAGGAGCGCGAGCAGGTACTCACGGATGATCAACGGCACGCCCTCGCCGCGGCGATTGAGGGCGCTGACGAGATCGTCAGGAAGCAGATCGACGCCCAAAAAAGCGCTGACGAGTTCTTTGACCTCAGAGGTATTTAGGGGCCTGGGGGCGAGCCTGTGGGCGTCGTGCTCGCGGGCGAGAGTGAGGAGCTCGATCGATGTTTTGCGGGGCAGCGGGCGGTGGCTGAGGATCAGCAGGAGGGGGAGCTTGGGCAGGCGACGGAGCAGACGGCGCAGTACTTCGTCGGAGCCGGAGTCGAGGTCTTGCACGCCGTCGATGTGGATCGCCGATGCCTGGTGGCTGACGAGATTGGCGACGAAGCCGGCGAGCAGCTCGTAGCACTGCTCGCTCTCGTCGGGCGGAGAGGCATTTTGAGGGCGGAGCCCGAGCCAGGTCGCGAGGCTCGGGGCCACAGTGCTCACCTGCACCGGGACCTCGCCGAGGGCCTCGCGGTAGCGCTTGCGTTCGTGCTCTTGGTGGAGCGGCGGTAGGCGACGGAGACGGGCCGCGAGACCGTCGAGCAATCCGCCCAGGGCACTAAAGGGGCGCTCTTCGGCGCTCGAGCATTCGATCGAGAGGACTCTGCCGCCGGTTGTTGCGAGGCGCCCGAGGAACTCGTCGACGAGGCGGGTCTTGCCGATACCGATGCGGCCCTTAACCATCGCAATACGGCCGCTACCCCGGCTGATCTCCGCCCAAAGTCGGCCGAGATCGGCGAGCTCTTCGGCGCGACCGACGAGGGGGATTGTCGCTTCGACCGCGAAGGTCGCGTCGCGGAGGCCGAGATCGATACCTTTGCCGCTGAGCATCGCCTCGTCGAGGTCTCGGAGGCGGCGGAGGTCGGCGGCCAAGGAGGCGCCGCTCTGGTAGCGATCGTCGGGATCCTTGGCGAGCAGTTTGCGGATGATCGCCGCTAGCGCGGGGCTGACCCCTCGGACATGCTCGCGGAGATCCGGGATCGGTGCGCTCGCGTGCATGCGGAGGAGTTCGCCGGCATCGTCGGCCACGAAGGGCGGGCGCCCGGCCAGGCACTCGTAGAGAACGACCCCGAGCGAGTAAAGATCGGAGCGCCGATCGATCGGTCGCGCGAGCATGCCGGTCTGCTCGGGGGCCGCGTACACAAAGGTGCCGATGGCCTCGCTGCGGACCTGGGTTTGGTGGCGGTGGGCGAAGCCGAAGTCGATGAGCCGGGGACCGCCGTGGGCGTCGAAGAGGATGTTTCCCGGTTTCAGATCGCGGTGCACGATGTGGTTTCGGTGCACGATCGCCAGGGTGTCGGCCATCGTCACGCCGAGGCGCACGACCTCATCTTCGGGCAGTCGGCCCCGTGCCAGGCGACGGGAGAGCGAGCCGCCTGCGAGGTGTTCGAGCACGATGTAGGGGATGCCCTGAGCGCGGCCGACGTGGTAGACGCGGGGCAGGGCACCCTGGCTGAGGCGCGCGAGTTGGGCGGCCTCGCGGTAGAAGCGGGCGACCATGGCCGGCGAGACGGCGCCGCGGCTGGTGTCGTAGATCTTGAGAGCGACCGGCTGTCCGCCTCGGTGGCCGAGAAATACGACGCTCGCAGCACCGCGCCCGATAGGCTCGATCAGCTGGACTCCTGGGATCGATAATGCCAGTGACACGGAGGCTTTGTGCGCGCCGAGCGGAATGCGCGTAGAGAAGCCCGAGGGTAGCACGCGGGGGCCTCCGAGGCGGTGCTTGAAAAAGCGATGACTGGCTCGCTAATGCCCTGTTACGGGCATGTTTGGGCGTATTTGACCGGCGCGGAACGACCTGGTGAGCGCATCCAAAGTCGGGTCCGGAGGGGCTCCGAGGAGAACCTGTACTCGGCGAATTGGAGCGATGAAAAACGACCTGGTGAGCGCATTAAAAGTTGGCCCAGGAGAGGGCTGCGCGCTGAGCTTTTACGAGGCGCAGGTGGACAGGGCACGGGTGTTTTGTCAGCGCACAACTTAGGGTCGACATCGTCGACATCGTCGACATCGTCGACATCGTCGATGCGATCGACCGTCGGAGGTGGTCAACCCGCGGGTCAGCGGCCCACTCGCGGGTCTGTGTACCGGTAAAATCATCAGTGATCACACTGCCCGAAGTTTGGCGAAGGAGCTGCAATAGCTAGGGGCCATGCTGACCCGTACGTACTCCGCGAGCATGTTGGGCGTCGACGCTCTCCTCGTCACCGTCGAGGCCTCCGTCGGTCTTGGCCTCCCTGGGCTTACTCTCGTCGGTCGAGCGACGGGGGCGCTTTGCGAGGCGCGTGAGCGGGTCAAGAGCGCTCTTAGCCACTGCGGCCATTCGATCCCGCCGCGCAAGCAGATCGTCAATCTGGCGCCCGCCGATGAGCGCAAGGAGAGCCCAGGCATCGATCTTGCGGTCGCCGCGGCGTTGCTGGGTGCTCACGGGGTGATTCCGTCGGAGCGCCTCGACAAGCAGGTGCTCTTTTGGGGGGAGCTTGGTCTCGACGGCATCGTTCGGCCAGCGGTGGGTACCTTGGTGATCGCCGAGTGTGCCCGTCGCGAAGGGTTTTCTGCGATCGCGGTCGCCGAGGAGAGCGCGGCGGAGGCGAGCTTGCTGCCGGGTATCGAGGTCTGGCCGGTCCGCGACCTGGCCCATCTGGTGGCCCATCTTCGGGGCGAGGTCGTGATCGACAACCAGCCGCCAGCGAGCGCCGAGCAGCTGGCGCAGTCGGGGATCCTGGGTCCCGATATGGAGGACGTGCGGGGCATGGTGTTGGCCAGGCGGGCGATCGAGGCGATGGTCGCGGGGGGTCACAACCTCCTCCTGCACGGCCCGCCGGGGGTCGGTAAGACGATGCTCGCGCGTCGGGCTGCGGCGCTCTTCCCCGAGCTCGATCGCGAAGAGGCGATCGAGGTCACCAAGATCCACGGGGTCGTTGGCACTCGTCGGGTTCGCCGCGGTCAAGGTGCAGAGTTGCGTTCGCGGCCGCCCTTTCGCGCACCCCATCACACGGTGACGCCAGCGGGGTTGCTGGGCGGTGGTTCTCCGCTGCGGCCCGGCGAGGTCAGCTTGGCTCACCGCGGTCTGCTTTTTCTCGATGAGCTGCCAGAGTTCGGGCGGGCCTGTCTCGAGGGTCTGCGAGAGCCCTTGGAGGAGGGGCAGGTCAACCTCGTGCGCGCGCAGGCGCAGCTGCAGATGCCGGCCCGATTTCAGCTGATGGCCGCGATGAACCCCTGTCCCTGCGGCTATCTCGGGCATCCCGAGCGAAACTGCGTGGACTCGCCAGCGGCGGTACTTCGCTACCAACAGCGGCTCTCGGGGCCGCTCCTCGATCGCCTGGATCTGGTGGTACCGGTGTCGCCCGCGAGCCCAGAGGAGCTCGCACGGCGTCGAGCCTCAGAGTCCTCTTCGGTGATCCGTGCGCGGATTGTCCGGGCACGGGAGCGTCAGCGGCAGCGTCTTGCGGGCACAGGTCTGCGGACAAATGCCGAAATTCCCGCCGATGGGGGGTTGTTAGAGCGCTTCTTACCGCTCCATGCCGAGGCCGAGCGCATGCTTCGCTCGCTCGCCCGCAAGCGCTGCCTCAGCCCAAGGGCCCAGCATCGGCTTCGGCGTGTGGCCGCGACGCTCATGGATCTGGGCGCCGAAGACAGGCCGGTGCAGGGCAAGATCAGCGCAGCTGCAGTCGCCGAGGCCGCGCATCTCCGCCGGCTTCCAGATTACGGAGCAGGCTGAGGGCTGGCCTGTTTAGGTTAAGGGCCGAGTGCATGACTCGATCCGAGTTGGAGGATCGGGACGAGTCGTCTGGGTCATAGCCCCGGCTCAGCGCTGCTCGGCGAAGTCTGCGAGCTCAAAGGAGCTGAGATCAAAGCGCGTGCTCCAGGCCGAGTACATCAAAAAAGCTGCCAAGGCCGCCCGATTGCCGACCCAGGGCGGCTCGTAGATGGGCCCCGCGAGCTCTCCCGAGTCAAACCAGGGCGAGAGATCGAGGGTATCGCCGAGCGTCAGCCGGCCGGCAAATAGGTAGTGCAGCAGCTCGGGGCGCCTGGTTTCGATCGCCTTGAGCAAGAAGGCGTGGACCCGAAGCAGCCCCTGGAGATAGACGATGTCCTTGGTAAAGACGACACGGCCGCGAACATCCCCGCCGCGAAAGACTCGCATCGCCGAGTGAAAGCTCTCGTGCAGGTTTTGCCCGCCATCGTGAAAAAAGCGGAAGAGTTCGATGAAGTCGGCGCCGTCTAGGGCCATGTCGACAGCGATCACCCGAAGCGCGATCCGCCGGAGTCGCGAGAGGTCCATCGTATTGGTGATCATCTCGGCGAAGGTTGCGAGACCCTCTTGAGTGCTCGTGGTTCGCGGGGAGCCGAGGCCAAGGCAGCGGAGTCGGGGCTGTTCGCGGCCGTTTCGCGAGGTCGCGGAGTGCACGAAGATCTCGTGCTCGAGGAGTTGGTCCAGGTCGTTTTGAGAGAAGCCGGTGGCCGCTCGGATGCGGACTCGACGGGCACCGGCGGCCGCTTTGGAGGCCATGTCAGCGTCGATGACCACCGCGATCGGATGGTCTACGAAGACCTCTGCGATCCGTGTGCGCAGCGATTCGGCGACGTGCATCGGGGTCAGGACATAGGCGTCGTCGGGGATGTAGCTGGCGGCGATCAGATCGCGGGACAGAGAGAGGAAGCTCTCGGCTGCGTCGCGGTTGCTCACCTGGGTAGGTCCGACGAGATCGGCGGGGCCGCCGTAAAGCTCTAGGGAGAGCTTCGTGAAGGAGGGGCGCCCGATCTCCGAGAGCATCGCCGCGGCGATCCGGTAGGAGCGGGCGGTGCGGGCGAGGAAACGGCCGACAGGGTGTTGTTCATCACAGGCGCCGATGATGCTCTGCAGCAGAGCCTGGGTTTTGGCGGTCTCGGGGCGGGGCAGATCGACCGTGGGTAGCCGCGGATCGCCTCTGTGCCAGCCCTCGAGGAAGACGTCGACCGATCCCGGGGGCCAGGCCAGGGTGCTCAGGATTTTGATCCGCCGGGCGGCCCCGAGGAGGCGACGGTCGATGTCTTCAAATTGGGCGAGAGAGCGTTCCATCGGCGGATTCAGGGCTTAGGGTAGCAGGTCGCCGCGCCCGCGGAGGGGCTTCACAGGTGGTCTGCGTTCGCCAGGGAGTGCGACTGTGGGGCGCGGGCGTGCATGCTCATTCTGGTTTGCCCCGGTCGCGGCGGTAGCTTATGGTCGCGCCCCGCTTATGCCCCATCAAGTCGGCAAAGATCTCGATGCCTGGTGTACCCGCTGCAAGCTGGACACCACGCATGTCATCGTCTCTCTCAAGGCTGACGGCCTCAGCCCCAAAAGGGTGGAGTGCACGTCCTGTCGTGGACAACACAATTACCGCCCGCCGAAGATGTCGACGGAGACCGCGAAGGCGAGCCGTGGCAGCGGCACGATCAGTCGCAAGGCGATGGCCGTTGCCGCCGCTCAGCAGATGGCGGACGTCACCGCCGAGGCGATGCCCGCCGGGCACACGCCGACTAAAAAACCGCCGGTCGTCGACCTCTCCGAGCCGCCCGTCCCGAAGAAGAAAAAAGCCACGCGTAAGCGGGCCGTAGGTCCAAAGCTGACCGCGGCCCAGCGCGCGAAGGCGAGGGCTGTGGCTGTGGCCGCGGCCAAATGGGGCGAAAGCCTGGAGGGCGCGGATCTTACGGGTGCTCGCAAATACTCGATGCGCGAGACCTTCGCCGAGAAGGAGCTGGTCGAGCACCCGCGCTTTGGTGTCGGTTACGTGGTTGCGACCCAAGGTCCGCAAAAGATCGAGGTGCTTTTCGAGGCCGGCGTTAAAACCCTCGCAATGGGCCGTTAAGGGCCATTACTAGGAGATTCGCGCTGTCTTGCGCCGCGGCGGACACGTCGCTGGCGACGAGAGATACGCAGCGCGACCCCGATCGCGATGCGCGAGGCTGTCGACAGTCGACCGCGGTCGGGGCTCGTTTAGAGGAGGGGCGCCGGGCCGGGTCCTCATATGTCGATAGTTTTCACGACTATTTGCAGTACATACATATGGAGCGTGAAAGCTTATAGTGGGTTGCCATGCTTTGTTCTGTGCGTCAATCGCAGCTTCTCCGTCTGTCCTTGAGTGCCGTCATGATGACCGGGCTCTCCGCCTGTTTTGCGGCGGGCAGTTCGACGGGGGGCAGTAACGGAGGCAGCCAAACCGGCTTAACCTCGCCCACGAGCTCTAGCGGGAGCACCGGCGGATCGAGCTCCTCGGGCATGACATCTCCGGAGACGAGCAGTTCGGGTTCGGGTTCGAGCACCGGCACGAGTACCGGAGAGACGAGCACCGGAGAGACGAGTACCGGCGGTGGTTGCCCCGGGCCGTGTGAACCCGGAGAGGTCGAAGAAGGCGATCCCTGCGGGAAGTGCGGGATCAATGTACGTACCTGCGGGGATATGTGCACCTTTGGCGAGTGGTCCTGCGAGGGCAGCGACGCCTGTGCGATCTGGTCCTTGCCAGCGGAAAGCCAGGAGTGGCAGGCCGTGCCCTGGTACGACATCGCGAATCCCGCGGACGAGCCGAACTCGCCGGTTGAGGCCACCTTTGGCATGAGTGGGGTCGGTCGGGCGTTGTTCCTGACAAATAGCACCTATCACGTGCTCGACGTGGCCAATATGGTGTGGCTGACCTCTGGAGTGCGCGCAGATATCTTTCCTGAGCTGGGTAACGCGATCTTAACCGCGGCGTACTCCGTCAACGGCGGTGAAAACATGGGGGAGGATCCTGTGCTTATCGAGGACATCACGCTCCTCTCGGCGGACACTGTGTGGGTGTATCAGGATTTTAACCCTAATACCCTGACAGTGAATTACCTACTGGATCAGCCTTGTTGCGCGGATAACGAGGATTGGATGACCCCAGAGGCGCCCAATCCCGGGGAGATCCGGGGTATGTGGCTGGATCTCGTCGGCGATGAGCTGTGGATCGATCGCGATATCAGCGGCTGTGATGGCCTGCCTCCGGGCTCAAAGATGGTGAAGTACGAAGCGGCGATCGTCAATGATAACACTGTGCGCGTCGGTGATATCGGCCAGTGTTTTGACTTTGTCTACAAGTCGCCCTATGCCGCCTATCCGCCGCTTGTCCTGCAAGGCGCACCAGCAGAGGCATCATTGATAAGCGGCGCCTTCTACTTAGAGGGCATCCACTTGGTGGGCAATCACGACTGAGCGTGGTTGGCCCCTTTAGCCTAAAAGCGGCCTCTGAGGGCGAGCGTCGTGCCGTAGCGATCGGCGGCGACATTTAGGTTGGGTGTACTCGCGAAGCGGCGCTTGGACGGTCGGCGGAGGTGGAGGGCTGGGATCGCGAGGCCGATCGCGGAGCCAGCGATCGCGCCGACGGCGACGTCACTCCAGAAGTGCTTGCCCGCGGTTACCCGCATGACGCCGGTGGTCGCGGCGAGCCCGTAGCTCAGCACCCATACCGGCGCTCTCCATTTGGAATGGGGATGCCGGGCCTGGAAGAGCACCCCGTAGGCGGTCGCCATCGCGAAGGCGGTGGACGTATGGCCAGAGTAGAACGAGAGGCGGGCGTCGCCATCGCTGGGGTCGCGATCGGAGCCGTCGAGGCCGTAACTAAAGGGTCGAGGACGCTGGATCGCGAACTTGATCGTATTGGTGATCGCGAGGTTGATCGCGCCGACTTCAGTGAGCACGACGAGGTCCTTGGCCCAACTCCGAATGCCGCGCTTGTGGATCATGACGTCGATGAAGTCGGCGACAAAGGGGGCGCTCATCGCCGTGTAGAGGAGCACATCAGAGGTGGTCTTGGCTGCCGGATTGTAGTTGTCGAGCACTCGGCGATCGAGCGGTCCTAGGTGCGAGGTGTCGCAGGCGTGGCAGCCCTGCCAGCGCAGCTGATCCTCGATCAGGTTGGTGCCTAAGAAGACCGCGCTCGTGAGGCCGATGATCGGCAGGTCGACCGCGAGATCGATGTTAAATGGATCTGCCTCGGTTTCAGTCTCGGCTTCGACATCTGTGTGGGTGCTCGCTGTGGAGGTCGACGCGGGGCTCCCCGAAATGGTGAGCGCGGAGAGGAGGAGCATGGTCGCGGGTATCATGGCGGCTCGGTAGCCTGGATCGTCGCACACTCTTCTGGGGCGTGACGCTCTTGGCTGCGGTCGGTGGGGCCTGCATGCTGCCCGCCTTGCCGGCGGACCTGCGTGGCGGGTATCGTGCCCCTGCGATGCCCCGAAGGCTCTCGATCGAGGTCTATGTCGACGGTGTTCGTGCCGGGGACCGAACGATTCTCGGTCGCGCGATCACCCTCATCGAATCGAAGCGAGCCGATGATCAGCGGCTCGCACGGGAGGTGATCGATCGCCTTTTACCGGAGACCGGGCGTGCGCATCGGGTCGGCATCACAGGGGTACCGGGCGCTGGCAAGAGCACTTTTATCGAGGCGCTCGGCGGTAGGCTTTGCGCTGCGGGTCATCGCTTAGCGGTGCTCGCGGTCGACCCGAGTTCGGCTCGATCGGGCGGCAGCATCCTCGGTGACAAGACCCGCATGGAGACGCTCGCTCGGGATCCGCGGGCTTTTGTCCGCCCATCGCCGTCGCTCGGGGCGCTCGGCGGTGTCGCCCGTCATACCCGCGAGACGATGCTGCTTTGCGAGGCCGCTGGCTACGACATCGTGCTTGTCGAGACCGTCGGCGTCGGCCAGTCCGAGGTGATGGTCGCTCATCTGGTCGATACGTTTGTACTTCTGATGATCCCCGGTGCAGGTGATGAGTTGCAGGGCATCAAGCGCGGCATCTTTGAGCTCGCGGATCTGCTGGTCGTCAACAAGGCGGACGGTGAGGGCGAGGCTGCGGCGGCGACGGCCCGCCGTGATTACGCCGCTGCGCTGCACCTGATGATGCCGCGGGTGGAGGGGTGGCGGGTGCCTGCGTTGACCGCTTCGGCCAAGACCGGTGATGGACTGGACGCCGCGTGGCAGGGGGTCCTGCGCCATCGCGAGGTGCTCGAGGCTGGCGGCGAGTGGCGACGGGCGCGGCGTTCTCAGCAGGTTTTTTGGATGTGGCGTGCGATCGAAGAGGGCCTGATGGCAGCGTTTCGTCGGACGGCCGGGGCTCGTATCGACACGGCCGAGGATGACGTCCGGGCTCTCTGCCGCTCGCCGGATCGCGCCGCGGCCGAGCTCATCGAGGGTTTTTTAGCCGCTCGCGATCGGTGAGCACGGGCCTGATCAGGAGCGCTGTAATCGGCGACCTGGTCCCGCACGGATCGCACCTAAAAGCGGATCCAGGTCGCGGCCGGCGAGCGCCCATTTCAGGACTAGCTGATTTTCCAGATATACGCTTCGTAGAAGGCGAGGCTATCCGCGTGTCTACCGTCGATTGTGATCAGCGAAATATCGTAGGTAAAGTCCGAGATTGCGACATGCAGGGTGAGTTCGGGAC
>Ga0256845_1002300_pt1 | contig 13998 bp, 9 predicted proteins | sample RiftiametaG_FD_189101 | JGI IMG/M metagenome (GOLD analysis project Ga0256845, IMG submission 189101) | Tube worm associated microbial communities from hydrothermal vent at the East Pacific Rise, Pacific Ocean - Riftia | ecosystem: Host-associated > Annelida > Integument > Unclassified ...
TCTACTATGAAAAAGGAGGAGTGAATTTCCGTCGCGAATACTTTGCAAGCCATCCGGCAAATATTATGGTTTTTCGGCTCACTGCGGACAAAAAAGGCGCATATACCGGCAGCATCTCCCTCAGTGATGCCCACGGTAGCTCCGTTAAAGCTGAAGGCAATAAGATTATGTTCTCCGGCACACTTAGCGGAAAATACAAAAAACCCAAAGAAAATTATGCCATAAGGTTGCAATATGAGGCACAGATCATTGTTTTGAACAAAGGTGGCTCACTAAATGCCGCGAACGGTAAAATCTCTTTCAAAAACTGCGACAGTCTGACAATAATGCTTGACGCGGGCACCGACTACATCAATCAGCGTGGAAAAGGTTGGAAAGGGGAGCATCCCCACAACCTCATCACCTCCAGGCTGGCAAAAGCTTCCAAACGGTCATTTGACAATCTTCTCGCAGAACACGTGAAGGACTATCAGCGATTGTACAACCGCGTGACGCTGGATCTGGGAGAAACACCTGAAGCGATACGGAAGTTGCCAACCTCTAAACGCTTGGCGGCATACAAACAGAAAAAGTCGGATCCCCATCTCGAAGAGTTGCTGTTTCAGTACGCGCGCTACCTTATGATCAGCTCCTCGCGCCCCGGTTGCCTGCCCGCCAACCTTCAGGGACTCTGGAACAACAGTAATAATCCCCCCTGGCGTTGCGATTATCACACGGATGTGAATATCCAAATGAATTACTGGTTTGTTGATCAGGCAAATTTATCAGAATGCTTTACCCCCCTTTCCGAGTGGGTTTACTCCGTTGTCCCCGTTAAACGTGAGGCCACAAAAACGAAGTTTGGGGTAAGAGGCTGGATGAATCGCTCAGAAAACGGCATTTTCGGCGGAGCTTCATACAAGTGGATTCCCGGTGATGCCGCCTGGGTTATGCAGAACATCTGGGATCATTACGCCTTTACAATGGATGAGCAGTACCTGAAAACAAGGGCCTATCCCCTGCTCAAAGAGTTATGTGAGTTCTGGGAAGACTTTCTTAAAGAGAGACCTGACGGTAAACTGGTCAGCCCCAAAAGCGTGTCGCCAGAACACGGTCGCGCCGCCGAAGGAAACTCGTATGAGCAACAACTGGTTTACGATCTCTTCACAAACTATATCGAAGCATCCAAAATACTTGGCGTGGATGCTGAATTTCGTGGAAAGGTGGAATCCATGCGTGGACGTCTGCTCGGCCCTCAAATCGGGAAATGGGGGCAACTTCAGGAGTGGGCGAAAGATATCGACAACCCTAAAGACCACCACAGACACCTCTCTCACCTGATAGCCGTTCATCCCGGTCGCCAGATATCACCCCTCACAACCCCGAAGCTGGCGGAGGCAGCAAAGGTGTCAATGAATGCACGCGGCGACGGAGCCACCGGCTGGAGCAAGGCGTGGAAGATAAACGTCTGGGCGAGGTTGCATGATGGAAACCGGGCGTATAAACTACTCAGCGAACAGATAAGGGGTAACTACTATAACAACCTTTTCGGTTTTCATCCGCCATTTCAAATTGATGGAAACTTCGGATACGCTTCGGGTGTGTGTGAGATGCTTCTTCAATCTCACATGGGCATAGTCCACCTGCTTCCGTCTCTGCCGGATGCATGGTCGACCGGAAAGGTCACGGGACTCCGTGCACGTGGCGACTTTATTCTGAATATTTCATGGAAAGACGGCAAACTGCTGGAGGTGCAAATAAAATCTCTCGCTGGCAACCCGCTTGCACTCAAATACGACGATAAAACTAAGGTTATTAAAACCCAGAAAGGGAAGACCTACACCTGGAGGGGATGAAATTAACAGGCGAAACGACTACATCCCGTACATCTCTATAATTTCCTGCCGGGTCTTACCGGAGATGTTATATTTCATGCCCACCTTTCTGAAGGCGGCAAGAGCCTTGTCGAGATGATGTGTCTCATGTCCTGCCGACACCTGTGTTCTAATTCGGGCTTCTCCGTTTGGAACAACAGGAAAGAAAAATCCGATTGCGTAGACTCCTTCATCGTAGAGATCTCTGGATATGTCTTGAGAAAGCTTGGCGTTGAAGAGCATAACCGGGACGATAGGTGTGTTGCCGGGCTGAAGAATGAATCCGGCATCAAGCAACCCTTTCCTCCAGTATTCGGTGTTGGCTTCCAACTTGTCCCGTCTCTCCGTATTTGCAGAGAGAATGTCTAAAACTTTCAAGACCCCAGCCACAATTACCGGGGGCATAGCATTCGAAAAGAGATACGGTCTGGCCTTTTGACGGCACATCTCGATGAGTTCTTTTCTGCCGGAGACACAACCACCGGACGCGCCGCCAAGTGCCTTTCCAAAGGTGGTGGTTATTATATCGATCTTGCCAACAACACCATATTGCTCATGGGTTCCGCGTCCCGTCTTGCCAATAAACCCGGTTGAATGCGAATCGTCCACAAAGAGCATCGCATCATATTTCTCGCAAAGCTCAACCATCTCGTCAAGCTTGGCTGTGTCACCGTCCATACTGAAAACTCCGTCTGTAATAACAAGCCTGAAACGCTTGTCGGCGTGAAGAATGAGTTTCTCCTTGAGATGCCGCATGTCGGAGTGATCGAAAATGTCACACCCTGTACCGCAAAGCCGAATCCCATCAATGATGGAGGCGTGAACAAGGCGATCCGAAATCATTATGTCCTCTTTTCCAAGTATCGCTTTAAAAACCCCTTCGTTGGCATCCATGCAGGATGAGAACAGGATGGTATCTTCGGTTCCAAGGAACCTGGAGATCCTATTCTCAAGTTCGCGATGGATATCTTGAGTTCCGCAGATGAATCGCACCGACGACATTCCATATCCTCGTGAGTCGAGTCCCGCATGGGCGGCCTGGATAACATCAGGATGACTGGAAAGTCCCAGATAGTTGTTCGCGCACATGTTTATCACATTACTGATGCCGGTGCCCACCGGAAATTCAACCTCAATGTCCGCCGCCTGTGACGAGTGTATAAACCGCTCCTGCTTGAAGATGCCAGCATTCTTTATCTCGTCAATCTTCGATTGATATACATCCCTTACCCTATCACTGTAACTCATGCTTTCTCCTCTTCTTCATCTGTCGAAACATCTAAATCAAAATTCTTTATTCTCTCACCGTACAAAACGATATCACTCATTATGTTTGTCTCCCGCATAAAGTTTACTGCTCAATGGTAACAAATGCCGTGGCGTATTCTTTGATATGCGATATTGAAACCTGTATATTCTTTAAGTTGTTCTGTTTATAAAACTCTTCAGTTTTGCCGCTCAAAGAAATCTCCGGGTTCCCCAGCGCATTGCCCAGTATCTCGATATCCCGAAAGGTCTGCCCGTTGCGCCAGCCAGTTCCCAGTGCTTTGAAGAGTGCCTCCTTAGCGGCAAATCGAGCAGCGTAATTTTGAGCGGGAAACCGCTTAGACTCACAATACTCAATTTCGCGGACGGAGAATATCTTCTCCTTAAATCCGATGCCCCGCATAAGCTCTCTCTCAATCCTGACCACCTCTATAATATCTGTTCCAATCCCAAAAACCATGCCTGCCCTTTCACTGAGGCAACGTTTAAAATATTCGCGTTGTCATGTCAACGATAAAGCCTCTTTCACGTCTTCAACAATAAGGTAGAGCGAAGGCACAAGTACAAGGGTTATAAGCGTTGAGAAAAGAATGCCAAATCCGAGCGAAATTGCCATAGGTATCATGAAACGGGCCTGGACAGAGGTCTCAAATATCATCGGTGCCAACCCCAGAAATGTGGTCAACGATGTGAGGAGCACGGGACGGAAACGGCGTGTGGGCGCATTTGCCGCCGCTGCGACGGTTGCCATTCCGCCACGCCTGTACTCGTTGGCGGTGTCGATCAGCAGGATATTGTCATTTATGACCACACCAGCCAGCGCGACGAGTCCCATCATGCTCACAAAGCTCATACTGAAGCCCATAATGATGTGTCCAATTATTGCCCCGATTATACCGAACGGGATCGCAATCAAGATAATCAACGCCTGGCTGTAGCTCTTAAACACAATGGCAAGCACCGCGAACAAGGCGATCAATGCCACGGCAAATCCGCGCATCATACCCCCCATCGACTCTCGTTTCTCACGCTGTTCTCCCTCAAGAGAATAGCTTAGCTGAGGATAATCAGCCCGGATGCCCGGTAACACATTCGCCTTAATGTCTGCCAGTATCTTTTCTGGCGAGTACTCTTTGGAAACGACATCAGCGGTGACATTGATCGTTCGCCGGGAACCGCTACGCTTGATCTTCTGATACGCCCGGGTGCGCGTGATCTCCGCCGCCTCCTCAAGCGTAATCTCCACTCCGCCTGATGAACGAATGATCAACCGCGTAATATCGCCCTCAAACCGCCGTTCGCTTTTCGGTAGACGCACATACACCTTCACCTCGTCGTGTCCACGTTGCTGTCTATACGCCTCAGCTCCAAAAAATGCGTTGCGTACTGCGGCAGCAAGATCCATCGAAGTTATGCCAAGACTACGCGCCGCAGGCTTAAGTTTGAAACTGAACTGTTCCTTCCCACGCTCAACCCCATCGTCAATCTCCACCACCCCGGCATACTCCCGCAACTTGTCCGCAATTTTCCCGGCTATCTCTTCCAGCGTCTTATTGTCGGGGTGACTCAACTCAATGTCGATTGGGCTACCCATCGACGGACCAATACTGAACTTGAAAGAGAGCGATTCCAGTCCGGGAATGGGCCCCACCTCTTTTCTCCACAGCTTTGTGAATTTCTCCGCAGTAAGCGTACGGTTATCCAGAGAGACCAGATTCACCTCCACCCCCACGAGATGCCCCCCACGAGCACCGCCTTTGGCGGCTGGTCCAAATCCGCCCAGCACACTACCCACGCTTGAGTATACCCCCTCAACAATATTGGTGCCGCCATGCTCGTTCAAAACCCGCCAGGCACTCTCGCGCAACCGTTTCTCCACTTGGCAGGTGTTCTCGAATGCCGCCCCGTACGGCAGTGCCGCCGATGCCTGAACACTGTCGCTTTCAACCTTGGGGAAGAAGCGGTAGTTGATCCGCCCGCCCTTCCACCAGCCAATCACCAGAATAAAGAGAGCAAACCCGATTATAACTGTTGTGTAACGATACCTCAACGTCATCTTCACAAACGGATTATACTTCTTCTCAACAAAATCGTTCAGCTTTTTGCCAAAAAACCGTTGCGGAGCCTCGACAATCTTCCAGAACGAACCCTGCGAGCGAACCCGCTGATGAGCCAGATGCGATGGAAGTATGAATAGTGCTTCAATCAGCGATATGGAAAAGACCACAATTATCACCGTCGGAATATTGCGCCACAACTGTCCCATTGCACCCGGAACAAAGAGCAACGGCATAAAAGCGATGATGTTGGTTAAAATCGCAAACACCACTGGTATTGCAACACTTCTTGTTCCACGCACCGCTCCGGGAAGATACCCGTCCCCGCGCTGACGCTCATAATAAATACTTTCCCCCACCACAATGGCATCATCCACAACAATACCAACCGCAATAATGAAGGCAAAGAGCGATATCATGTTGATGGAGACATTCAGATAAGGCAAAAACAATAGACACCCGATAAACGAAATCGGTATGCCAAGCGTCACCCAAAATGCCAGTCGCACCTCAAGAAACATGCCAAGTATGATCATAACCAGACACAACCCAATTATAGCATTGCGCACCAGCAACCCAATCCTGTCACTGTATATCTCCGAACGGTCATGAACAACATCCACTTTCACTGTTTCCGGCAACCGTTCGCGCAATTCGCGGACAAATTTGTTCGCCGCCTTCGATACGCTGATCGGGTCTTCTTCCCCCACGCGGTATACGGTCACGCTCGCCGCCGGCTTGCCGTTATACAATGTCTTCTGATCCACGTCAGCGAAGCCGTCTCTTATCTCCGCAATATCCTCCAGTCGCACTTTCGCGCCGTCGGGCGCGGTGATGACAGGAATATCTGCATACTCCCCACCGTAATCGCGACGCTCATCCACCCGCACAAGCATCTCGCCACCCGGGGTCTTCACCCCGCCACCACCCATCTCAATCGATGTCCGCCGTATCTGCCGGGCTATCCCGCCAAGTGTTAATCCGTGCTCGCGCAACTTTGAAAGAGGAACCTCCACACTGATCTCAAGCGGACGGGTGCCGGAGACAGTTGCCAGCGTGATGTGTGGATCATGTGCGATATCAATCTTAACATCCTCCGCCAAACCACGCAACACCTGCTCGCTGACATCACCGTAGAGGATAACAGACAAAACCGGGCGATGTATAGAAATAAGACTCACCGTCGGCTCTTCAATCTCTTCGGGGAAAGAGGTTACACGATCTATCTCGTTCTTTATATCCTGCAAAACTTTATTCCCGCTCGCCCCGTCGAGCAACTCCACCGACACCGTTCCCACACCCTCCACCGCAGATGACGTTACTCTTTTGACACCATCAAGACCGCGTACCGATTCCTCAACCACCAGAAGTATGCCCTGCTCGATATCCGCCGGAGTCGCACCCGGATACGGCACGGAAATATTAACCATATCAACCTCAAACGCAGGGAATACCTCCTGACGGATACGCGACATCGACATAATCCCGCCCACCAAAAACAGGAGCATTAGCAGATTGGCGGCAACACTGTTTTTCGCCATCCAAGCTATCGGTCCCTTATCGGTCGCCTCAGGATTCATCCGAAACATCCTTTCTCATTCCAGGTTTCCCGGGTTTAGAATTCTTTTTCCCCACAGGAGAACCCTTTTCGCGCAACGTCATCCCCGGCACAGGCACAGCTATGTGCGAAGAGACCACACGCTCACCGTCATTCAAACCGCCACCTATCAACACCCTTCCCGAAGAACGCCGCAAAATATCGACATCCCTGAAACGCAGTTTTTTCTCTTCATCCATCACCCACACCCGCTTCCCCTCGCGCACCAGCGTACCGGGCAACTCAATTGTGTCATCTACCGTCACACCCTCAATCAGGCAGTGAACATACGACCCTGCAAAGAGACGTTTTTTCCTGTCATCCCCCCGTAAACTCAGTGGGTCCTCCACACGCACCAGTACGCGTGCCATACGCCCGACCTTTCCCAATCCGCCCAGTACACGAATCACTTTCCCTTTAAATTCAGTGGTTTCCCCACCGCCAAGATCGTGAAAAACCCGAACCGTAGCACCGCCAGCACCGTTCCGATCGGGCCAATGCATATTGCGCAATTCCGCCACAGGCATAGATAGCTCCACGCGAAACGAATCTGTGCCCGCCAGTGCCGCCAACCGCGCCTGTGGCGAAACCAGTTGCCCGCAATCAACATATTCATCGAGAACAACCGCATTAAACGGAGCCTTAATCTCGGTGCGCTCCATATCGAGTCGCGCCCGCTCAAGAGCATTACTCGCCGCATAAACCTTTGTCATTGCCGCCTTCAGTTGCGGTCCGCGCAACGCTAATGCTTTAGCGCGGCTATCCTCCACCATCCCCACATCAAGCATGCTCCACTCCTCCCGCGCAATATCCCTGCGCGAAAGTTCAATCTGATACAACACTCCCGCCTGCTCCAACGCAGATTCACCCTGTTTGACGGCAACCAAATAGTTGCGCTTGTCAATACGCAACAAAACCTCGCCCTCATCCACAATCCCACCGGGAATCAGATTGGGGTTCTTCCAGACAATTAATCCGCTCACCTCTGGCTTCAACTCCACATTCTTTTCCGGCATGACATTTCCATCGGCATCGATAATTATCCGATGGCTCCCCTTTTTAACCGTCACCGTCTCCACCACCAACACAAGCTTCGGCTGTTTCTTCTTTCTGGGAGAAGTTTTAGTCTTCACCAGCCACACAGCCAGCACCACTGTTAATACGAGAACCATTATCGGTGTCAGCACCTGTAAAAAATTTAGTTTTTTCCCACTCATTATCTCTCTCCGTTATTTAGCTCCGCACGCTCATCCAGACCCGGAAAATTACCGCCCAGCGCACGATGAAGCTGGATGCGAAAACTCACAAGCTTTCGCCGCGCATCCACAAGTGCGCGTGCCGTCGCCTGCTTCGACTCAAGGGCAGTCAACACCGAAAGATAATCGCTCAGCCCACGCCTGTAACGCGAACCCGCCTGTTTCAAAGTTTGCTCTGCTATCTCGTACTGGCGCGTCTTGCGACGGATCAGCTCCACCTGCTGTTGCTCCTCAACAAGTGCGTCCTCTACCTCCCGCATCGCGTTCAAAAGCACCTCTCCGCATCGACTCAGCCTCTCCGCCACCACCGCCTGTGCGCGATCGGCTTCCGCCCGCCTTCGCCCGCCGTCAATAATCGGTGCCAGCAAATTTCCCGCCACATTCCAAAGCCAGTCGTCCAACAGATCGGCTGCGTCGCTGGCAGAGTAACCCGCAGATGCAGTAAGTCGCAACGAAGGCAATCGGTCGGCAATAGCGGCTGCGACACGTTCATCCGCCGCCCTGACACGCTCAATCGCGGAGCGCACATCCGGACGATTTTCCAGTAGATCAGCCGGCACCCCCATCTCCGGCTTCGGCGGCAGATCAGGAATGCTTGCTGGTTTTAAATCGGCAACATTTTGCGGGTTACGCCCCAGCAACACCGCCAATTGATGACGTTTTGTGACCAGCATAGACTCAATGCCAGGTTGAAATGTCTGCAATGCAGCCAGTTGTCCGCGCTGTTGCCACACATCCAAAGCCGTCGCCTGCCCGGTCTTAAAACGCAGTTCTATCAAGTGGACAACTTTCTCGTTACTCCCAATCTGGGCCTCCAGTAACTCAAGTTGCTCATTCAACGATGCCAGATAATACCACGTCTCCACCACCCGTGCCACCAGCGTCATTGCCGCCGTCTCCAAATCGTCCATTGATGCCTGCGCATCAATTGCCGCCGCCCGCTCAATCGCGCCAACCCGCCCCCACAAATCAATCTCGTATGATGCTGCTAGATTCAAACCGAATCTGTTGCTTGTCCGGCTGACCTTATTCCCCCGCATATCAAAAGCCGTTGCACGCCCGCGGGCGGCGGATCCTCCTGCGTTCACTTGCGGAATGCGTGCCGCGCCTGCTTTCCGCGCCAAAGCCTCGGCCTGCTCCAAACGCGCCGCCGCCTGTTTCAATCCTGGATTTCCTGCCAGTGCTTCCTCAATAATCGCGTTAAGCCCCGTGTCCCCAAATGAAGTCCACCAATAATTGGTACTCGCCCGTCCCTCAACCCGCATCTCATACGCCTCAGGAATCACAGCCGGGGGCAACCGTGCCTCTTTTGGAATATGTGCGCAGGAGCAGAACACCATCAATCCGACAGCCCCCGCTAAAAACGATCTAATAACTCTCTCACCCATCTCCGCCACCGGTCTTTACAGTTTAAAACCGTGAATGTAGCATAAATTCAAGAGCGGTTCAAGATTCAGAGTCCCGGAAGTTTACCGCTTCATGCAAAAAACACTTGTCCCAAGCCTGGACAATCTTTTCAGACGTTTGTCCTAATGTTGGACAACTGCTGCCCCATGTCAAAACGACGTTCCTTCGTTCCGCCGCTCACCGCGCTTATAGACACTGCTGACCACATTGCGGACAAACTGTTCGTCGGAGATGTTTTCGGACACTTCGGGCGGGAAGCACACCATGCTCTGAAAATGTGCCGCCAGGGCATGAAACACCTCAAGACGTGCGCGATCCTCGAAATCGGAACAGCGCAGCAACGCGGAGACAGCAATTGAAACCTCACGCGGAGAGATGAGTGAGCAGAGACGCGCCTCCAGGGATGGATAACTGCGGAATGAGTTGTATTTCCCGCCGATAAGTCCCTCCACGTCCGGCAGGCGGGCACGGGGCTGTCGCACAACCAGTGTTCCGGCGGCGATATCCCCCAGCCGTTGTGTACGCGGACTGAGCAGAACCGTGATGCCGCCCACGAAATAGAAGATCGGGAATGAGTCCACAAAACGGAGAAGGTTGCGTATGACAATCTGGCTGAAGCGGAGACGATAGCCACTCTCCTCAACCACCCGCAGACGCATGATGCGTTTCCCGAGTGTCTGCCCGTTCCACATCCACTCCAGATAGATGCTGTATCCAATCGATATTGCGAAATAGATCAGTGCCGAAAGTGCCATCGCGACATTTAAATCAAAGACAGCAACCAGACCGAGCAAAAAACTCACCCCCATAGTTAATATACTGACCACCGCAAGATCGAGTAGCCATGCCAACATGCGGGAGGCTGGACTGGCAAGCATCATAGAGAAGACAAGCCCCTCCGGCGTGCGAATATTGTGTGTGTGAAACTTTGTGTTAATCGTCTGCGCCCTCCACGTTTCCCGCCTTACGCCCGCTGAACATCAGAAACGCCGACAGCAAAAGCAACTCCATTATGCCAACAGCTATCTTGATCGTGTAAGGAAGAACCGGTTCATGATTCTGCGAGAAATATGCTTCAACAATCCCCGCCCACACCAACAGGCACGCCACTCCTCCAATCAACGTCACAAGATCGGGCATGACAGCACGCAAACGCATTCTCATGGAGAGCCGATCGCCCCATCCTATCATCGCTCCAGCGAGTAGCAGTCCCGCCTGCCCGGCAATCAGTATGGCTGGTATCTCCACGCTTCCGTGCGGTAGCAACCAGCCCGTTAAAAACACGCCCTCACCGGCCATAACATAGTCGGCAATCACCGCCCCCATAATAACACCATTGTAAAAGAGCAGTATGACAGAACCCACACCCCATGAAATCCCCAACGCCAGAATAAGAATGGAAACCTTTGTGTTGTGGGTCATCAGCGTTGTCGAAAAATAACCATGCCCCTGCGACGAAAAATTACCCTCTCTCTCCTCTTCATCAACACGTTCCGACGGACTTCCCTGAAGATGAGAGAACGGCATCAGCACAGCCTTGGCTTCGGAATCGGCAATCAGCGCGGCTCCGCCGAAAAACATACCGACCAAAGTGACCACGACGGAGAGCGAAAAACAACGGATGTTGTGACGAAAAACACGCGGAAATGTTTTAAAAAACCAGTGAAACGGACGAAAACGTGTGCTACCAGACTGTCTCTCATGAATCTCACTGAATGATCTGGAGACAAGCGATTCGAGATAGACGCGCAACTCATCCTGCCCGATAAATTCACGTATATGCGCGAGATCGGCGGAGACGCGCTCAATCAGATAGTGAAAACGCTTGAGTTCATCGAGAGTGAATCTCCCAAACGGGTCACGTTTGATGCGGAGCAACAATGCCTCCAGCTCATCCCACACCGGTCGCTCTTTTTCAATAAACCGCTGGAGATCAATAATCATATCATCTGCCTCTGTTTAATCCGCATATACTGCGTAATAAGTTCAGTGCTAAGCTGTTCGTTATCAAGCAAATTGAACTGCACTCCGATAACTTTGAGATGCACTCCAAGCTCGCGCAACTTGCGCCAGGCGATGTGTCCGCCGAGTCGCTCGTACAAATCGGAGACAGACTTTGCAGCCTCTCCGCTAAATAGCGGTTGCGCTCCTTCAGGACTGATCATGTTCACCACCACCAGATGGTGACGGCTGAGCATGGCGATGCTCTCCCTAAAATGTTCTGCCTCATAGGCATCATCAAGACTGGTCAGAAACACAAGGAGCGCACGCTTGCGCAGACGGGTGCGGATGAATGAGACAACCTCCGCGAAATCGGGTAAGGCATCTTCTGGAAGGAGTCTGTAGATGGCGTTGCGACACGTATCGAAATGCTGCTTCCCGCGTGCCGCTTTCAAAAAGATATGTGGCTTGGAGCCAAACTCTATCAAACCAAACATATCTCCCTGCGACTCCGCCGCCACGGCGAGCATCAACGTCGAACTGATGTAACGCTCCAGTAACGTCACGGTTTCATCGCTGTCCGGCACTTTCATCTGACGACTGCTGAGCCGCGAGGAATCAAGAATCACATAAACCTCCTGCGTCCGCTCAATCTGATAAACCTTTGTGACGGGATGCTGGCGTTTGGCAGTGGTTTTCCAGTGGATATCCTGATAGGTGTCGCCTGGAATATATTCACGCAACTTCTCAAATTCGCGCCCTTTGCTCACCTGTCGCCAGAGATGTCCGCCAAAATCTCCACGGTTGAGAAAGAGCGCGGCCGCGCCACGTCGCTCACACCGCAAATTCGGATAGACGCGCAACTCTGTCTCCAGCGCAATCACCCGGCGCACACTCCAAAACCCCAGCACCGATGCGACCTCCAGGCAACATGCACGCAGAAAAAACCTTCCGCACTCCACCGGCTCCACCGTCCAGCTCAAACCATACCATCTCTCCGCCTCAGGAATCGGCATCACAAAACTCTCCGCCACCGTATGTATCTTCTCCGGTAGCTGAAGGCCAAAACGCACAGCATTGAAAGTCCGCCCCGAACTCTTGACCCGCAACTCGATGCGTCCCTCAACCCGCCTGGAAAGTCGCGCCATCTCAGATGCCTCCACCTCCAGCGGGAAGAGCCGCCGAAAACTGAGCGCGGCATCCAGCAAGATCGCAAGAAGAAGAAGAGTCGCCACCGCGATGGCGGCAGGAAAAGCGGCGGAGATAAACACCGTCACGAATGCGGCGGGCAGCAACACCCAGCCCGTACTGAACAATAGTCTGTTTGCGGGAACAATCAACGCGGCACCGATATTCCTTGTAAAATACGGGTGACAACCTCAGAGACCGACAATCCTTCAATCTCATACTCTGGACGCAGAATCACGCGCAGACACAAAACTGGTTCAGCCATCAGCTTGATGTCGTCCGGGCTGACAAAATCGCGTGCCTGAATCGCCGCGTACGCCCGTGCGGCAAGTATGAGTGCCTGAGTGGCGCGGGGTCCCGCTCCAACGAGCGTGCTGTCGTCAGAACGTGTGGTGCGGATAATCTTCACTGCGTACTCTATCAATTCATCACGTACAACGATTCCTCTCAGTGCCCCCCGCAATCCTGCGAGTTCAGCGGACGAGATAACAGCCTTAACCGCACCCGCATCCAACACACTTTCCGGCGCATCCGCGCCCAGTGTTCGGTGAGCAAGTAGCACCTCTTCCTCCTTATCCAGGCAACTCATTGTTATCTTCAGCATAAATCTGTCTTTTTGCGCCTCTGGTAACGGATAAGTTCCCTCATACTCCAAAGGGTTCTGGGTGGCGAACACAGTGAAATTATCCGGCAACTGATGAGTCTCACAATCAATTGTCACACAACGCTCCTGCATGGCCTGCAGCAGAGCCGACTGGGTTTTCGCCGGAGCCCGGTTGATCTCGTCCGCCAGCAAAAAAGTTGTGAAAACAGGACCCTTGATCAAGTTGAATTCGTTGTTTTTCATATTGAAAATATTAGTTCCTATAATGTCAGCCGGCATAAGATCGGGGGTAAACTGAATACGCCCGAAGTCACATCCAAGCACGCGGGCAAGCGTCCGCACCAGCAACGTCTTCGCCACACCGGGAACACCCTCAATCAGCGCATGATTGCGGGTTATGACCGCCACCAGTGCCTTATCCACCGTATCCCCCTGTCCGATAATAACCTTGCTTATTTCCGCCTTGGCGGTCACCAGAATCTGCTGGAGTTTTTCAATTGTGTATTCCATTAATCACTTCCTTTCACTCAAGATTTCGGTAAGTCTGTTATAAAAATCGACAATCGGGAGTTTTGACTGCTCATCTTTCAGCACCTGCAACTCATCGTTAAGTTTTTTCATCTTTCCCTGCATCGACGGTTGCTTCAAAAAAGTCGCCTTCCATTCATCAACCATTATCTCTTGCAATCTATTTCGCAGAATATGATGCTTCAGAAGATTCGCAAAACCCTGCATAGAGCCAACCACCGCACACCGCTCATCAGAAGCAGAGGGTTCTGAATATTCAGGAATAAACCCGTACGAGTTTTTCCAGACAAACAATACTGCC
>Ga0256845_1002301_pt1 | contig 13978 bp, 11 predicted proteins | sample RiftiametaG_FD_189101 | JGI IMG/M metagenome (GOLD analysis project Ga0256845, IMG submission 189101) | Tube worm associated microbial communities from hydrothermal vent at the East Pacific Rise, Pacific Ocean - Riftia | ecosystem: Host-associated > Annelida > Integument > Unclassified ...
CTGAGATACCTTGATCGTCAACCCTTCGGCCATTCCCGTGGTCGCCTTGAACTCTTTGGCCTTTAAAATAAAACGCGCGCCATCCGCAACCTTTTGGTCATCAGGACCAATGATAAAGCGCACAATGCCGTTCATTATGAACATCACCCCGACCGAGGCCATCACAAATATGATCGGCACAGAGCGCTGTTTTCGATAAAACCGATAAACCATTCTGTCTGTCGCCAGCACCATACCAATGGTTGCCAGAATGCCAAATGGCAGGGCCAGCAAGGCCGTTGGCAACGGGTAAATTGAGATCCCCATCGACTGAAACCACCATGTAAACAAGATCACAACCATCGTACCAAACGCCATCGTGTCGCCATGGGCAAAGTTGGAAAACCGCAGAATGCTGTAAACCAGCGTAACCCCGAGCGCCCCAAGCGCAAGCTGCGCCCCATAAGCCGTGGCCGGAACAAGGACAAAGTTCGAGATCAGGATAAGCGCGTTAAGAATGTCAGTCATACCCTAACCCCCCAAGAAAGATTTGCGGACCTCGGGATTGGCCAGCAGCGCCTCGCCCGTGTCCGTGAAACGATTGCGACCCTGTACCAGAACGTAGCCTTTATCGGCGATATTCAGGGCTTGGCGTGCATTTTGCTCGACCATCAGGATGGCGATACCAGTACGCGCGACCTCGATAATGCGGTCAAAAAGTTCGTCCATAACAATCGGAGAAACGCCGGCAGTTGGTTCATCCAGCATCAACACTGATGGCTGGGTCATTAGCGCGCGGCCAACGGCGACCTGTTGGCGCTGACCACCTGAAAGTTCCCCGGCTGGTTGGCGGCGTTTGTCTTTAAGCATCGGGAAAAGATCAAACACCTGCGCCAGCGTATCGGCGAAATCATCCGTGCGGATATAGGCGCCCATTTCAAGGTTTTCGCCAACGCTCAAAGACGTAAACACGTTATTATTCTGCGGCACAAACCCCATGCCTGCCTTAACACGATCCTGCGGCGAGAGGGCAGAAATATCGTTTCCATCCAGCATCACGCGGCCTTTGTGGATGTCCAGCATCCCGAAAACCGCCTTCATCGCTGTGGATTTCCCAGCCCCGTTCGGGCCAACAATCACCGCGATCTCGCCTTTTTCAACGGCGATGGTACAGTCATGCAGAATATCCGCACCGCCATAGCCGCCAGTCATATTTTCACCGATTAGAAAGCTCAATCGAAACTCCATTCATGGGTAATGCCCGCCAACATTTCCGCGTGTCGGGCAGCGTGTTCTGGTGTGTAATTATTAGCAAATTGCGTGGTTTCGGCGCGAAGGCTGACTTGGTGCAGCAACAAGCGTGTGCGGACGATAACAACATCCTGCCCGTTCCATTGGGTAAGCTGAATATGCGTAATCGCGGGAAACCCGTCGATTGTGGTTAACTCTTCAGGGATCAAAAGGTCTGAACCTTCGCTACTATACCTTTGGGCTCGAACCTGAATGCCAACCCACACACTTGCCATGACCTCGACCGAGGCGTTAATCCCGTCCTTAAATTGAAAGCCAACGCCTTGCAAATCCTCGGGCAGCTCCAGTGTCACCCACTCGTTTACCTGATCACACATGTAAAACACATCGTTAATATACAAACAGTCGTCCGAGAAAAGGTATTCTTGCGCCAGAGCAGGCAACGCCAGAAACACCGTTAACAATGCCGCCCACATTCTCATGATCGCACTCGAATGGAACTGATGGCCTCGATATGGCGTTGAATATGGGTTTCGCTGACGGTGTCACCCGTTTCAGAAGTGATGATCCACAACATCATGCCATTAACGGCGATTAATGTATGAACCAGTGCTCTATGGTCCGCTGTATATAGCGAGGTATTGGTGATTGCGGGGATATCATCGCCAAGCGGTTTGAACCGATCAATAGCAATATTGGTTGCGTTGTCAAAAATGCCGTCCATGACTGCGCTCAATGCATCAAAATTAGGGCCGAGAAATTCTTCATATCCAATGCTGCCCATATTGCCGACTTCAAGCTGCGTGGCTTCATCTTCCCAAAACAACATCCGGTCAAATTCATGGGTTCCAACGCCGTCCCAGTAGGTGCCCTCCATGCAAAAGTCGACGACAAAATACGGGGTGCAGGTCTGCGCCACGCCAGCGCTTGCCACCATCATAAAGGTCAGAGCAGCGATAAGACGCTTCATGCCTTCACCGTCTTATTCTTTAACCCCGTGCCAAGATACGCCTCGATCACGGCCTCGTTGTTTTTCACGGCGTCCACAGTGCCCTCCGCCAGCACTTGCCCCTCGGCCATGCAAATAACGGGATCACACAGACGGCTGATGAAATCCATGTCGTGTTCGATCATGCAAAACGTATAGCCGCGTTCCTGATTAAGCCGTAAAATCGCATCGCCAATGGTGTTGAGCAACGTGCGGTTGACGCCCGCGCCGACCTCGTCCAGAAATACGATTTTGGCATCCACCATCATGGTGCGTCCCAATTCCAGCAGTTTTTTCTGCCCCCCCGACAGGTTCCCCGCCAGCTCATCGGCGACGTGGCTGATTTCCAGAAACTCGATCACCTCGTCGGCTTTGCGTGCAACCTCGGCTTCTTGGGTGCGCACGGCCTTGCCTTTGAACCAAGCATTCCACAGAGTTTCACCGGCTTGTGCGCCCGGAACCATCATCAGGTTTTCCCGCACGCTTAGCGTGGAAAATTCATGGGCGATTTGAAAAGTTCGCAGCAACCCTTTGCCAAACAATTCGTGCGGGGACAGGCCGGTGATATCCTCACCGTCCAGAAACACCCGCCCCGAGGTTGGTTTGTAATGTCCGGCAATCACGTTAAACAGCGTGGTTTTCCCTGCGCCATTTGGTCCGATCAACCCGGTAATTGATCCTTTGGCAATCTCAATGCTGGTCCCGTTGACCGCCTTGATTCCACCGAAATACATATGCAGGTTTTCAACCTTGATCATACCTACAGCCCTTTAAATACGAAAACAGCCCGAAAGTAATCGGGCTGTTTCATGTTAACGAAAACGTCGATTAACGGTAGCGCTGTGTAACAAACGCACCGTCGATGATTTCATACTCTTGGTAAGAACCGGCAGCCTCGCCCGGGCCAATCAGTTCTACGCCGGATGCACCTTCGTAGTTGATCTCGCCGCCGTCTGCCAGAATTTGCAGACCTTTGGCCAGTTCACCCGGAAGAATAACTTCACCCGGAGCATTGGCAACGTTCATGACGTTTGCAGCAATGCTTGCACGATCCGCAGAACCACCAGCTTGCATAGCCAGTGCGATCAAGGCAGCCGCGTCATAGCTTTCAGCCGTGAACGGGCCGTCGGGATGACCAACAGTACCTGTTAGCATCTCGATCAACATTGCAGCGCCGTCACCGTCAGAACCAGGTTGCGTTCCGATGGAGCCGTTCAGGTCAGAACCGATAGCTTCGATCAGCGCATCGGATTTCATGCCGTCGCCCATTACGAAAGTATCAAACGCGCCTGTATCAAGCGATGCCTGGATGATGCCTTTACCGCCTTGGTCAGCATACCCCAGAACTGCAAGGATATCGCCACCGGCAGCAGCCAGTGCAGCAACTTCAGCAGAGTAATCCGCTTTGCCGTCTTCATGTGCAGCTGAAATCGTGATCTCACCACCAAGGGCTTCGAACGAGGCTTCAAACGCATCGGCCAGACCTTTGCCATAGTCGTTGTTGGTGTAGGTCACGGCAACTACTTTGATGCCTTTGTCCATAAGAACGTCAGCCATCACCGCACCTTGGCGCGCATCGGAGGGCGCGGTGCGGAAGAACAGGCCGTTGTCATCGATAGTGGACAGACCAGGTGATGTCGCGGAAGGTGAAATCATAACCACGCCGTTTGGCACAGCTACGTTAGACGCAATCGCGCCGGTAACACCGGAACAATCGGCGCCCACGATAGCTGCAACATTGTCAGCCGTGATCTGCTTTTCAGCAACAGCCGTAGCAGCCGCGGAATCGATGCACGTAGAATCGCCGCTTACAATAACGAGCGTTTTGCCACCAAGTAGCAGGCCAGACGCATTAACCTCGGCAAATGCGAATTCTGCGGACGGTCCCATATCAGCGACCAGTGATTCAATCGGGCCGGTAAAGCCGAGGATGATCCCGACGTTGATTTCATGGCCAGCTGAGAACGCCGACGTAGCGATCAGCGAAGATGCGGCTGTCGCAAGAAGTAGTTTTTTCATTATTTTCTCCCTAGTTTTATGGATGACTTGCGTCAAACTGTGCGCATAACACGATATTAACACCACTTTTGCAACACGATTCCAGTTTTTTAATAGCTGTTGGATAGATAGTAAGGCCCAAGATGGGTTTGCGGGGCTTCCCTTGCGGATAGATTATGCCTAAACAATGGCAGTCCGAAAGAGCACCATGGAAACACTTTACGCAGCCTGGGTCCTTGTGGCCAAATTTGACCCGACCCTGCTGGCGATTATCGGGTTGTCGTTGCGCGTCAGCCTGTCTGCGGTTTTGATTAGCCTGATCATCGGTGCACCACTTGGGGCGGCGCTGGCCATATGGCGTTTTCCGGGGCGTCAGGTGCTGGTGGTGTTGTCCAATGCCATGATGGCGCTGCCACCTGTTGTGGTTGGCCTGGGGGTATATCTATTGCTATCGCGGGCCGGACCCTTGGGGAAATACGGGCTGTTATTTACCCCAAACGCCATGATTATTGCCCAAACCATCCTGATTTTACCAATTGTTATGGCCCTCACCCGTGAAGCCGTCGCCCCTTTGCGGCGTGAATACAAAGACCTGATGATGTCTCTTGATGTTAGCCCGATGTTAAAGCTGCGCACCCTGCTTTGGGACGCCCGTTTTGGCGTCAGCACCGCCGTTCTGGCCGGTTTCGGGCGCGCTATTGCCGAGGTCGGGGCCGTATTGATTGTCGGGGGGAATATTAACGGGCTGACCCGGGTAATGACCACAACGATCGCGCTGGAAACCTCTAAGGGGAATCTGGAACTGGCACTGGCACTGGGGGCCGTTCTAATTTCTATCGCCATCAGTGTGAATGCCATTATTTACGCGATCAGCCAAATTGGTCGTAAATATCAGGAGGTTCCCTGATGGCAGGCCAGTTCCAATCCCTTGTGTTGAAATCCGCCCGCGTGGAACGTGGCGCCAAGACTTTGCTTGGTCCGCTTGATTTGACGCTGACCACACCGGGTATCACGGCGATTTTGGGGCATAACGGGGCTGGGAAAAGCCTGTTCATTAAACTTTGCCATGGGCAGTTTCGTGCCTCTGACGGGGTGGTGCTATGGAACGGCCAACCCGCAGAAACCACCCGTCGTAATCGCAGTTTTATGTTTCAGGAAACACCGTTATTGCGCCGGTCTGTGGCGGCAAACGTGGAATATCCGTTGATCGCATATAACGTGGCAAAACCGGAACGTACCGCGCGCGTTGCGGCAGCTTTGCACAAGGCACGTCTGACAGACCACAGCACCGCCCCTGTAGCCAGTCTGTCGGGCGGTGAAAAGCAGCGTCTTGCCTTGGCACGGGCCTGGGTTACCCGCCCACAGGTGATCTTGCTTGATGAACCCAGCGCCAGCCTTGATCCGGCCTCGACCAAAGAGTTAGAGGGGCTGGTTCAGGAAATATCAGCCACAGGGGTCAAGGTATTGATGGCAACACATGATCTAAGACAAGCCCAGCGGCTGGCCGGTGATGTATTGATATTCGGGGCGGGGCAAGTGATTGCGCAAGAAACGACGGCGGCCGCATTTGGCACGACCCAAACCGGCGCTGTCGCAGATTTTATGGAGGGGCGCTTATGAGGATCTTAACATATATAACGGCTTTTTGGATCGCCTCTTTGGCCCCGATCTGGGCCGGGGGCGATACGATTACGCTGGCCTCGACAACCTCAACCGATCATTCGGGCCTTTTTGAATTTATCCTGCCTCAGTTCACAGCCCAAACAGGTATATCAGTGCGTGTTGTTGCTGTGGGTACAGGGCAGGCTTTGCGCATTGCACGCAGTGGGGATGCCGATGTTTTACTGGTGCACCACCGCCCTTCGGAAGATGCCTTTATCAAAGAGGGATACGGGATCGAGCGGCGGGATGTGATGTTCAACCAGTTTGTTATTCTAGGTCCAATGAACGACCCTGCCGGCGTGAAAGATGCGCATACCGCAGCAGAGGCTTTGGCGCTGATTGCACAATCTGAAAGCAAATTCGCCTCTCGCGGGGATAACAGCGGCACGCATCTGCGTGAGTTGGAAATCTGGCAATCCGCCGGGATCACCCCCAAAGGCGCCTGGTATCAGGAGATCGGCTCTGGCATGGGCACGACGCTCAATTTTGCCTCGGCGGCGAATGCGTATACACTATCGGATGATGGCACTTGGACAACATTTCGTAACCGTGGCGATCTGGTGAAAGTATTTTCCGGCGACGAAATCCTCTATAATCCATACGGTATTATTTTGGTTAACCCCGCGCGATTTGCGCATGTAAAATACGAGGCCGCCAAGATTTTTAGCGACTGGCTGGCCTCGCCTGCAGGACAAGAAGCGATCGGCGCATTCATCGTCGATGGCCGGTTGGCATTTTGCCCGCACTCAGCGTCTGAGGCGCGGCAAAAAAGCGAGGAATACCAAAAAACTTGCGCCGCCAACGCCCCCTAGGGTCAGCGAAATTCCGATAGCATCGATCAATACGCCCAACGCCAAGGCTCCCATCGCTGTGCCACCAACCGCGATGGTCATCCACAGGCTCATGACCCGCCCGCGAATGTCGTCATCAAGCTGCATTTGTACCAGCGACTGGAAATTTACCCCGACAATTGTGCTGGTAAACCCAATGCCGGCAATCAGTGCAACCGAGACTGGCCAGCTATGGGTAATCCCCAAGCCAAAGGTCAATGCGGCCCCCCCGATTGTGGCCAATAACGCCCTTGTCGGCACACGCCCTTTGACCACTGGCGTTATAATGATCTGCAATAATGAGGCCAATAATGCCCCCACGCCAGCAGCTGCGGTCAGCACACCCAACCCAATGGCACCTTTGGCGAAAACACCGTCTGCAATAATTGGCAAGATTTCCAGGGATCCACGTACAATAACAGAAAAGAAGCCGGTTACGGTAAATGCAATCAACATAATTCTATGAGACAGGATAATCGCCAAACCCTGTCTGAATGATTTCCAAAACGGCAAATGAACGGTCGTACCTGCGCGTTTGCGAGGGTTTAGGTGCGACAGGATAAGTAAAAATGGAATATACAGCACACAAACTACAAAAATCGTCAAAGTGACCCCGATATTTGCAATCAGTATCCCGCCGAGCGCCGGTCCTGTAAGACGGCTGATATTGAAATTGAGCGCGCCCAGACCGACAACCGAAGAAATCCGCCCAGCGTCTACCAAACGTGGGCCAAGCGACAGACGAACCGGCTGATAGGCTGACATGGCCAAACCGATAATCACCGAATAGATTGCGATAAATCGTGCATCCACCATGTTTAATGCCAAAGAGGTACATAAAATAAAAGCAAGGCTTGCAATGACTATCTGCACCAGCACCGCAGCTTTTTTCAAATCAACACGATCAGTGATTACACCGAATATCGGGCCACCCAATAGAACGGGTGCAAAATTCAAAAAGCTTACCAACCCGACAAAACTGGCAGATTTTGTTAAATCCCACGCCAACCAGCCAATAACCAGCCGTAATATCCAGTTGGCATTCATACCAAAGACATTGCCTATCATATAAAGCCGATATCCCGGAGATTGCAGTGCTGAAAGATTCATATCCTCAGAACTATGCCTGTTGCACTGATTTGGCCAGCGCAATTTTAGCCATGCATTTCTTGCATAACGGGACTGTTAAACTGTGCGTTGTGATATTTGCGAGGCTAACTATATCAAGGACATCAAAGAATACTCCGGCTAAAAAACAATCAGGGCCGCCCGTAAATAAAGGAATATATCATGGCTTATGTATCTGCCAACACTACATCCGTTTCGCTTTTCGCGCACATCACCAACGCATTCGCAAACTTTCGCCAAGCCAGTGCCGACCACCGTTTGTACATGCGTACTGTTAACGAATTAAACCAACTGTCCAACCGCGAGCTAGCCGATCTTGGCCTAAGCCGCGGCGGATTGCACGGCGTCGCACACGAATCCGTTTACGGCAAATAAATACCCAAACCAGAGTTTTCCTCCCATTACTCTGGCTAAAAAGAACGCCCCGCAGGATCCTCCCCCTGACGGGGCGTTCTTATTTACATCCAAATAGCATTCAACCAGTGGTTGTTCTAGTGTAGAGTCATCAACAACAGCCCGCTAAATTTTCAAACAGTCTCCGTGCGGCAAAATCTGCGATATAATCACGTCTGCCATCTGCATAATCACCCCGTTTAATCACCGAAAAGAAGGCACAACAGGCCCAAATCGTTGAGCAAATAATTGTTAGGGATGCCTATTTCGAAATAACCTGTGCTGTCATATGATTAAAGCAAACATCCGTAATTTGCCTTAAAACGACGCGGCATCCGGCGTTGTCACAAAGCTTGCCATCACCTTTTTCTCACCGGCTTTATCAAACAGGACCGTCAGCTTGTCACGGTCGATCTCGATCACTGCGCCATAGCCGAATTTCTGGTGGAATACCCGGTCGCCAAGGCCAAAATCCGGCAGGGTTTCGGCGTCTGAGATCATGTTACGCGCTTGCGCTGGACTGGCATGAGGACGTTTCGTGCGTGACTGCATGCGTTTCCAGCCCGGAGAATTGTAGACATCCGCCTTGGCCACTCGCCCTTCAAGATCAGAGCCGCGCATCAGACCGCCAAAATCCTTTGGAGCCGCTGCGCCAAAACTGCCGCCGTACAGCCCCGGAGGGGTCAGGATATCGACGTGCTCAGCGGGCAGCTCGTCAATAAACCGTGAGGGCAGCGCGTTTTGCCATTGGTTATAAATCCGCCGGTTGGCCGCAAAACTGATGGTGCAGATTTCCTCGGCCCGTGTGATCCCGACGTAAGCGAGGCGCCGTTCCTCCTCCACCCCTTTTTGGCCACTTTCATCCATACTGCGCTGGCTTGGAAACAGCCCGTCCTCCCAACCCGGCAGAAAAACACAGGGGAACTCCAACCCTTTGGCGCCGTGCAATGTCATGATCGAAACCTTTTCGCCCGCGTCATCCTGCGCGTTTTCCATCACCAACGAGATATGCTCCAGAAACCCTTGAAAATTTTCAAATTCCTCAAGTGCTTTCACCAGCTCTTTCAGGTTTTCAAGCCGCCCCGCCGCATCGGGGGATTTGTCATTCTTCCAATGGTCAGTGTAACCGCTTTCATCCAGAATTATTTCGGCCAGTTCCACATGGCTCAGGTCTGCCGGTCTGTTTTGAGAGCCTTCAACAGCCGGTTCGGCACCTTCGTCTATGACATTATAATCATCAAGCTGATCATCAATAGGAAGCACCGCCGGACCCGTAATAAGCGACCGCCAGCGATCAAAGCTATCCACCAGCTTGCCCAGCGAATTGCACGCACGCGGGGTTAGCAGTTTTTCGCCCACAACAATCCGTGCCGCTTCCAGCATTGAAATGCCGTTATCCCGCGCCACCGTGTTAATCGTCAGTTGTGCCTTATCGCCAAGCCCGCGTTTTGGCGTGTTCACAATCCGCTCAAACGCCAACCCGTCGTCAGGGCTAACCACAACCCGAAAATACGCCATTGCGTCGCGAATTTCGAGGCGTTCATAAAACCGAGGCCCGCCGATCACGCGATACGGAATGCCGATGCTCATGAAACGATCTTCAAAGCTGCGCATCTGAAAAGACGCACGCACCAGAATCGCGATACCATCCAGCGGCACGGGGTCTAAACCACGAGTGCCGCGCTGATAGGCCTCGATCTCCTCGCCAATCCAGCGGGCTTCCTCGTCGCCGTCCCAATGGCCGATCAGGCGAACCTTTTCGCCATCTTTCGCATCTGTCCACAGTGTTTTGCCAAGGCGGGTTTCGTTGCCTGAAATCACGGCACTGGCAGCGGCCAGAATATGTGGGGTGGAACGATAGTTTTGCTCCAACCGCACCATTTTGGCCCCAGGGAAATCCTTTTCAAACTTCAGGATATTGCCAACCTCGGCGCCGCGCCAACCGTAAATCGACTGATCGTCATCGCCCACACAGCATATATTTTTATGCCCTGCCGCCAAAAGGCGCAGCCACAGGTATTGCGCGACATTGGTGTCCTGATACTCGTCCACCAGAATATATTTGAACCAACGTTGATATTGCGCCAGCACATCGGGGTGTTTTTGGAAAATCTGCACCACATGCAGCAGTAAATCGCCAAAATCGACGGCGTTTAGGGTTTTCAGGCGGGCTTGATATTGCCCGTAAAACTCCACCCCGCGCCCGTCATACATGCCCGCCTCGGAGGCTGGCACCATATCCGGCGACCAGGCGCGATTTTTCCAAGCGTCGATATAGCTGGCCAGCATCCGCGCAGGCCAACGTTTTTCATCAATGTTTTCGGCGCGGATAAGTTGTTTCAACAACCGTATCTGGTCATCCGTATCCAGAATCGTAAAGGTGGTTTTCAACCCCGCCAGTTCAGCATGACGGCGCAGCAGTTTCACACAAATCGAATGAAACGTGCCAAGCCACGGCATGCCTTCGATCGCGCCGCCAATCTCATGCCCAATCCGCATTTTCATCTCGCGTGCGGCCTTGTTCGTAAACGTTACCACCAATATTTCATTCGGCTTGGCGCGCCCTTTATTCAGCAAATGCACTACCCGCGTAATTAATGCTTTGGTTTTCCCCGTGCCAGCCCCTGCCAATACCAAAACCGGCCCGTCCAGTGTTTCCACCGCCTCGCGTTGCGGTGGGTTCAGGTCATCCAGATAAGGCGCCGGGCGCGCGGCCATGGCCTGCGTTGACAGGCTGGGGCGGCTGGCGGCCTCAAATGCGGCATCTTCATCGAAATCATGGTCACTCATGGATGCGAAACTATCTGCTTGTGTTGCGAAAATAAAGCACAATGTTCGCAATATGTTCCTTTTTATTGATTGTTGTGCATTGAAGAACCCGTGCGCCTCGGTTAAAAAGCCGTGACTGGCCCGTCACCCAACTCTGAAAGGTTCCGTGATGAAAGATTTCCGCAAAATTCTTGTAGCTAACCGTGGTGAAATTGCTATTCGCGTAATGCGCGCAGCCAATGAGATGGGTAAGCGCACCGTGGCGGTTTATGCCGAAGAGGATAAGCTATCCCTGCACCGCTTTAAATCGGACGAAGCTTATCGCATTGGTAAAGATATGGGGCCGATTGCGGCGTATCTTTCGATTGATGAGATTATCCGCGTGGCCCTTGAGTGCGGGGCCGATGCGATTCATCCCGGCTATGGGCTTTTGTCCGAAAACCCTGATTTTGTTGATGCTTGCGATGCAAATAACATCACATTTATCGGCCCCAAAGCGGCGACTATGCGCAAGCTTGGCGATAAAGCCAGCGCGCGCCAGGTTGCAATCGCTGCTGGCGTGCCGGTGGTGCCGGCGACGGATGTTTTACCAGATGATATGACCAAAGTTCACGCCATGGCCGATGCGGTCGGTTATCCGTTTATGCTTAAGGCCAGTTGGGGTGGCGGTGGGCGGGGCATGCGCCGGATTATGAAGAAGGATGATCTGGAGGACATGGTTCTGGAAGGCCGCCGCGAGGCCGAAGCCGCTTTTGGCAATGGCGCGGGTTTTCTGGAACGGCTGGTAGAGCGCGCGCGCCATGTCGAGGTGCAAATTCTGGGGGATTGCCACGGTGATATATATCATCTGTGGGAACGCGACTGTTCGGTGCAACGGCGCAATCAAAAAGTGGTGGAACGCGCCCCGGCACCATATTTATCCCAAGAGCAACGCGAAGAACTGTGTGCTTTGGGCCGCAAAATTTGTGCCCATGTAGGCTACGAATGCGCAGGTACGGTTGAGTTTTTGATGGATATGGACACAGAAGAGTTCTTTTTCATCGAAGTTAACCCCCGCGTGCAGGTCGAACACACCGTCACCGAAGAGGTTACGGGCATTGATATCGTGCGCGCCCAGATCCTGTTGGCCGAGGGTGCAAGCCTGGCCGACGCCACCGGCAAGCCTAGCCAAAGTGATATCACGCTCAACGGTCATGCGCTGCAATGTCGTGTTACCACAGAGGATCCGCAAAACAATTTCATCCCCGATTACGGGCGTATCACCGCCTATCGCAGCGCAACAGGCATGGGAATACGGCTAGATGGCGGCACGGCCTATAGCGGCGCGGTAATCACACGGTATTACGATAGTTTGTTGGAAAAAGTGACAGCTTGGGCGAACACCCCCGAGGCCGCAATTGCCCGCATGGACCGGGCTTTGCGCGAATTTCGTATCCGCGGCGTATCCACCAACATCGCGTTTGTGGAGAACCTTCTGAAACACCCGACGTTTCTGGATAATACATATACCACGACATTTATTGATAACACGCCGGATTTGTTTAAATTCACCAAACGCCGGGATCGCGCCACCCGTATTTTGACCTATATCGCCGATATTACTGTTAACGGACATCCTGAAACCGAAGGGCGGGCAAAACCGTCAACACATGCCCGCGCGCCAAAAACCCCGGCATTTCTAGTTGAAAAACCTGCCTATGGCACGCGCAATCTGCTTGAAGAAAAGGGTCCACAAGCGGTGGCTGACTGGATGCTGGCGCAAAAACAACTGTTGATCACTGACACAACAATGCGCGACGGACACCAGTCTTTGCTGGCGACGCGGATGCGCTCGATTGATATGCTGAATATCGCTGAAACCTATTCCCATAACCTGCCGCAGCTTTTCAGTATGGAGGCATGGGGCGGCGCGACTTTTGATGTCGCCTACCGTTTCTTGCAAGAATGCCCGTGGCAACGCTTGCGCGATTTGCGCGCACGCATGCCAAACCTGATGACACAGATGTTGCTGCGCGCCAGCAATGGTGTGGGTTATACGAATTACCCCGATAACGTTGTGCAAAAATTTGTCGCTCAGGCGGCTGAAACCGGCGTTGATGTTTTCCGTGTTTTTGACAGCCTCAACTGGGTGGAAAACATGCGCGTAGCCATGGATGCGGTGCATGAATCTGGCAAGGTTTGCGAAGGTACGATCTGTTACACAGGCGATATTCTGGACCCCGAGCGCGCCAAGTATGACCTGCAATACTATGTTGCGATGGGCAAGGATTTGCAGGCGGCAGGGGCGCATATTCTGGGCCTCAAAGATATGGCAGGGTTGCTGAAACCTGCCGCGGCACTGGTGCTGATCAAGGCCCTGAAACAAGAGGTCGGCCTGCCGATCCATTTTCACACCCATGACACATCCGGCCTTGCCGCAGGTACAATCCTTGCGGCCTGCGAAGCAGGTGTTGATGCGGTTGATCTTGCGATGGATGCATTTTCCGGCGGCACCTCGCAGCCCTGTCTTGGTTCTGTGGTTGAAGCGTTGCGCCACACGGCGCGCGACACGGGGCTGGACATCACTGCCATCCGCGAGGTTTCCGGTTACTGGGAATCTGTGCGCCACCAATATGCCGCATTTGAAAGCGGCCTCTCGGCCCCGGCCTCGGAGGTATATCTGCATGAAATGCCCGGCGGCCAGTTCACCAATCTCAAGGCACAAGCGCGTAGTCTGGGCCTTGAAGAACGCTGGCACGAGGTCGCGCAAACCTATGCCGACGTTAACCAGATGTTCGGTGATATTGTAAAGGTTACCCCCTCGTCCAAGGTGGTTGGGGATATGGCGCTGATGATGGTTTCACAAGGCTTAAGTCGCCAACAGGTTGAGGATCCCGACATTGATGTCGCTTTTCCTGACAGTGTCGCAGACATGCTGCGCGGCAATCTTGGCCAACCTCCGGGCGGCTTTCCGGCAAATATTGTGAACAAGGTGTTAAAA
>Ga0256845_1002302_pt1 | contig 13975 bp, 12 predicted proteins | sample RiftiametaG_FD_189101 | JGI IMG/M metagenome (GOLD analysis project Ga0256845, IMG submission 189101) | Tube worm associated microbial communities from hydrothermal vent at the East Pacific Rise, Pacific Ocean - Riftia | ecosystem: Host-associated > Annelida > Integument > Unclassified ...
GCTTATTCTCTGAAATATAAAACATTGTCTTTCCTTTGTATACAGTGTTTAACTTTGATTTAGTAGGGAAACGATATCCATCTTTTGTTAATCCATAGACTTTTATATTTCTAATTTCTGGTTTTTTATGATCAGCGATATCAAAACCATAAATCAATGGATTCAGTGCTTGTTCTGTTTTTGTTTCTCTTAATTCAAAGTGAAGGTGCGGAGCAGAAGATCCTCCCGTATTTCCAGAAATAGCGATTACTTGACCACGTTTAACACTCAATTGATTCTTCTTTGGGAATATTTCAACCGCATAGTTTTGCTCTTTGTATTGTGTGTTTTTGATTAATTCAGCAATTTCTCCTTTGAATTCACTGCAATGAGCATATACACTCGTTATTCCGTTTGGATGATCAATGTAAATTACTTTACCATAACCGTAGGGAGAAATTTTAATTCTAGATACAAAGCCGTCTTCAATTGAGTAGATATTGTAGCCAATTCTACCATTTGTTTTAAAGTCAAGTCCCATGTGAAAATGATTTGGCCTTAATTCACCGAAGTTTGAAGCAAGAATTAAGGGGATGCCCAATGGAGAATGGTAATCATTCTTTTGAACCTGCTGTGCGGTAGAAATTTGTGCAAAGAAGAAAAGAATAATTGTAAAATGTATATATTTTATCATAGTGTAAAAATAGATTTTTTATAAAAAAGGACAATAATAAGTCCTAAAAATACTTGATTGTATTCAATACTATGCTATTTTTGTTGTAAAGTCATTTTTATGTCAGATAAAATTCATCAATTAATAAAGGATGTCCGTGTAAACTTCTCGAGCATGAATGAATCTTTATTGGCTGAAAAGTCGAAGAATCAAGAGATTAATGCTGAAATTTCTGAATTGAAGAATCAAATTGAGAGTTTGATTTCAGAAAATAAGGTCTTAAAAGTTGAAATTGATGATTTTAAAAAACGAGAAAATGATGTGAATGAAGAAGTCAAATTACAAACTCAACAGACAACAATGGTTTCTGAAGAGAGTATTGATGAATTAGTGAAAGAAATAGATTACTGTATAGGGCAGTTAAAGAAATAAAAAATGGCAAAATTATCAATTGAAGTTAAAGTTGCAGGACGAACATATCCTCTTTCGATAGAAGAAAGTGAAAAGGAAATGGTTCTAAGTGCTGCTGCTGATATCAATAAAGCAATTAAATTGCTCCAAGATAATTATGCTGTCAAAGATATGCAAGACTTACTTGCAATGACTTCGTTGCAATTGGCAACGAAAACAAATTCTAGCAACGAAAACCAACGAAACGATCATCTTTTGAGTAAAATTGAAGAAGATTTACAACGATTGGCAGAGGAAACTAAAATGTAATAGTAGCCCTAGTTTATTTTTTTCATGATCATCATTTTGTAGTATTGAATAGTAAAATAATTATTTAATAGTTAAAATTATGAATGTAATATTTGGAGTTATTGGTGCAGTTATTGGTGCAATTGTAGCCTTTGTTGTCCAGGGAGTTCTCTTGAAAAAAAGAACCGAAAAAGTTTTGTTAGACGCTGAAAAGGATGGTGAAGCTATTAAAAAGAGTAAAGTTCTACAAGCAAAAGAACGCTTCTTAAAACTAAAAGAAGAACACGAGAAAAAAACAAAAGACCGTGAGCGAAAATTGCAATCAACTGAAGATAGAGTTCGAAATAAAGAAAGTAACTTATCTAAGAAAATTGAAGAAGCAAATCGTAGAGAAAAACAATCTGAAAATAATCAAAAATCTTTGGATAGCAAAATTGAAGCTTACGAGGTTAAAAACAATGATTTAGATAAACAACATGCTAAAATTGTAACTGAATTATCTAAAATTAGTGGAATGTCTGCCGAAGATGCAAGAAATGGTTTGGTTGAATCTTTAAAGGATGAAGCGAGAACTAATGCAATGGCTCACATCAACGAAATTGTTGAAGAAGCTAAGTTAAACGCAAATCGTGAAGCTCGAAAAATTGTTGTTCAAACAATTCAACGTGTTGCAACAGAACAAGCTGTTGAAAATTCGGTGTCTGTTTTTAACATTGAATCAGATGAAGTTAAAGGAAGGATTATTGGACGTGAAGGGCGTAATATACGTGCTTTAGAAGCGGCTACAGGTGTTGAAATCATTGTCGATGATACTCCAGAAGCAATTATACTTTCTTGTTTTGATCCAATTAGAAGAGAGATTGCAAGATTGGCATTACACCAATTGGTATCTGACGGTAGAATTCATCCTGCGCGTATTGAAGAAGTTGTTGCTAAGACAAAGAAACAATTGAATGAAGAAATTGCTGAAACAGGTCGTAGAACTTGTATTGATTTAGGTATTCATGGTTTACATGCTGAATTGGTTCGTATGATTGGTAGAATGAAATACCGTTCTTCATATGGACAAAATCTTTTACAGCATTCACGTGAAGTTGCAAATTTATGTGCTATTATGGCAGCTGAATTAGGACTGAATGTGAAGTTAGCGAAAAGAGCAGGTTTGTTACATGATATTGGAAAAGTTCCAGATGAAGAACCAGAATTGCCGCATGCGATCTTGGGAATGAAATTAGCAGAGAAATTTGGTGAAAAACCAGATATTTGTAATGCTATTGGAGCTCACCATGATGAAATTGAAATGACGACATTAATTTCTCCAATTGTTCAAGTTTGTGATGCTATTTCAGGAGCAAGACCAGGAGCACGTAGAGAAATTGTAGAGTCATATATTAAAAGAATTAAAGACCTTGAGAGTTTAGCGCTTGGATACGATGGTGTAAATACAGCGTATGCAATTCAGGCTGGTAGGGAATTAAGAGTTTTAGTTGAAAGTGATAAAATTACAGATGCTCGGGCAGATGAACTTTCTTTTGAAATATCTCAACGTATTCAAACTGAAATGACTTATCCAGGACAAGTAAAAGTTACTTTGATTCGTGAAAAAAGAGCAGTGAATTATGCAAAATAATAGTCTTATCACAGGAGTTGAAAAAATACAAGGGAAACATATTCTCGTAACTGGAGGAGCCGGCTTTATTGGTTCTAACTTAGTTGGGTTCTTATTGGAAAATAAGATTCGTGTATCAGTTCTAGATAATCTTGCTACTGGGAGATTGAGTAATCTTGATGAATTTCAAAGTAATTCGTTATTCACTTTTATAGAAGGAGATATAACGGATTATGAGACATGTCTAAACGCTTTGAATGGTGTTGACGCTGTTAGTCATCAGGCTGCTCTTGGTTCTGTTCCTCGTTCAATTGAATTCCCGCACAACACACATCGTGTTAATGCAACAGGCTTTTTAAACATGCTACATGCCGTGAAAGAAAAAGGGTTGAAACGTTTCGTTTACGCAAGCTCTTCTTCTGTTTATGGAAATAGCCAAAATTCACCTAAAAAAATTGGAGAAGAAGGGGAGTTACTTTCCCCTTATGCGGTGACAAAAAGATTGAACGAAGAATATGGGAAAGTTTACCATAAACTTCACTCAATCGAAACTGTTGGACTGAGGTATTTTAACGTTTTTGGACCAAAACAAGATCCAAATGGAGTTTATGCTGCAGCAATTCCGAAGTTTATTGATAAAATGTTGACAGGTGATGAAATCATTATCAATGGTGATGGGGAACAAACACGTGATTTTACGTATGTTTTAAATGCTGTGCAAGCAAATGTGTTGGGACTTTCAACAGAGAATCCTGATGCGTTTGGAAAAGCATTCAATGTGGCTTGTGGTGAATATCTTTCTCTGAATGGTGTCATTTCTGCAATCAAAGAACAATTGATAGATTTAAACGTGTTCAATGAAAAATCAACCATCATAAATGGCCCTGATAGACTTGGTGATGTGAGAGATTCTTTAGCTGACATTCAACAAACAATTGATCAATTAGGCTATTCAAATTTTGTTAAATTTGAAGAAGGAATAGAAAAGTTATGCTCAACATTCAAAAATTAGTAGAACAAAATCAATCTAAAATAGAATGGTTGTTTTTGGTTTGGTTAATGTCCATTCCAATTGGAAACAAAATTATGAGTTTTTCCATTGGATTTATGACGGTATACCCAAACCTAATTTTATCTATTCTTCTTTTCCCAATTGCCATACGATCTGTTTGGAAATGGGGGACTTTATTAAAAACATTTTTATTCATATTAGTCGGAGTAGTGTTATTCTCTATTTTTTGGGGTGTTTTTAATGAGTCAAACGAAAGCTGGATGATTGATTTTAGAATTGTTCTTTTAAATTTTATTTTCACCACTATATTTTTTGGAATATTTACTTTACTAGGAAAGGAAGTCTTTTTGAGGATTCTTCAGAAAGGAATTGTGTTCTTCTTAGGGATTCTTTTGGGGAGTGGTATTTTCGAATACTATACAGGTATCCATCTGAGCGGAAGTTTTACGGATGCATTAGCAAAAATTGGCGTAGCAACAAAAATTGCTTATTCACCCCTTTATGTATATGGTAATGCAAATACTTACCTCGTTTATTTATCATTGATTTCTTTTCTTTTGTTAGGAATATTGAAGTTGAGAAGTGTAAAAGTTAATAATTGGTTTTTTATATCTTTATTTCTCCTGATATTTATGTTTTCAGAGGCAGCAGATTCTAAAATATCATTGATTGTTATACTTTTAAGTTTAGCTTTCTTCTTATTCTAAAGAAAGTCATTTTTCAAAACAAAAATATAATTATTTTTTCTTTAATAGGTATTGCTTTTATATCTATTGTTTTTATTAACTCCCCATTGTACATGGGACATAAATACTCTCTTCAGGTAGCTAAATCAACAACTATCGTTAATGAGTATGGGGTAAAAGAAGAGCTAGAAGAAGGTGATGTAAATGATGATGGACTTATTTATGATGAAAATTATGGACGTTTTTTAAAAAAACTTTCCTCTACAACTGTTCGGAAAAATTTAATCTATAATGGATTTGATATAATTAAATCACATCCAATTCTCGGAATTGGTCCTGGACAATTTAGAGTGCTTCATAAAGATGGACGTGTAAAACACAATACAGAGTCTGTTGTTAATCCTCATAATTATATCATTGAGTTAATAGCTCAATATGGAGTTTTTGGTTGGCTGTATTTTTCTTTTTTGGGAGTTTTGTTCTTTATTCAAATTAAAATTTGCGCAAAAACAAAAGAGAACTATTGGATTTTGTCGTTAATTCCTGTTTTCTTGTTTTATTCATTATCTCCATCGTCTTTTCTTGTTTTGGATATTAATTGGATTTTTATTTCTTTGACAGTAGTTTTTACTCATATTCTATATAAAATGGAAAACAATAATGTCTGAAACTAAATCGTATTACAAAAGTTTTGTCACAATGCTTTCGGGGAACGTAATCAGTCAGATTATTCCATTTGCTATTGCACCAATTCTAACGCGAATATATACAAAAGAAGATTTTGCCATTTTTGCAAATTACCTTGCAATTGCTTCAATGATAGGGATTGTTTCTACAGGTAGGTTAGAAATTGCTATTCCAATTGCAAAAGATAAATCGGATGCGCAAAGAATTGTTGCTACAGGTTTATTTATAACGATAATTTTAGTTTCACTGAGTTTTGTGTTTCCTGTCTTCAGTGAGTTTTTTAGTAATTTGTATAATAGTCCTCAGCTAGAGATTTACCTTATTTTAATTCCAATTGCTATTTTAAGTATAGGTCTTCTTGGAGTCATAACGAATTGGGTTCTTCGATTAAAAAAATACACTGTTCTTTCAATGGGGAAGGTGTCTCAGTCGATTGTGAATAATGGATTAGCAGCTGGACTTGGTTTTTTAGGCTGGGGAGTAAAAGGGATGATCATTGCTTGGCTGTTGAGTCAATTCGTTGGAATTCTAATGATGTTCTTTTTTATAGACAAAAAAGTAACGGTCAAAGAACACTCCATCGTTACAATTAAAAATACATTAAGAGAATACAAAGATTTCCCGTTGATTAATTCGTTACATGCATTTACAGACGTTTTCGCGACACAGGTTGTTTTGTTTTGGATCATATCAAATTTCTTTGGTTTGCCTGAATTAGGTGTTTTTGTAGTAATGAATAAATATGTCAGAGCTCCTATTGTATTGATAACATCTTCTGTCTCGTCTATTTTCTATACAGAAATGGGAACTTGTATTAACAATGATATTAGTCCTATACCAATCTTGAAGAAAACAATTTCAACTTCTTTCGCTTTTTCAATTCCTTTTATAATCATTCTATTATTTTTTGCACCCCAGCTTTTTGGATGGTACTTAGGGAGTGATTGGGCAATTGCAGGTTCTTACGCACAGAGAATAGTTCCTATTTTATTGATGATGTTTATTTTATCTCCTATTTCAAGTATTCCAATTTTATTTAATCAACAAAAAAAAGCTTTTTTAATTTCTTTAGCTGGTTATACAGTAACTTTATCCTCTCTTTTTGTAGTGTCAGAATTTCATTGGGATTTTCTAGATGCTTTAACTATTTATGGAATTGTATATGCTTTGTATCAATTAACGTATCTTTATTGGTTTTATCGTTTAATCAAAAATAGACATGCTTATATTAATTAATGGACTTCCTCATTTTTCTCGGATAATGGCATCAGATCTAAATGAATTTGACGCCAAGAATAAGTATATTTTTCTAAATACATATGACTCGAAATGGGCACAAATTAAATTCATTCTTTTGTTGCCTTTCTGCGGCGCTGTAATTTCTTTTAATGGAGTTTCAGACAAAAGTAAATCGCTAGATTGGGTGATTAAAATGAAAAAGAAATTAATTATGCAATGGCAAGGTACAGATGTTCAGTATGCGGCTAATCGCCATAAAGATGGATCGATTAATAGAAAATACATTGATTATTCAACCCATTTAATTTCCTCAAGTTGGTTTAAAGATGAATTAAAAGACATTGTAGATCATTTTGTTTACGCTCCTTTCAGTTATGTGAAAGAGGCCAAAATGGGTGAAAAATATACTAAAGTCTCAATTATAAGTTATATCGCAAATGGACGTGAAAAGTTTTATGGTTGGGATGAACTCATTGAATTTGCAAAAAATCAACCAGAGATTGAAATAACCATTGTAGGAACTGAAGGCAAAGGTCTCGAATACCCAATTAATGTAAAATGTTTAGGTTGGGTAAATGAATCTAAGTTTATCAATCTTTTAAAAAACAACCCCATTTTTGTACGTTTAACGGACCACGATGGGAAATCAATATCAGTAGCTCAAGCATTGTCTTATGGATGCGAAGTGATTTGGACTTATGAATTTGATAATTGTTATAAGATTGAAAAGAACGTGTTGTCCCTCCAAAATCAAATTACTTTTTTACAAAACCGCATTGAAGAAAGAGGATTGATACCTAATCTAGAAAATATTAAATTTGCTGAAGATAATTTATTAAGAGTACCTGTTATGCAAAATTATTGTTCCATTTTTAACTCAATTCTAAATGACTAAGAAAAGAATTGCTTTACTGACAACATGGTTTCCTCCAAATAATGGAGTGGCAGTGAATCGTATGAAAGCTTTTGCAGAATACTTAAGTTATGATTTTGAAATAGAAGTATTTACTATTGGAAATTCGACGGATGAACAAGTGATGGAAAATGTTATTGTTCATACACAGAAAACAAGTCAATTTTGGGATAAAGCAAAACACAATAGTAAAGATTCTAAGTTTATTCACAATATAAAGTCATTGATTAACGTCGTTGCATCTAAATTTAAAATTTCAAAATTAAAAGCTTGGGAAAAAAGTACGTTAAAAAACGTAGAAAGCGCTCATAAAAATAATCCATTTGATGTTGTTTTGAGTTCTTATGCTCCAATTGAAGTGCATAATATTGCATGTTCAATGAAAAAGAAATATTCCAATCTTTTTTGGGTTGCTGATATGAGAGATGAGATGAGTGACAATCCTTTTGGGAGTGAAACTGAGAAAATATTTCTTCAGCAAAAAGAGAAAGATTTTGAAAAATATATTGATGCAATCACAACAGTTAGTGAACCAATTTTAAAAAGCTTCAAAAATATTTTTTCAGATGTGAAAGTTTTTGAAGAGGTAAGAAATGGTTTTGACCATACAGTCGAACCTATAAAATCATTCAATGAAATATTTACGTTTGTATATGCAGGAACTTTTTACGGAAAGAATAAGCCAACTTTTTTTCTAGAAGTGCTTAATCGACTTATAGTAGAAGGGAAAATTAAGCAAGACTTTAGGATTAAATTTATAGGGACGAGTCAAAATTTCTCCATTCCTAAAATATTAACTGAGCATTGTGTTTTCCTTCCAAAAGTGAATTATTCTTCAGCGATAGAAGAAATGAGAATGGCAGATTGCAATCTTCTTTTTTCAGTTCCAATCAATTCTTATGGAAGATTTACAGGAAAGTTATTTGATTATCTTTCTGTTGAAAAGCCTATTCTTGCTCTTGTAGATTTAAAAGATGTAGGTGCAGAGCTCATAAATGAACATAAATCTGGTTTTGCAGTTGATTTTTACGATGAAAGCGAAATTGAAAAAGCAATCTTAGCTGTTTTTGAATTGTGGAAAAACAAAGAGTTTCTCCCAATCGATTCTTCTAAAACGATTCAATTACACCGTAAATTTCAAGTAGAAAAACTGTCGAAAATGATTTTTAAATTACTCGAAGAATGAAAGTATTTATAGCTGGCTCAAAATCTATTCATGTTTCTTCATTTATTGAAGCTTTGAATAATAAAGGTATCATTCCAACTTTACTTGCAGAAGAATCATTGAATTATGGGAAAGTTAATGGTGAGTTTATTGCACGATTTCGGTCCAAAAACCCTTTTTCAATTTTAATCAATTATTGGAAGCTTAAAAGAATTATTCGAAAAACTAAACCAGCTGTCGTTCATATTCACCAAGCCAATAGAATGGCTTATTTTGTGTCGAAAATTTGCGCTCACAAAAATATCCCCTGCATTCTGACTGCATGGGGGTCTGATGTACTTATAGTACCTCAAAAGAATAAGTTTTACCGTTTTTTAGTTAAGAAAACGTTGCAACGGTCTAAAATAATTACGGCAGATTCTAAAAGTATGGTTACTGCAATGATGCAACTTGTTCCACTAAAAGAAAAATATAAACTCTTACAATATGGGATTGATTTAATAGAATCGAAGCCAAAAGAAAAAATTATATATTCCAATCGTTTACACAATCCATTGTATAGAATCGATGTGATCATTGATTATTTCAAAGCTTTTCAAGCTACATTTAGTGATTGGAAGCTTGTAATTGCAGGAGTTGGTTCTGAAACGGAGAACTTGAAAAAAATGGTTAAATCATTGGCTATTGAAGAAAAGGTTCGCTTTATTGGATGGGTAGACAAAGAACTCAATACAGAAATGTACCAGAAATCATCCATTTATATTTCTATTCCAGAGAGTGACGGAACTTCTGTATCTTTACTCGAAGCAATGTCTGCAGAATGCTTGCCAATCGTTCCAGATATAGATGTTTCTAAAGAATGGATTCTTGATGGGAAAAATGGTGTCATTGAAAAAGATGGAGAAAATCCTTTAATTGAAGCTGTTGAATTATTGAAAGATGATTTTGGTGAAATCAATAAAAGTTTAGTTAAATCAACAGCAGAAAGAGGGAAGTGTACAGAACGATTTATCGAGTTGTATCAACAGGTAATTACAGAATAAATGAAGGAAGATAAATATACTAAATGGTTGGATTATTCGCTAGGACTTTTTGCTCTTTTAAGCGTTGCTGTTCCCAATTTAACAAGTGTATCCATATTAATTCTGGCTATTTTCATCATTCTTGCTTACGTTAAGAAAAGTATTTCCTTTCAGTGGAATAAACTTACTCAGTTATTTACCGTACTCTATCTTGTTTATTTAATTGGAGTTCTGTTTACGGATAATACTGAAATTGCTTCGAAATATTTAGAATATAAACTATCGTTTATAATTTTTCCATTCCTGCTTTCATTCAAGTATAAAAATCGCGATTTTACAATAAAATGGCCCATCATCGGGTTAATTTTAGGAGTACTAATTGCTGGTGTTTATGGAGTTGTTAATGCTTTTATTTGTCAATCAAATGGAGGGGAGTCCTGTTTTGTTACAGTTTCTATTTCTCCCGTCCACCACCCGACCTACTTTATGACCTACGTCGTATTAGCAATTTCGGGAGCTTGGTATGGTCGATCAAAAAAATGGAAATTCTTTTCTCTGTATTGGATCGTTCCGTATACTGTATTAGGTGTATTGTTACATACTTATGCTTTAAGTTTTTCAGGTTTATTGTTTTTAATTCTAGTTTTTGGAGCAATTTTACTCTACTTCATTTACAAGAAATTTGGAAAAGTACCCGCAATCATCTTAGTTGTTCTTTTTCCGATTATAGCTTTTGTTGCCATAAAAAAAATTCCTTCAATTCGTGGAGAATATGAGGGGTCAGTTAAATATGTTGCTGCTTTTGTTGACAATCCCACTCAATTCATAAAGGACAGAGATCCTGGAATGTCAGGGAGTGAACAAAGACTCGTAATGTGGCTTGTGTCGATTGAACAAATTAAAGAACATCCTTTCGGTGCAGGAACTGGAAATGTTGATGACGTACTCGGGGATAGGTTAAGAGAGTTGGGAAGAAATGAATTAGCAAAGAAAAACTTGAATCCACATAATCAATATCTACAAACTACCGTTGAAATAGGTTTTAGTGGACTCATCGTTTTGCTAAGTATAATTATTCTAGTTTTTATTTATGCAATGAGAAATAAGAACTGGTTACTACTTTTGGTTATTAGTAGTTTAGCATTCAATTCTCTTTTTGAATCGATGCTACAAAGACAAAGTGGAATTGTGTTCTATACATTTTGGATTTGTCTCCTTCTTTTACTTATTAAAAAACAACCTGAAACAGAATGAAATTAACCGTTGTTATTCCTTGTCGTAATGAAGTTGGGTACATTGAAGAATGTATACGAGCTATATACAACAGTACTATCAAGACGGACGTAGAGATGAACGTCTTTGTTGTTGATGGGATGAGTGAAGACGGCACAAGAGAACTCGTTGAAACTCTTTCCCTTGAATTTCCTTCTCTTCATTTGATTGATAATGAAAAAAGATTAACCCCTTTTGCTTTCAATATTGGTATTAAGGCAGGTGGAGAATGTGATTTTGTTCAAATTATAGGGGCTAGGCACGTGTTGAGTAAGCGATATCTCCAAATGTCAATTCAAAAACTCCTTGAAAAAGATAATGTTTGGTGTATAGGTGGCCAAACGAAAAATGAATATACCAATGTTGTCAGTAAAACGATTTCTAAAGCAATGTCTACTGTTTTTGGAATGGGAATTGGGAATTTTAGAATTCTAGATAGATCATCCTACACAGATACTGTTGGTTGCCCGATGTATAAGTATGAAGTGTTCGAGAAAATTGGTTTTTTCGATGAAACATTGGTTAGAAATCAAGATGATGAATTCAATTTTAGAGTAAGTCAAGCAGGGGGTAAAATTTATTATGAACATGATATCTCTGTAAAATATTACGTTCGAGGAACCTTTAAAGGTTTATGGAGACAGTTTTACCAATACGGCTACTGGAAAGTTTTTGTAAATAAAAAACATTCAACAGTTACAACTATACGGCAACTTATCCCTCCAGGTTTTGTGCTCTATTCTTTGTCGCTGATTCTACTTTTTTTCATTAGTGTTAAGTTGTTTTTATTCGCTTCCATTTTTCTAATGCTTCATTTTTTATTGAATGTTTTCTTTAGTCTTAAAAATGCAGATTCTGTAAAAGATTTTTTCGACTTGTTTAAAGTTTATTTAATACTTCATTTTAGCTACGGATTAGGATATCTTAATGGAATTTTACATTTCTTTATTCTTCAGAAAAAACCATCTGAACGCCATTCTAAATTATCTCGTTCTTCATTCTCAAAAGTACAGAAGAATACTTCTTTACTGATTCTTACTCAATATTATCCGCCTGAAATTGGAGCCCCTCAAAATCGATTGCATGAACTAGCAGTTCGTTTAAAAATGAAAGGAATAAATGTGGAAGTTTTAACAGCAATGCCCAATTATCCAAAAATGGAAATATTGGACAGGTATAAAAATAATGCGATAAAAGAAGAAGTCATCGATGGTGTAAAGGTGTACAGATCTTCCATATATGTTTCTAAATCCAAAAGTATGTTTCCTCGACTTTTGAATTATTTTAGCTTTGTTTGGACTTCTTATCTAAGAGGACGGAAATTGGAAAAATATGATTATTTAATGGTAGAATCACCACCATTGTTCTTAGGGTATTCTGCAATTGCTCTTTCAAAAAAATTAAAAGCAAAAATGATTTTTAACGTCTCTGATCTATGGCCTGAAAGTGCAGAGAAAATGGGAATGGTTTCGAATAAAAGGATCTTGAAAATTGCTTACAATTTAGAAGAGAAATGTTATCGAAAAGCAGAATTGGTCACAGGTCAAACTATGGGAATTGTAAATAGTGTTTTAACTCGCTTCCCAAAAGTAAAAACGCATTGGTTGCCAAATGGAGTGGACTTAAGCTTTTACGATCCTGAAAAAGTTGAAGGAAATGGATTTAGACAAAGAAATGGATTCAATGAAGATGATGTAATTTTTTTCTACGGAGGAATTATTGGACATGCCCAAGGTTTACAAGTCGTATTAAAAGCAGCGAAACAAATTGAAAATAAAAAGGTTAAAATAATTCTTCAAGGAGCAGGACCAGAATTGAAAGGTCTACTTGAATTAAATGAGAAACTTGGTTTGAAAAATGTTTTCTTTTTAGCACCTGTTCAAAAGACTGAAATGCCAGGGGTTTTAAAAGAAGTAGATGTTGCGTTAGTTCCACTTAGAAAACTGGATATATTTCAAGGAGCGATTCCTTCTAAAATTTTCGAAGCACTTTCTATGAAAAAAGCACTATTACTTGGAGTAGAAGGTGAAGCAAAACATCATTTTATTGATAAAGCAAATGCTGGACTCTTCTTTGAACCTGAAAATGAAAATGAATTGGCAAAGCAAATCAACCATATGGCAAATAATCCAAATGAGATTATTAAAATGGGAGAAAATGCACGTGTTTATGTTCGTCAACATTTTAATAGAGATATAATTGCCGAAGATTTCCTGAAGGTCTTGAAACATTAATTAACTTTGAAAAAAAATAAAAATGATTCCATTCTCACCACCTCGTATTGACGACAAAGTAATTAACGAAGTTGTTGCAGCTTTAAAATCTGGTTGGATCACAACGGGGCCTCGGACGAAACAGTTTGAGAAAGATATTACGGCATATACAGGGTGTAAATCGACAATTGCTGTTAATTCTTGGACAATGGGAATGCAAGTTCTATTACATTGGTGGGGGATTGGAGAAGGGGATGAGGTCATTATTCCCGCTTACACGTATTGTGCTAGCGCAAATGTGATTTTCCATTCTGGTGCAATGCCCGTAATGGTGGACATCAATGAAGACGATTTTAACCTCAATGTAGAAAAAGTGAGAGCTGCAATTACGCCAAAAACAAAAGCAATTATGGCGGTTGATATTGGTGGATTACCAGCTGACTATGTTGAATTAATGGCTTTAATCAATGAAGAGCAATTCAAAACTCAATTTTCTCCATCCAATGAAAAGCAAGAGAAATTAGGTAGAATTCTTCTACTTTCGGATTCTGCGCATAGTTTTGGAGCCCAATTCAAAGGGAAACGTTCAGGGGCTTTGGCTGATATCTCCTCTTTTTCCTTTCATGCAGTGAAGAACTTAACTACTGCCGAAGGTGGAGCACTTTGTTTTAATCTTCCGGATTCTTTTAAACATGATGAGATTTACAAAGAATTTAACACAAAAATTCTCCATGGACAAAATAAAGATGCGCTCGCAAAAACGCAGATAGGAAATTGGAAATACGATGTGATTGAACCTGGTTTCA
>Ga0256845_1002303_pt1 | contig 13973 bp, 10 predicted proteins | sample RiftiametaG_FD_189101 | JGI IMG/M metagenome (GOLD analysis project Ga0256845, IMG submission 189101) | Tube worm associated microbial communities from hydrothermal vent at the East Pacific Rise, Pacific Ocean - Riftia | ecosystem: Host-associated > Annelida > Integument > Unclassified ...
CCGTAATGCCTTGCGCCTTGCAACAGCGACACCGTTACGTAGCCCCGCGAGGAACTCCACCTCATCACCGTTCCACGCGCCAGTATCAGGATCATAAAAGCAATGTGCAGCTGTCAGTACCAATGTGGGTTCTATCAATGTCCCGGTACAAAATCCGGTATTTCCCATATTAACGCGCCCGACCGCAGTCCAACCACTGGCTGATTGCAATGTGTTAATGCTCGTCAGCGGCGCGTCATCCTGCGCCCAAGCGCCCGTCGCAAAAATGCTTAAAATGAGAATCAAACGAAACATGGTGGGAAATATAATGGTGAAATTGTTGAAAAACCAATCAATTATTCCAGAAGCCCTAGATCACCATCTTCATCCTCGACCTCCAGCGAAATCTGCTTGGCGGCCCGCGCACCTAGTTTTTTCAATGTATCGGCCTGCGTTAACAAGTTGCCGCGACCAGATGTCAACCGCGCCATCGCCGTTCCATGTGTTTTCTGAGCAGTTTCCAATTGCGCGCCAATTTTTTCCATATCCCCGACAAAATCATGGAATTTATCGTATAATCGTCCCGCCCGCTTAGCGATTTCGAGGGCGTTCTTATTGCGCCTCTCGACGGACCACAGGTTTTCGACGGTCTTCAACGCCACCATCAAATTGGTTGGCGAGGCAATCACTACATCCTTTTCTACCGCGTATAGCGCCAAATCAGGATTGGCGCGAACCGCCTCGGAAAAGGCGCTCTCGATTGGCATAAACATGATGACATAATCGACAGAATTATCGTCTAGCTGGTGATATTTCTTGGCCGAAAGCGTGTCGATATGGGTTTTCACCGAAAACACATGTTCCTTCATCGCCGTCTCTTTTGCCGTATCATCCTCGGCGTTCATTGCGCGTTCATAAGCAACTAACGAAACCTTGCTATCCACAACCAGCTTGCGCCCACCGGGCAAATTGACCACCACATCGGGGCGTAACATCGCGCCTTCATCATTGCGCTGGGATAGCTGGGTTTCATATTCTTCGCCCTCGCGCAAACCGCTTCGATCCAGAATTGTTGCAAGGATCATCTCGCCCCAAGCGCCTTGTTTCTGCGTGTCGGCCTTCAGCGCCTGCGTCAGATTATGGGCTTCCTCCGAAACCTCCAAACTACGTTTTGTTAGCATTTCAATTTCGACCTTCAGCGCAGCACGATCTTTACCCGCAGCTTCATGCACACCGCGAAGTTCCAATTCGAACTTACCAATATGGTCTTTGAGAGGGGCCAATACATGCTGCAATCTCTCCGCGTTGGTTTTCTGAAATTTTTCGCCATGCGTGTCCATGACCTCAGCCGCCAGCGCTTTAAACTCACCCTTCAGCTTATCCCCCGTTGCATTCAACAGCTCTATTTTCTCGGCGCTAGCAACACGTTGTTGACGCAAACTCTCCTCCAACCGCGCCTCGTTAACTTGCAATTCGGTTGATTGAATGCGCAAATCCTGCAGCATTTGACCAGCCTCCACGGCTTCGCTTTCCAGTGCATCCAAGCGTTCGCGCAACGTATCATTAGCTATCTCGGCAATCACAACCTGATCACTGCGCCGCCAGACCAGCAGGATCACCACCAGCACCAGCAACAGTACAATCGCAAGCATTCCATACCCGATCCAGTCGGGATTTTTCTGTATTTCTGCGATATATTCGGCGATCATTTAGCTGCTCTCTCAATTTTTGCAACCCTACCCCGCGCTAAAGGTCGGCGTCCAGCAGCTTCGCCGGTTTCGGACCACCCGTCGCCCAATCGAGCAGCTCAACCGTATGGACAACCGGCACCCCCGTCCCCGACCCGATCTGCATCATACAGCCGATATTTCCAGCGGCGATAATCTGCGGTTCGGTGGCCTCAAGATTAGCAACTTTGCGTTTCTTCAGCTCCATCGAAATCTCGGGCTGCATCAGGTTATACGTCCCCGCCGAGCCACAACATAAATGCGGGTCGTCAGGTTCAAGCACAGTAAACCCAGTCTGCGCCAGCAGTCGTTTTGGATGGAGTTTAATCTGCTGGCCATGTTGCAATGAACAAGCCGCATGGTAGGCCACACGAATATCGCGCTTTTCGGTCGGTTGCAGATCAAGATCAACCAGCACCTCGGAAATATCTTTGGCCAACTCGGACACCTTGGCCGCATCGCCCGCCAGCGCGTCATTGCGGAACATATGCCCGTAATCCTTCACCGTTGTCCCGCAGCCAGACGTGTTTATGACCACCGCATCTAAACCCTCGCCCTGCACCTCAGCCATCCAAGCCGCAATGTTTTTAGCCGCCGCCGCGTGGCTCTCGCCCGTCTTACCCATATGGTGGGTCAGCGCCCCGCAACATCCGATACCCTTAGCGATCACGACTTCGCAACCGTGGCGCGTCAGCAGCCGAATAGTTGCCTCGTTAATATCGGTATCGAGCGCCCTTTGCGCGCACCCCGTCAACAGCGCCACCCGCTTCACGCGTGTCCCTTCAGCGGGAAAAACTTGCGGGTCATCCATGCGACTGACAAGAGGCAAGGTTTTCGGCGCAAACTCCACCATCGCTCGCATTTGTTTGGGCAGCATTCCCGCGAATGGCTTGGCGATCCACGCCCCTAAAATCGCCAATCGAAAGCGGTTGGGATAAGGTAATATTCGCGCCAAAACCCACCGCATCAAGCGATCCGGCAGCGGTCGATTGTAATGCTCATTGATATATTCTCGCGCATGATCAACCAGATGCATATAGTGCACGCCCGACGGGCAAGTCGACATACAGGCCAAACAGGACAGGCATTTATCGATATGCCCAACGGTTTTTGCGTCCGGAATTCGTTCGTTTTCCAGCATATCCTTGATCAGATATATCCGCCCACGCGGGCTATCCAATTCATCGCCGAGGATTTGATATGTCGGACAAGTCGCCGTACAAAACCCGCAATGCACACAGGCCCGCAGGATTTCATTGGCACGTTCAATGCCGGGATCTTTAAGCTGTTCTTCGGAAAAATTCGTCTGCATCTCAGCCCATCCGTCCTGTATTCAATATCTTTCGCGGATCAAATTTCGCCCGCAATCCTTTGCTCAACAACGCGATCCCCTCAGATTCAGGATGGAAAACTGACAGGTCGTTTTTGGTTTGCTCTGAGGCCCGCACCAACGATCCAAATCCCTCAATCCCATCCAGCGCCACCCGCATATCACCTGATGGCACACAGGCCCAAACCAGTCCGCCGCCCCAGTCATAAAGCAGTTCAGCCCCCTTCTCACGAAGGCGTTCACCCAAAACCGGACCGTCCGAGGGCTTGACCGAGAACCGCCAAACATCCCCAGCTTTATCCGCAAACCCATGCAAATCGCGCACGGCCGACCAGTCAAAATCTGCCACGCGTCCCGACAGCTTTTCAACCAGCTCCGCCGCGCGATATTCCACTGAACCCGCCAGCCCTTCGACCCGCACCGCAGTCAAACCGCTGGCTGGATCATGGGCAGCCCCGTTCACGTCGAATGGCGACCCCAAAGCCGCAGCCAATGCCGCGACCGCATCCACATCTGACAATCCGTCAACCACCACAGTTGCCGAAGCTTCGGGGGCAGGCAGCACCTTAAATGAGACCTCGGTCAAGACCCCAAGCGTCCCGTAACTGCCCGCCATCAGTTTCACCAAATCATAGCCAGTGACATTTTTCATCACCCGCCCGCCATTTTTCAGGATATTCCCTTTGCCATCAACAAAGCGCACGCCGATCAGGCTGTCGCGACACGCCCCCGCCTGAATACGCCGAGGACCTGACGAATTTGTCGCCACCACGCCACCGATTGTTGGCTCGCCGCTAGTAGCTTGCAAGCGACGATAATCAATCGGCTCGAACGGCAAGCGTTGATTTTCGGCGGCCAAAGCTGCCTCGATTTCCGCAACCGGCGTCCCGGCTTGCGCAACCAACGTCAGCGCCCCAGGTTCGTATAGCGTGATGCCTGACAGGCCGGAAACTTCCAACCGTTCGCCGTCAACCGCGCGGCCAATTTTACGGGTATCCCCGCCGATAATTTCCAGCGGGCCTTTGGCCGTTGCAATCGCTTCGGCAAGTTCGTCTTCGGTGACGGGTTTCATGCGGCCCTCCGATCTTCGGTGCTTTTCAGCGGGAAAACCTTGGCGGGATTTAGCAACCATTTGGGGTCAAACACATCCTTGACCCCCAACTGCACCTCAATATCCGCGTCGGTGTACTGCACGCCCATCAAGTCGCGTTTTTCGATCCCGACGCCGTGTTCACCGGTCAGACAACCGCCAACCTCGACACATAGCTTCAGGATTTCCGCGCCCATCGCCTCGCAGGTTTCAAGGTCGCCCTCTTTGTTGGCATCATACAGGATCAGCGGATGCATGTTCCCGTCACCTGCGTGAAAAACATTCCCGACATCGAGGCCGTATTCCTTAGACAATTCGGTAATCCGCCCCAGAACGAACGGTAACTGACTGACCGGAATGGTTCCATCCAGACACATGTAATCGTTAATCTGCCCCATTGCGCCAAACGCCGCCTTACGGCCAGCCCAGATCGCCGCAGATTCCTCAACACTTTTGCTTTCGCGCAGTTCTGCCGGATTATGTTTCGCGGCAATCGCCGTGATCAGTGCCAGTTGTTCGGCAATCTCGGCCTCTGACCCTTCGACCTCGACAATCAACAATGCCTCGACATCGGGATAGCCGGCGCCGACAAATTTTTCTGCCGCACGAATGACCGGACGGTCCATGAATTCGATGGCCACCGGCAGCACGCCCGCCTTGATAATATCGGAGACACACGCCCCCGCAACCTCGTTACTATCATACCCAATCAGCACAGGGCGCGCGCCTTCGGGTTTGTGCAATATCCGCAATGTGGCCTCGGTCACGACGCCTAACTGCCCTTCGGACCCACAAATCAGCCCCAGCAGATCATAGCCCGCAGCATCCAAGTAAGCCCCACCGATATCGAGGATCTCGCCCTCCATCGTCACCATTTTCACGCCCAACAGGTTATTCGTTGTTACCCCGTATTTCAAACAATGCGCTCCGCCGGAATTCATCGCGATATTTCCAGCAATCGCACAAGCCAACTGGCTGGAGGGGTCTGGCGCGTAAAAGAAATCATGCGCCTCGACAGCGCCCGTCACCGACAGGTTGGTCCGGCCAGACTGCACCCGAATAAACCGGTCATCGTAATTGGTTTCCAAAACCTTGTTCAGTTTTGAAACCCCCAGCACCACAGAATCCGCCGTTGGCAAAGCACCGCCCGCCAGCGAGGTTCCAGAACCGCGCGGTACAACGGGCACGCCTTCGTCGAAACATACGCGCAGAACGGCCGCGACTTCCTCGGTGCTGGTCGGCAGCACCGCAGCCATGGGCGGACAACGATAGGCGGCCAGCCCGTCACATTCATAGGCTTTCGTTTCGCGCGGATCATGGATCACAGCGCTATTTGGTAGCACCGATTGCAAACGCGCAACTATCTGTTTTTTGCGCGAAAGAATGCTGGCATCGGGTGTTGGCAGTTCCACGATATTCTCCTCGGAATAGATGGAACGAGATAACCGCAGAAATTCGGCATTTGCAACACCCGCCGCGCAGGTTAAACACGGGAAATGCAAAATGATCTTTACGACATATTCACACTATTCTCGGCCTTGGACTTACTGGCCTTGCTGCTGTTGCTTGTTTCATGGGGTTTCATGGGCTGGTTTATCGAAACGGATCGCCCGAATGCCCCCTCCACCCATTCGCTAATCACAAATTACCGCTATCAATGGATGGAGGTCATGTTAACCCGCGAGCCCCGTATCTTCGACACCCAAATCTTGTCGACCTTACGCCAAGGAGCCAGCTTTTTCACTTCGGCGTCGATGATTGCCCTTGGTGGTTGTGTCGCCCTGCTTGGCCAAGCAGACCGTTTGCAAGGGGTCGCCGCAGATCTTGCTGGCGACTTAGCCGCCCCGCGCGTGGTTTGGGAGGCGAAGATAATCCTCGTCATCCTGATCCTGTCCAGTGCCTTCCTGAAATTCGTCTGGTCGCACCGCCTGTTCGGATATTGCGCCGTGGTGATGGCTGCCGTACCGGAAAAAATCATCGACGAGCACGCCAAACGCACCGCCCGCAAAGCCGCCAAACTGAACATATACGCCGCCCGCAGCTTCAACCGAGGTCTGCGTACCATGTATTTTGCGCTGGCGTCTCTGGCTTGGCTACTTGGCCCGTTTGCCCTGATCGCAGCGACATTGGCAACGGTGTTTGTCCTCTATCAACGTGAATTCAATTCGCAATCACGCGAGGCGTTGTTGGAGGATTAACGCCCCTCAACCCGCCAAGCAATTATCGAAAACAACGCTGCCAACAGCAAGATCAACCAGCCGGGGGCGAGCGGGGTTAGGCGGATATCTTGTACGGTGTAGGCGTCGCGTTTTGGCAGGCCAAGCCACGCCGTACCTTTTGCAATACGACCTTCGCGGGTGCGGCGGATATTGGGTGTACCGATTTCGGAAAGCGCATAAACACCGCCACCGGTCCTATTCACCAGCGCTAGTAAATCCGCGCTCGCCCCGATGGGTTGTTCGAATTCAATCGGCGAGGCAGGACCCACCGCCACAACAGTTTCCAGCGCGCCATCCGTCAAACGATAAACCCCGTTTTCGGACGCCTCAAACAACGCGGTCCATTTCCCCGGTGACACGTCCTTAAGCAGCGTCGCTCCAGTAACACCCGATGGGCTGGTATATTCAATGGCTGACGCCATGCCCCCCAATGAACGGCGTTCAACCGATACATCGCGCCCCACGGCGCTGGCGATCAGCACTTCTTCTTCCAACTCGGGTTCTTTCATCAGCCAATGTGCCAAACGGCGAAGCAATTCCAATTGCGGGCCGCCGCCCTCGTATCCGCGCGCCCAGAGCCATGCGTGATCTGACGCCAAAACGGCAATACGTCCATCATCGACACGGTCCAATACCAGCAACGGCTTGGCGTCAGCGCCTTCCATTACCGCATGGCCAGAATCGACGTATAGGTCGATCTGCCGGAACCAGCGGCCCCAACCCGGGGTGCCATCTTCGGCTGTTGGCAGGGGCGCATAATCTTCCAGCCCCGCGGTCACAGGATGTCGTTGACCGATTTCGGACACTTGCGGCTTAAACCCCTGCTCGATGACAAATCCGGTTGGCATGGCGGGTAAAACTTCGCGGAACGATGACCGCGCCAAACTTTCAACCCCAGCATATGCTGGGCCTGCTGCGACCAGCACCGCGCCACCATCACGTACATAACGTGCCACATTGGCAAAATAGGATGGCAGCAACACACCGCGCCGTCGATAGCGATCAAAAATGATCAAATCAAAGTCGTCTATTTTTTCAAGAAACAATTCACGCGTTGGGAAACCAATCAACGAAAGTTCGCTGGCGGGAACAGAACCAACCCCTGATTTCTCGCGCGAACGCAGAATGGTGAAATGCACCAAATCCACCGAGGCATCCGCCTTTAGCAAATTTCGCCAAGTCCGCTCGCCGGCGTAAGGTTCGCCAGAAATAAGCAATACGCGCAACCGGTCACGAACTCCGTTGATAGACAATATTATGCTGTTATTCCGGTCGGTCAGTTCACCATCGATAGTGGGCGTGCTAAATTGCAAAAGATTAATTCCGGCGTGATCCAGCCCCAATTCGAGGGTAACAGATTCACCGGTCTGGACTGAAAATTGCTGTATTTCGCCACCGTCAATTGTCGCCTTAATCATCACAGGACCGGTCGCGGCAGGTACCGCTCCATTGTCCTCCACACGCAATGTTATCGAAACCGTTTCACCGACAATCCCATAAGCTGGCCCGTTCTCCAACACGATCCGCCGATCCCAGTCTTGCGGCGTTCCGGTTTGCAAAAGATGAACCGGCGCAGGGAAATCGGTTAGCGGGCGCAAGTCGTGGATACGTCCATCGCTAAGAATAATCGCGCCAGCAATCCGGTCCGGCGAGATTTCCGCCGCAGCCCGTTCCAACGCACCAAGCAATATTGTTCCACGCTCGACCGCGTCATCCGGCATGTCGCGCACGGTGACGATCACAGTTTCAATTGGATCCCCGCTATCCCGTTCCAAACCAGCCAGAATGTCCGGTAAGGTTTCCGCGATTTGATCATTGCGTTCACCCAATTCCTGACTGGCCGTTTCGTCAACAACAAGGAACACAATATCGGTTAATGGCGTGCGATCCTCTTGACGATAGGACGGGTTGGACAACCCAGAAATCAACAGCAATATAACCACGGTTCGCAAGGACCAGCCGCGCAAGCCAAGCCAAGCCGCGAGAATTAGAAGGGCCACAGCTACGCCACAAATCGTCGCCAAAATTTGCCACTGAACGAGGGGCGCAAATGAAATTGAATTGATCACTACTCCCCCAATCTTTCCAACAATGCGGGCACGTGAACTTGATCGGATTTATAGTTTCCAGTCATCACATACATCACAAGGTTTACCCCGAACCGGTTAGCCAACTCGCGCTGCCGCTCGCCCGCTAAACCGCGCCCGACAGGATAAAGCGGTCGTCCATTTGCACCAATAGCCCAAGCCGAAGCCCAGTCATTACCTCCGATGACAACAGGTGTCACACCGTCGTTTGAATTTCGGAATGGCTGCCCGTCAACCTCGTTACCCGTGGCCACCTCAACCCAAACATCCGGCCCAACATAGCGTCCCGGAAAATCTTGGAGCAGATAGAAAGTACGGGTTAGAACGTGATCTTCGGCAATCGGTTCCAGCGGCGGGATATCAAGGCTGGCGGCCAGTTCCCGCAAAGCCCGACCATTCGCAGTGCCCGTCCCAAAACCACTGCCAAGATGGGCGTCGCGTGTATCAAAAAGAATCGTTCCACCATTGGCCATATACTGGTTTAACCGCAAAATCGCCGCCTCGGACAAGGGGCGTTGGGTTTCGCTAATAGGCCAGTAAAGTAACGGAAAAAATGCTAGCTCGTCAGTCTCGATATTAACACCAATCGGTGCAGCAGGTTCAACCGAGGTGCGCGACGTCAGCGTTTCGCTAAGCCCCGACAATCCAGCGGCGGAAATCTGGTCTACCCGTTGGTCACCCGTAATAACATAGGCCAAAACCGTGTCATTTGCAGCGCGGATTGCCAGTTCATCCTGCGCCTGCGCATCGGGGGCCGGTATCATAAACGTCGCCGCCAATAGCAGCGTTGCGGCACGAACCGCACTCATATTTGCCAAACGCCCCGAAACTAGCAATGTCGCCAAAATATCCAGCATCAACAATCCAAGAACTGCCATTAACAGCCATGGTTTCAGCGATTGTTCATTCGATTGGCCAAGTATTTCAACCGCATTGCCCAGCGGCAATTCAAGCGCTGCTAGCGTATCCTCGGCCTTAAGCACATTGATCGTTACAGCCATATCACCCGAGCGATAAATACCCGGCGCAGCATCAATTCCTACGGGGTCTTCCATTAGGCGTTCCCCTAGGACTGGAACCACATTTTCAACATCATTCAGCACTCCGTACCCGTCCAGAACCTGTTCCGGAACCCACGAGCGCCCAGCCAAATCAACATTTGCGCCCGCCCCACCTGTGCTAACCGAAAGCCGTTCAAGCATTTGCACAAACAACCCCGAAAGCGGCAGGCTGGACCATTCGGCATTGGCGGTAACATGGAATAAAACGACCCGCCCCTTGCCCTGCGCGCGCGCGGTTACCAGCGGCGTGTTATCCTCTAGCGAGGCCAAAGTCCGTTCAGCCAAATCCGGCCCGGGCTGCGCCACAACTTGGGATGTCACTTGCACATCTTCGGGAATGGCTAAGCCATAGAATGGGCTTGAATCAGCGAAGGCTTGCAGGTGTTTCGGCGTTGTCCATGACATTGCGCCCCCCAACGTCCGGCCGCCAGCGCGAAGCCGCACGGGCAGCAATGGATCATCACCCAACTGCCCCGCACCGCTTGCAGCCATGCGCGGGCCCGCGAAACGCAGAAGCATTCCACCGGCTTCAATCCATTCGGTCAGGTGTGTTACGGACCCTCGTGACAATTCGCCTGCATCGGGAAGAACAATCACGTCAGGTGCCGCCAGCAAGATATCGGCCAAGTCGCCTTCGATCAATTCCACCGACGGCTCCAAGGCATTTCGCAAAAAATGTAAAGGCGACACAAGTTGCGGGCCTTCTTGCGTTGCCGCGCCAACCAACGCCACCTTGCGACGGCGCAATCCGTCATCGGCAAGTGCAATGGCCGCCGCAGAATTTTCGCCCTCCAACACCACACGGGTCACGCGGTTTCTGAGCTCCAGCGGCAGATCATATTCAAATTCTAGCAGGGTTTCGTTGGCAGCCAATATTTCCGAACTGGTTGCCAGTTTCGCACGGGTGCCATTGGGGGTAGTGCCATAAACAGTGGCCGTAACAGGACGATCCGTTGCGATTGCGGCCCCAACGGCTGTTGCAACCAACAACCCGTCTTTGACCTCAAGCGGGCGCAATGCCAATGGTACATTTGTTGTACCAATTATGCGCAAAGCACCTTTGCTTTCCAGCATTGTCACAAGCTTATCATCCTGATGCGCCAAATTATCCGTCACCCAGTATGTTTCAAAATTTTCCGAGCCTGCCGTCAACCATTCGACAAAACCTGCACGATCCGGGGCCCAAGCCTGCGGTTCCAACGCCCGAATTTCCGGCAACCAATCGCGCGCGTCCTTGAACGGCATCGCATCATCTTGCGGTAATATTTGCGCCAGCGAAACAAACGCCGTCGGGCGGCCGGTGCGGGCAGCCTTGTCGATCATGGCCTCAACTTCAGCGATACGCTCAACCCAATCCGGTGCCGAGGCCCAGCCGCCATCCATTAGGATCAGCAACGGTCCATCACCTTCGGGGCGGGTATCAGGGTTCAGTATCGGTTCAGCAAAGGCAAATATCGCAGCGGCAATCGCGGCAATCCGCAAGAGCAACAACCACCATGGTGTTTTATCTGGCATTTTTTCAGGGTCAACCAACCCTAGCAGCAATCGCACACCCGGAAATTTCAGCAAAATTGGCGAGGGCGGCGTTGCCCTTTGCAACCACCATAATATCGGCAAGACCAGCAGGCCAAGCAGTACCATTGGCAATAAAAAGGCTACGGGGCCAACGATCATCCTTGCCCCCCGATGGCCATATATAGCCACAGTAATGCCGCGCTCGGGCTTTCATTCGTGTGGTGCTTTAGATAGCGCCAACCGGTTTTGCGGGCAAAGCTTTCCAACGCGTCACAGCGTGCGGCCAGACGTTCCTGATATTCTTCGCGCAATGCCTTGGCACGGTGGGTTTCAAAATTCACCCCGCCCCCCATGCTTTGAAAAATTACACGCCCGTCAAAGGGGAATGTTTCCTCGGACTCGTCTAAGATTTGCACGATACAGCCAACGCCTGCACTTTCTGCCGCCGCTTTCAGCGGATCAAAAACCGCGTTTTCTTCACCGAGGAAATCCGAGAAGAAAACCGAACGCGCCGCCCGTAAATCCTGAAAATCCGGCGCATGTCCGTAATCTGCATCACCTGTATTGCTAAGTGCCCGCGCTATTCGCTGCAAATGCAATTCACCTGTACGCGGTTCACCCGCATCGGTGGCAGGAAACGCGATCCGTTCGCCGCCTTTGGACAACAAAACCGACAGGGCCATGGCCAGCAATTGCGCCCGTTCTCGCTTGGTCCCGCTTGCAGCTTTGCCGCGATATTCCATCGACTGCGCATCGTCACACCACATGGCGACGGTATGCGCGGCCTCCCATTCCAGTTCGCGGATATACACCGTATCGGATCGCCCAGATCGGCGCCAATCGACCGAGGCCATATCGTCCCCCGGCATCGCTTGACGGTATTGCCAAAAGCTCTCGCCCATGCCCGAGCGCCGCCGACCGTGAACCCCAAAGTTCACGTTGGCAGCAAGACGTTGCGCCTCGGCCAGTAGCGGGGGTAACCCGCCAGCCAGCCCTTCAGCGTCGCGCCTGATATGGGAAGGCGAGGTTTGGTTCACGCGGCAGCTTCCCGTTCCAAAGTTTGTTCAACAATGGTGGTAATCAACGCGTCAATGGTCATGCCTTCAGCCCGCGCAGCAAAGCCCAGCGCCATGCGATGTTTCAACACCGGATGGGCCAGCGCGATCAAGTCATCAAGCGAGGGCGCAAACCGCCCGTCCATCAAGGCTCGCGCCCGTACTGCCAGCGACAATGCCTGCGCAGCGCGCGGCCCCGGCCCCCAACTGACGGAGGTTTTTACAATATCCAAATTGGTCTGATCTGGACGCGCCGCCCGCACCAGATCAAGGATGGTTTCAACAATGCTATCGCCAATTGGCATCCGCCGCACGGCGGTCTGGGCCTCGATCAGGCTGTCTGTATCAAAGACGCTTGAAATCTCAGCAGTTTCAACGCCGGTGGTGGCCAGCAAAATCTCGCGCTCCGCATCACGGTCAGGATAATCGACGTCAATTTGCAAAAGGAACCGATCAAGCTGTGCTTCAGGGAGCGGATATGTTCCCTCCTGTTCGATCGGGTTTTGGGTGGCGAGAACATGGAAGGGTTCGGTCAGATCGCGGCGCTCACCAGCCACAGTCACCTGATGTTCTTGCATCGCCTGTAATAGCGCAGATTGGGTGCGCGGACTGGCGCGGTTAATCTCGTCGGCCATCAGAAGCTGGCAGAAAATCGGACCTTCGATAAAACGAAAGGCGCGGGAACCATCCTCGGACGTTTCCAGAACCTCGGCCCCTAGAATATCGGCTGGCATCAAATCAGGCGTAAACTGCACACGGTTGGAATGCAGCCCCAGCACCGTACCCATGGTTTCCACTAGCAAAGTTTTCGCCAACCCAGGCGCACCGACCAGCAAACCATGACCACCACAAAGGATCGCAATTAGCGTTTGGTCTACCACCAGTTTTTGCCCGATAATACGTCTAGAGATCATCGCTTGCGCTTCTGTCAGCTTCGCGCCAATTGCCTCAAATGCCTCAATATCCATATCCGCCATACACAAAACCTTTCGAAATTATTGCATCATCCAATGATGAACCTTATCTTAATCTAAACAACAACAAATCAGATAGCTATGTCAGATACCAGTCAGAATTCCGTTACCCCGAACGCCGATAGCATTGCTGCGGCGGCAAATGCCTTGAAATCGAGGGGTCCAGCCCCTGTCCACCTATGGAATCCACCGTTTTGCGGGGATTTAGACATGCGGATCGCGCGCGATGGCACATGGTATTATCTCGGCAGCCCGATTGGCCGGAAACCGCTGGTAAAGCTGTTTTCATCGGTGATCCGCAAAGATGGCGACGATTATTTCCTTGTTACCCCCGGCGAAAAGGTAGGAATCACCGTTGATGATGCGCCTTTTGTCGCTGTGGCGTTCGAGGTTGAGGGCGAAAATATCACCTTCACCACCAATGTTGACGAAACTGTTATTGCTGGTCCTGAAAACCCCATCCGTTTGGAGCGTGACCCCGAAACGGGTGAACCGTCGCCTTATGTTTTGGTGCGCACCAACCTAGAGGCCCTGATAGATCGCAAAAGCTTTTATCGGTTGGTGGATATCGGCGTCTCCGCCCAATTTGAAGGCAAAGACTGGTTTGGCGTCTGGTCCGGCGGTCAGTTTTTTCCGTTCATCAAGGTTTGTGAACTTAACCTAATTGATTGACGCAGCGCAGCGCCTTGCGGACCTGATCGGGGTCGATTGCTGCAGGTGAGGTTATCGTAAACCGCTGCGTTTCATTTGGCAAAATAGTTACGATCATTTCGTCAATACTGGCGTCCGGATGAATTCGATCCGCAAAAATGCAAACATCTCGCAGCAGGGTTTTTGCTGTTATATCGACATGCCATTCGTCGGTACCGCCTTTGGTGACCGTCAGATCAAAATCCGCTTTGCCAAGCTTCAGATCGATGTCCTCGTTAAAGAACC
>Ga0256845_1002304_pt1 | contig 13964 bp, 13 predicted proteins | sample RiftiametaG_FD_189101 | JGI IMG/M metagenome (GOLD analysis project Ga0256845, IMG submission 189101) | Tube worm associated microbial communities from hydrothermal vent at the East Pacific Rise, Pacific Ocean - Riftia | ecosystem: Host-associated > Annelida > Integument > Unclassified ...
TCCGTGCTATCGCTCGGGACGCTCCTGTTATTACCTTCGTTGCTCTCCGTGCTGACGCTCGGGACGCCCACAGTTTCTGGATTGGTTGCTCTCCGTGCTGACGCTCGGGACGCCCACAGTTTCTGGATTGGTTGCTCTCCGTGCTATCGCTCGGGACGCCCACAGTTTCTGGATTGGTTGCTCTCCGTGCTGACGCTCGGGACGCCCACAGTTTCTGGATCAGTCGCTTTCCGTGCTGACGCTCGGGACGCTCCTGTTAATACTCAGGTTGCTTTTAGCCATTAATCGGTATGCTTTCTATCTCGTCTGTGACGCGCTACTACTCAATGTCTATTCCAGGTCAAACTCCTGGAGAACAGTAGATGCAACCCTTGCCACAGCCCACTTTCCGATTTAGCTTACATGTGATAAGCAGACAGGAGGAGTTATGAAACAGGGATTCACCCTCATCGAACTGATGATCGTAATTGTTATTCTGGGAATCATGGCAGCCATAGCTATTCCCAAATTTTCCGGTGTTACCGAAAGCGCCAGGCAAAGTGCCTGCAGATCCAATATGAGGCTTGTGATTCAGGGTCTTAATGTTTACATGACACAAAATGAAGGAGAATACCCGATTTTGAACCGACCTTCATGGGTAGACCCGATCCTGAACGGGTATGTTCCACAGGGCATGGAATGCCCCACAGCCGGGGTGAAGTACGCCTTTGCTGTATACAAACGATGGTATCAGCGCAATTACATGCTCTGCGCCTGGGGAGTAAGCTCACAGTGCTGGAGAAACCACGGATACATATGGTTCGGCGATTTTAGAAACTGGAACTGATTACCTGGGTGTCATGGCTTCCGGTGAAGAGACAAGTTGCCCTTCTGCGGTACTCACTATCCAGGAACCGTCATCGTTGAAAACAATATCAGAACCTTCCAAGAGCTGAATATCCCTGGGATCATCGGGAACCCCATTCTCTTCAACATAGCTGCTGACTGATTCCGTTACAGTTGCGGCAATCTGCTGCTGTTCAGGGGTGAGTTCTGTCTGCAAAGAACCCTCTTCGGCAGAATCTATCACATAGAATACCCCCAACAGTATCAGTACTCCCAGCAACCACGGCAGCGCCTTGTTCTTCCTGTCGTCGGCATCACCCTTCTTCTTTGGTTTCTCTGAATACTCAATCGTTGCATCCAACTGTACGGGCTTGTGTTCTTCAGCCATAACTCCTCCACTTCTGCTACAGTTAAATGAATATATACGAAAGTGTAGCCTCGCAGGAAACAGCTCTATACGATGGGCCGGAAACCGCAAAATGCGTTCAGCGGGTGAGCAGCTCATTCTTGTGCTGAAATATATGCCTGATCCCGACAATCTACACCACTGCAATACTATCACACCTTCTCAATGCGTATGACTCTTAGAAGTGGGTAAATTTTCCCTGGTGCGTAATATATCCCTGCATGATACTGTTTGCACAAGGCATCTGTTTTTGTGGAATACTTCTATCTTGTTTGTGCACAGCGATATCGAGGTTTGGCACGCTTATTGCATTCCTGTGGGTTGTGTCGATTCAACAACCAACAGAAAGGATATTGAAATGAAAACTTATCTGCTCACTTTTATACTGGCCTCACTTGCAATGGCAACAGGGCATTCTGCGATGGTTTCTTTGCCTTCCGGCGGAACAGACGGGGGGGACATGTTCGGCCAGTCATACAGCTATCCCGCGGTTGTTTCTGCTTATGGCGATCCGCTTGATGAAGTTGCAGATGATTTCGTACTTTCAGAAAACGGCAACCTCTGGAAAATAGTGATATGGACCTGCTACACCGGAACTCAGCCTCTGCCTGATCATTTTACACTTAAGGTATTGCAGGACAATGGTGATACTGACCCGTCAACAGCTGCCACGATCTGGCAGGAGTACCTGCCGTGCACCCGAACAGATACAGGAGATACTTTCATCGGTCGTAAAATTTACGAGACTGTATTCTATACCACTACTCCACCTGCTCTTACAGCCGGGCAAAGATACTGGTTGAGCGTGCATATTCCAAGTGGGTTCGCAGCACCATACGTAATGGTAAAAAACAATGAGTTTGGTTCAGTAGTATGGGTAAAGGAATCAATGTGGGAATCCGTCGAAGATCGATTCAATGACACAACAGATATGTTTTTCGATCTGTATTCTGTGCCAAGCTCTCTTGAAAGGACAAGCTGGGCTTCGGTTAAAGCCTCTTTCTGAAACATCTGAAAAACTATTGCAGCAGGAGCCATGGATAACCGTGGCTTCTGCTTTTCTTCGTCTGAGTGTCAGTGTAGCGCCTGACAGAGCAATACTGAACAGGATCGTTTACGGATACATGGATGGCGTTCTCCTGATTGCACAGCTTCGATATCACTATGGAGCTGGAGACTGAGAAAAGTGTTGTTTCCCAATATGAAGGCTCAGAAGTAGATTGACAGGCTCAGGTGAACTTCTGCTGGAAGGCTGCCGAATTCACTTCCGTCAGTTCCAAGCCCGCCGCTGATACCGGTACCAAGGATTGAGTTGTCTGACAAGCTGCAAACTGCCTCTGCAGTTGCCTGTGCAGAGCCATCATTCATGTTCATAAGAGAGCCGGTACTCAGAGTGAGAAGCGGTGTGGCGGTAACGCTGACTCCGCACACCGCATAGTGTTTTGCCATAAGGTAAACTCCACCGGTGATGTAGGCTGGTTGTGCTGCGTTCTGCGGGTAGCTGAGATAGTCTGAATCGCCAGGCGAGTTGTAGTGATACTCTATGAAACCGCTTACTGTACTGTTTCGGAAACTGCGCTGAAGCCCCGTTGAGAGCCTCCAGTAAACATCTCCACTGTCCGGCTTTACAACAGCCGATTCTGTCCAGCCCACAGAGCTGCCTAGCACCCTGTTCAAACTGCCGCCTGCCATGGTGTTTTCTCTGAATTCTGCAACAACAACAGAAATATCTGTGTTCAGTTCGTAGAACCGGGTTCTGAGCCAGTAGCCGTTTCTGCTTGATTCCGCTTTGTTTCCGAATACAACCCCACCCTCTACCTCAGACATAACACCAGTGGGGTAAACTGCCCTTACCGCGTCTACACCAACTCTGTAATCTGTGTTTATTTCTCCCCATGGGAAGGGTGCAATGAAGTCGGTGGGGCTTACAGACCTAGATACTCCCCAGAAAATAGCCTGCCTGCCAAGGGTAATTCTTAGTTTCTTCAGTTTTGTCTGTATGCTCAGACGATCGATGTTCTGGACAACACTGAAGCTTTCACTGGAACTCCAGTTCTCAGGGTAGATCCTCGCGTCAGGATCAGTAATTCTGAACTGTGAGTAACCGTCTGGTAGGCCTGCAGGTGCAGGGTTTCCAGCACCCGGACTTACAACCCACGCCACATGGGTTTTAAAGCAGCCTATTCTGCTTGTGTCCATAAGCCTGAGAGTTACACTGGTGTTCCAGCGATGTGCTGTAAATCTGAACTCCGGGCTGAACACTCCGGTGAAGCAAACAGCGGCAGTTGTTAACGATGCCAGAGAAAGAAGCGACCACTTCATCGTACGGAGCTTCCCTCATGCTTCTCCAGCTTACCGTCCCGGAGGATTACTATTCTTCTTGCTCTTTTTATCACAGTTTCATCGTGTGTAGAGAACAGGAAAGTCATTCCGGTTTCTTCATTGAGCCTTCTCATCATGTCCAGAAGCTCTCCGCTGGTTTTAGAGTCGAGGTTTGCAGTTGGCTCGTCGGCAATTACCAGCGCCGGCTCTGAAACCATTGCCCTCGCCACAGCCACCCGCTGCTGCTGACCGCCGGAGAGTTTCGACGGCAGCCTGTTGGCGTAGTCTTCCAGGCCCACCTGTGCCAGTATCTTCACTACCCTCTCGTGCCTTTTCTTTTTGTGAACACCCTGAAGAAGCATGATGTACTCTACATTCTCTTCAACTGTAAGCACAGGAAACAAGTTGTATGCCTGAAAGATAAAACCGATGTTGTCACGCCTGTAAACTGTAAGCTCTTTTCCGCTCATGGCGGATATCTGCTTTCCGGAAAGCTCAACTTCACCTTCCGTGGGCGTGTCCAGACCCGAAATCAGATTAAGAAATGTTGTTTTCCCTGAACCCGATGGCCCGGTAATCGCCGTAAACTCACCGGCTGTCAGGGTGAAATCTATCCCCCTTACAGCATCAACCGGCACTCCGTTGTCGTGGTATGTTTTCCTCAGGTTCCTGGTTACTATCACCTGCTCAGTATTCATCTGCGGCTCCCTGCCGGTTAAAGACTTTTCCGCATAGCTCGTGAAGGGTTAAGATTGCCTGCATGTATCCCCGGATAAACCCCCGCCAGCGTTGTAAACACCAGTGTTGCCACAGGGTATTTCCACAGTTTTGACCAGTCTGCAATTGTGTAGATTGGTTTGTCAAACATTATTCCTGAAAAATCGAATTCACCGAAACTGATGCCTGCTACAGCAAAGTACTGTATCACACCGTACCCAAGCAGCACTCCTATAACAGAGCCAGCAACTCCAAGCCAGAAAGCCTCCAGAAGAACCATAGCCGTAACAGTGTGCTTTGAAGAACCGATGGCCTTCATAACACCGAACTCGTACATCCTTTCATACACAGACATGAACAGCGAGTTGATAATTCCAAACAGAACCAGGCCAAACAGTATTGCCGCCTGAATACCGAGACTTGCGTCGGTCATCTGCGTAAGCGATGAGATCTGGGGAGACAGGGTCAGCCACCCCTCCGCTGTGTTTCCCCACAATGAAAACCGGCTCCAGAAAGAGTTCCTGCTGTTTATAGCCATCTCAGGGTCGGTAAATACAACAGCTATTTCATGAAGCTCATCCTGAAGGTTAAGAAGGCTTTCTGCAGAACCGATGTTCACAAAAACAGTGTATCTGTCGTACTGATCTGAACCAAAGGTGCTGATTCCGGAAACCCGAAACAGTCTGGCGGCAAACCCGCTGTCTGCCATGGATGCTGTAACCACAGCAACATCACCAAGGGCAAGGCTCATGTCTTCCGCCAGTTTGCTGCCTATGATTAATTCCATACTGTCGCCAGACAGGTAGCAGCCTGTGGCGGTAGCTGCTTCAAGCATGGTGATCCTGCTGTCTGTAAGGTAATCCACACCGATAAGGGTAACAGGCTTCATCTGTGTGGCAGACTGAAGAGATGCAGGTGAGATCAACCGGCCTGTGAAGGCCGCAACTGAAGAATCGTTCCGAAGCATCTGTGTTACCTGCTGAACACTGTCTATGGTAAGTGAGACTCTCGCCGTTTCCAGAAAACCTTCTGTGTGTATCTGGGCCTCCCCCATCCATGTTGTTGTTACACTGTGTGCAGTGTACTCATTCATTCCGGCGTAAAGAGCATCGGAAAACATCATGGCAGCAAGACCGGTTCCTATAGCCAAGCCTGTTATCACTGTTCTTCTTTTGTTCCGAAGAACGTTCCGCCATGAAATCAGAACAAGCCTGCGGAACATGCTACACCGTCCTCAAGGATTTTGCCGCATCAGTATGGGCAGCCTTAAGCGCCGGTATCAGGCTTACCACACTGGCAGTAACCATTACAGAAACAGCGGGAATCCAGTACGAAGCGGGAGTTATTGCGGCAACCATTTCCCTGAACATGAATCCGCCGTAGTTAAGAGGCGGATCAAGAATCATTCCGTGCTTCGAGATAATCAGCAGACCTATCGTGCTGAGCACACTGCCGAAAACAACACTGATTAGGCCCATCAAATTCGCTTCAAGAACAATCATTCGAACGATCTGTGCAGGTCTTGTTCCTATGGCTTTCATTACCCCGAACTCCCGCCTTCTCTCAAGAACCATCATAAGAATGGTGTTAAGCACACCCAGGGCAGCCACCGAAATAACAATTGCAAGCATTATTTTTAAACTGGCTTCATCAGCCTGCATGCCGTTGTAGAACTCTTTTGCAAATTGCTTCCACGAAGAGACAGAAAGGTTTGATGAAATTGGTGAAGCCGAGATTTCGCTGGCTGTATGCTCCACTACCCCAAGTGACCCTGTGACAATGGCAATTTCGTGCACTCTGTTTTCAAGGGCAAACAGCAGCTGTGCGTCGGCAAGGGTAATGTAGCAGGTAACTCTGTCTGCATCAGTATTTCCTGTGGACACAATTCCCGCAACTGTATACCGTCTGTCTGCACTGCTTCCATCGGCTGCCTGGGAAAGAAGAATAAGAGAATCTCCCACAGACACGTTCAGCGTTGTGGCCAGTTCTTTTCCCAGAAGAATTTGCCCTGTTGCTCTAAGCGAAGAATCAGCAGCAGAGGCGGTAAGCATCGAACCCAGTGTGATCTGGCTGGCAAACTGTGTGGCGTTCTGCTCAAATAACGGGTCGATCCCTGTTACAGAAGCTGCAGCGGAATTGGCGAAAATTCCATCTGAAGAGCCTTCTTCCCGCGATGCAAGAAGAGCCCCGGCATATATTCTTGGCGCCCAGGCCATTACGCCATCAACCGATTCAATCTGCCCGGCAACACTGAGGTAGTTGTCAACGGTATCATACAGCGATGGGTTCTCAAGGTATCCGGCTCTGTGTACCTGTATCTGCCCGGTTTTGTGGCTTGTAAAGAAAAGAATCATCCCATTGTAGGAACCTTCCATCCACCCTATTGCAAAACTTGTGAGAACAAAACCGCCGGTCATGGTAAGAATGGTCAGAATGGTTCTTCTTTTCTGCCTGAAGATGTTCCTCCAGGCAAGACTTGAGATAAGACTCATCTACAGTGTGCCCCCTGACTGTAGATTATCCAGTGTAAATATGTGCTCGTCGACACCCTGATCGAAAGTCGTATTCAACCATATAACAGTGGTGCTCTGCCCCGGTTTGTCAGCCGGAACAACCTGCATCACCGTGGGAATAGTTCTTCCACAGGTTTCCCGCACTTCAGAAAAAATGACGGTCTTGATAAGATTGTCGTGCTGATCGTAATACTCTTCCCGCACCGGCAGAATCGGATCTGTTGATGCAGTGCAGAGAATGTACGCCCACACAACAGCGGTGGACTGTTTCGGAATGAGTTTCAGGTACAGAAGATCTGTTCGTGACAGATCCGCGCCCTCTGGAGCTGCCACAAATTCCGCGGTGTAATCATCGGAGTAGGTGATTTCTTTTACAATATCGTTGTTTGTTATGTCTGAGCCCATCCACGAGCCGGTCATCATAGATGGCGGGATTCTTACTGTGCTGTTTGTGTTGGGAAGGTAGTTCCACATTTCAGAACCGATTCTGAGAGTTGCCGAGCCCGCCTGCCTGGCCGGCGACAGTATCCTGATAAATGTTCTGTCTGTTCCCTCTGACCAGGTATCCATCACGAGTGTTCTTTCCCAGTGTTCGGTTACGATGTGCATGGACACCCTTGAATGACTGTTGTCGCTTCTGTAAAGCTGATCCAGTTCGCTGAGAACATCTGTAAGTGAAGGTTGAACCGCAGACAACACAACACAGACGACAACCTGTAAAAAAAGCATCTAGTCCTCCTCTTCCGGCGGAAGAATACCTCTGCAGAAGTGTCTTATCATCTCCGACACTGTACCAGCAACATTTTCCAGAGCAAACTCAGTGTCGATGGAATACCACATCACAGTAGTTATTGCCATACCGTACAATGCCAGAGCTGCAATCTGCGGATCGGTGTTCTTTCGCAGCCTTCCGGTTTCCTGTAAAACGCCCATGACATGGGATATCTGCCCCATAATCTCTACATCCAGCGAAACCAGACCTGTGCTGAGTTTCTCTTGCCCGGCTTCCCAGAAAACCCCGGCAAGCTCCTTAAGCAATTCCCGGGGGTATGATGAAACAAACTGCATAAGCCTGCGTGTAAACTCTTCTATCAGGTCTTCTATTGTCATCGAACTCAACTCTGAAGGGTTAAGTGGAATCAGAAGGTTGTGCGTGTCTTGTGCTGTAACAGCAAGCATGATCTCTCCCTTCGACCTGAAGTAGTTGTACAGAGTACCCACTGCCACATCAGCATGCTCTGCCACCTTCTCCATGGAAACAGCTTTGTAACCTTCCACGGCAAAGAGCTGTCTCGCAGAACTGATGATCGCCTTTCTTGTGTTCTTCTTTCTTTTCTCTCTGAGGCCCATAATCCCTTTCGTGAACGCATTCATTTTTGAAGTACATTCATATTTATAATATATTCATTCTTTTCGTCAACCCTCTACCGGATATCCGAAGATCCTGCAAAAATCTATACAGTGTTGTATTCGGTGACTAACTGCCGTCTTTCAGACCAAATCTCATGCTATGTTTTCTGTACACTTCCTTTCTGAAAAGCGTTGTGTACTTCCAGAACATTGCAGTCCAGGAAAGTAGTTTGAGGTTGCTTCGAATATCTGAGAAACGATAAAGCATTGACGGAACAGAGTTAAACTTTTTCCTAGCCCTGTGACAAGTATCGGTAAGCTCATCTGCAGTCATTCCTGCCGGAACAAAGGCAGCGCTGTTGAAACGGTATTCAGGATGCAGCCACCATTTTCCATGGTACAGAAGCCGGTTCTTCATCTGCAGCTTTCTGTAAAGCTCTGTGCCGGGGTAAGGCATCAGTACATTGAAAGCCGCGAACATGAATCTGTTTTTTAAGGCAAAATCCATTGTTGCCATTATAGAATCAACTGTGTCGGTATCGTAGCCGAGGGTAAACGCTGCCCATGTCTGCATGGAGTGATCGCGAAGAGCTTTCAACTCCTCTGTATAGCAATTGAAGTTTCTGAGATTTGCGGATTTGCCGGCACTCTGAAGACTCTCCGGAACAATTGACTCAAACCCAATTACATTGCCAATACAGCCGCTTTCCGCCATCAGTTTCAGCAGCTCACCGTCGTGGGTAACATCAATTCCTGCCTGGGAAACCCAGTTGATCTTCAGGGGAACAAGCTCGCGGCACAGTTCCTTCAATGCATTGTGGTCACAGGCAATATTGTCATCAACAAAAAACAGAAGCCGCCTTTCCTGAGCCTCAATTTCTTCAACAACTTCGTCCACTCTTCTTATGTAGTGTTTTCTGTTGAAATAGCTGCTGACAGCGCAGAAACTGCATGAGTAGCTGCATCCTCTGGAATACTGAAGAAGTGAAACAGGGAGGTATCCCTTGCCTTCAAACAGATCCCGTCTCGGTTTGATGCCGCCTGTCTGCCCTGTTCCCGGCGGAGCACTGTAGAACTTCTTTAACTGCCCCCTTAACGCATCTGCTACAACCTCTGCCCAGAGGGTTTCAGCATCTCCGATGAACACCGAATCACAGTGCTTCTGAACCTCTTCCGGGATCAGAGTAGCATGCATACCGCCCATGACAACAGGCACGCCCCTTTTTTTGTATTCATCTGCTATTTCGTAGGCTCGTCTTGCTGTGAAGGTTTCAACGGTGATGGCCACCAGATCAGTTTGTTCATCGAAAGGAACAGTTTCCATGCGGTCGTCGTAGAGACAGACTTCGATGTCCGGGGGAGTGAGCGCCGCCAGTATCCCGAGCATAAGCGGTTCCATTCTTCCATGATCAACATAAAGGCTGTGCTCCATGCGCCCTATGTTGGGTTTTACAAAGGTTACTTTCATTTTCCCCCCAGTGCCCTGTTCTGCTTCCTGGCAATTTCCATTTTTGATACCAGGTTAATTACCAGAACTGTCACAAATTGAAAGAAACTGAATCCATGTCTGGAAAAGAAAAGCCTTGAGAGAATCGAACGCCATGAGTAGAACTTCATCCTGGCCTTAAAGCAGGCAGCTGCAAATACATCGGGTTCCATTCGCTCCGGGGTAAATGCCGCATCGCCGTAGCGGTAGTTACCGTCTGTCCACCAGTTTTCAACAAGAAGCCTTCCCTGTTTCTTCAACCGGCTGTAAAGAGGGGAGCCCGGGGTGGGTATAAGAAGGTTGAAGTTAGCAACTTCCAGCCCGGCTTCCAGAGCAAACCGTACACTGTTTTCAATACTATCGGTGGTATCTCCATCATAACCTGCGACGAAAGTACCGTAAACTGCAATCCCTCTGTGATGGAGCTTCCTGACAACCAGCATGTAATCACCCGAATTCCTGTTCCAGTGTTTCTTCATCTGGGTCAGATTCTCTTCAAGCAGGGACTCAAAACCCACCAGCACGATCACACAACCGGAGGATTTAAGTCGATCCAGCAGGTCATCATCGTTGAGAGCATCAATACTTATCTGACACGACCACCTGATCTTAAGAGGGGTAACAGCTTCAAGAAGTGAATCGAACTCTTTTCTGGTGCTGTAAAGATTGTCATCCACAAAGAAAACAAGATGTTTCGTGTTCAGCGTTTTGATCTCATCAATTACACTGCCAACATGTCGCGTTCGCACATTCCCACTGTAAAAACCGCTTATAGAGCAGAAATCACAGCTATACCGGCACCCTCTGCCGTACTGAACCAGTTCAACGGGAAGATACTTCTTACCTCTGAATATCGACCTGTCTGCCGGATGTCCGCTCAGTGGCCTTGTGTTCCCGCCTGTGTAGAAGGGCTTCAGCTTTCCCTTTTCGAAGTCTTCAAGAATCTGCTCCCACACTCCCTCAGCATCTCCTGAAACAACGACATCTGCATGGTGCGCCGCCTCCCCGGGCAGAAGAGTGGGGTGAAACCCTCCCATTACAACGGGAATGCCACGGCTCCTGTAACCTTTAGCAATCTCATAGGCCTGTCTGGCTGTGAAGGTTTCCACGGTTATCGCCACAAGATCCGGGGAATCATCCCGGGGAACAGATTCTATTCGCTGGTCAAACAGATTAACTTCAACACTTCTCGGCGTGCGGGCGGCCAGTATTGCAAGAGCAAGCGGAGGCATTGCGTCACGAGCCCTGTAGTTGCCCATGTTGGGGCGGATCAGAGTAAGCCTCTTCAGCCTCACGTTACTGACTCAGACTTCCCGGTAAGCCTTTCAAACCAGTTCCACTTACGCTCAAGAAAAGATGGTTTTACATCTCCTGTTTTGATTCCTCTTGCGGCACATACTTCAAGATAACTTCTGTGAGCTTCCGCAGATGACATAGGGAGCACGCAGATCTCAACGCGGTTCAGCTGCCCAAGCCGCCTGCAATAGTCGTAATGCACGTTGGCACGCAATCCTCTTTCCACGCTGTTTTCGACAGCAGAAATATCCTGATCGATTTCGCTGATGTATAGGGTATAGTGATCCGCTTTCGGTGCTGCTGGAGCCAGGAAGACAAATGGCAGTTTATCAGGGAACAGTTTTTTTACAATTTCTTCAATGTGGGATTCATGTAGTTTTTCCCCGTAGAGGTCCGACACATTCAATCTGCCGGTAAACCGGAGAAGAGGGCAGCTGCGGGCAAAACCGGTAACCTCCACTGTGTCTCCAAGCCTGTACCGGTACAACCCTCCTCCTGTTGTCAGAAGAACCGAATACCTCTCTCCCGTTTTCAGTTTCCATGAAGGAAAAACCCTTCCACTCTCTGATACGAACTCGAAGAAATGCGAAGTCAGTGCAAGCACAGATGTGCTATGTGGTTCCAGGGGAATAGAAACGATCCCCTCGGTGGCAAGAAGACCTTTGGGAATAAGCTTTGTTCCAGGGAACAGCAGAGACAGCTCCCTGAACGCACCTCGAGAAGCGCCGTCTGCCCAGCAACTGATAACCTTGAGATGGCTCCACACATCCTGATACCCGTTCCGCTTCTCTCTGCTGAAAACAGACTTCAGCACAGATGCCCTTCCCGCATTCTTACTCCACTTTCTCTGTAGATCTTCTGCAAGCTTCCCGGGAACACCATCAGGCAGTGTAAGTATTCCCGATTGCATATCTGCCACTATTTCCTCCCATTTTTCCTCAACTGCAGAGAGGATCAGAAGCAGGAAAGTTGGGTTCCACACCGAAACAAACCTGAGGTCGTCTGCAGCAAGCAGAAATGCAGCAGTGCAGTAGCGAAATACATTCCTCTGCACCAGTTCACCGACAGAGGTGGGAACAGCCATACAGCGGGAATAGTACCTGCCCACAAAAGGGTGGAGGTAAGAAAGGTCACTTTCAAACCCGACGGGAATACCTCCTGAGATTTTCCCGGGAGAAGACATAGCCGGAGAAATAGACCAATACGCTCTGCCTGTAAGAAGGCGCAGGTTGTGCCTGAACATGTTGCTTATCCAGGGATCAATGCCCTTCTGAAACTCTCTCTGCAGCTCCGGAGTGTAGGGTATCAGTTTACCCGCTGATGTAGACCCGCTTGTAGGCTCAAAACAAACTGGAACATCCCTGCTTAGAACGCTTTTCTCACCACGGGCAATCCTTTGAATAAGCGGCTCGAAATGGGAATACGAAGCAATGGGAACCCTTTCCGCGAATTCTTCATAACTGTTGATCCTGTTAAAACCATATTCACTGCCGTACCAGACTTCACTGTTTTCGCTGATAATTCTTTGAAGAAGCCTGCGCTGCGCCTTCTCTGTGTTGAATGTGGCAAAGAAATGTCGAAGCGCTCCCTTTGCCGACAGGCCCAGCCACATCAGGTTAATCAGTGAGGGAGAAAGCTTCACTCTTCCTTCTCCAGCGCTTCCGGGCGGCGAAGATTGTTCCTTTCAAGTCGAACCAGACAGGCGAGCTCGTCTCCGCTGTGCCATCCTGGATTCCTGGTGTTGAAAAAGGCTATTCTCGGGTCATTCAGCAACCTGGGAGTAATTTCACCAACCCCCTGTTTCAATCGGTAGTCACCTTTGCCTTTGACCACTCCCGATTCCCTGCTGTACCTGTTACCAAATCGCGAGAAGGCAAGATAATCCAGTATTTCCTTTTCCCTGCGCTCTCCTTCCACACCCGGTGACGGGAAATAACTTTTGAAATACACAGGAAGATAGCGATAGGTTCTGTACCCTTTGCACACCAGAAACCAGTACCATTCCATAAGCGGCTCTTCCTCTACCTTCCTGAACACGAGTTTAAGCCATTCCCTTTCAAGCAGCAGACTTCCCCTGTAGTCGCGGTGAATAATGGTATCTCCGGAAAAGAAGAAGCCAATTGTTTTACCGTTAAAATCTGTTGTGGAGAAATACAGGGTGGAAAAGCCGAAGACAGCTCCGGTATCCTGGCACGAAAGAATGATCACCCACTGCTTCTCCATCAGATCAATTCTGAAATCATTCCAGTTCATTCCATCAAAATAGCAGCACATCAAACGGAACATTTCCTTAACTGTTTCCATTGAAAGAGAGCCAGGGCGAACCACTGAGCTGACAACATTCTTCATCAGAGACTCCCCGGATCCAGATAGGGAATTTCATCTGCAGCAAGTGGCTGGGCACCATTCCACGACACTGCATATATCCTGCTTCTGATTTCCAGATGCAGCCTTCCGGCAGCTCTCTTTAAAAGGGGGTCTTTCTCGCTGAACCCGGCTACCAAAAAGTTTGCACCTCTTTCTGAGGCATCTGCAAGAACATGACTCAGCAATTTTCCAAATACTTCAGTCTCATCGTTCCGTATTGCCACACCTGTGCAGTACATGGCAGATACTGTTTCTCCGAGATCCGGAAGGGGAGGATAGCCCGCGAGACCGCAAAGGAAATTCAGCGGCTTTCTCGCAAAACGAACTGCACCGGAATACGAGTTCACATGTATCTGTTGAAACCTTCGCCTGTCACGGCATGCCATTACCCCAATGGCTTCATCCCCATCCATTGCAAGGGCAAAGTCAGACAGGAACAGACCCTGCAGCTCTCTTCCTTCACCTGTAATATCCTCCTCCCGATATACCGGAAAGAACGGCTTGTCTTTACCATATCTATGCAAACACCTCACAACCAGTTCTGCCCCTGCTTCCCCCCCATTGATGACTTGAATTCTGCTTCCTCTAAACGCAGGTCGCCTGTGATGTACAACGGGGAAAACCAGAGAAATATACCCGCCAATATCTCGGTAAACTGGAAGATCTCCCCTTCCGGAAGTCA
>Ga0256845_1002305_pt1 | contig 13953 bp, 14 predicted proteins | sample RiftiametaG_FD_189101 | JGI IMG/M metagenome (GOLD analysis project Ga0256845, IMG submission 189101) | Tube worm associated microbial communities from hydrothermal vent at the East Pacific Rise, Pacific Ocean - Riftia | ecosystem: Host-associated > Annelida > Integument > Unclassified ...
CTCTTAATCACTGGTTTGCGTCGAAATGCAGATCAAAAAACCTTGTTTCATGCGCTAAACCTTTGTTTTATTAGGTTACGTTATATTATTGGATCATCTGGAACCTTTTTTAAGGGCTGACTAGTTAGATCATGGGCAAACTTAACTGAAATCACTGTTGCAGGCCATCATTTTATTCCGCAACAATCGCCCCATAAAATTGATCGGGCAATTTTAGATTGGTATTCACAGCTTTAAACACAGCTAATATTTTTACAACTCATTAATAGATCAACACGCCTCTTCATTTGACTTAGAAATCTTGTAGATACCGTTTAGTTCATCAGTAATTTAGCAAATTTTAAGATTGTTCTATAAAATCTGAGTCAAAGCTTGAGATTCAGGTGTTATTTTTAGTAATATAGACGTGAAGTTTTATAAAATCGAATTTAAATAAATTCAGCCGCAGCCGCACCTGACGCCCATGCCCATTGAAAATTATATCCGCCTAACTGCCCAGTTACATCTAAAACCTCACCAATAAAATAAAGCCCTTTTTGTTTAGATGACGCCATCGTTTTTGATGAGACCTCGGCCGTATCAACCCCCCCAACGGTCACTTCAGCAACTTTGTAACCCTCGTAGTCTTTTGGGTAGGTTTTCCATTCAGATAAACAATCATTTAAACTTTTAATATCTGCATGGTCGAATTGTTTCAGCTTCGCATTTTGCAAATCGTTATTAGCTTGCCATGATAAAAACTCTGAACAGAGAAATTCCGCAAGGGATTGACTAAATACTGAAGACAGTAATGTTTTAAGTTGTATATCCGGTCGAGTTTCTCTAGCATCATTAAACCAAGATGAAATATCCAAATCAGGTAACCAGTTAATCATGATTGGATCACCCTTATTCCAATAATTTGAAATCTGAAGTATGGAAGGTCCACTTAGCCCTTTGTGTGTGAATAAAACAGCATCTCTAAATTCTTGATTATTGCAGGTAACTTTTATATCTGCTGAATTTCCAGGAAGATGTTTTGTTTTAGAAAGCCATTTTTTATCAAATATAAGAGGAGAGAGACCTGGCCGTGTTGGTTTGATTTCGTGATTAAACTGCTCTGCGACTTGATAGCCGAATCCCGTTGCACCTAAACTTGGAATTGATAAACCGCCAGTTGCTATGACCAATGATTCGCAATAATAGTCAATTTCTTGAGAGTTGTTGCTTCTAACTCCTTTGGTAGTGCTATTAAGTGTTTTCACTCTAAAATGAGTATTTCCAGAATCATGATGATTAATAATTGAAAGGATACTTGTTTTCAACTGTATTCTGACATTGTGTTTTTGACATTCCTCAACCAGCATATCTCTGATTTCTTTAGAGGAATTCTCACAAAACAACTCCCCCTGTCCTTTATCGAAATACTTTATCTGATATTTTTCAACTAACTCTATAAATTGCCATTGATTAAATCGTGATAATGCTGACTTACAAAAATGGTCATTTCCACTGATATAGTTATCAGGCTCAACAGAATAGTTAGTAAAATTACAGCGCCCCCCACCGGACATCAATATTTTCTTGCCTAGTTTATTGGCATGATCGACGACTAAAACCTTGCGATCACGTTTGGCTGCATTGATTGCACAAAAAAGACCGGCAGCGCCTGCGCCAATGATGATGACTTGGTAATTAGAGTTCATTTAGTTAGAGTGAATAATAGGGCATTCAATTCGATAATTTTACAGTAATATTAAGTAGATTTTACAGCAATATTCAGCGAAATAGCGGATTATGAACTAAACTATTGAGGTTGGTTATATAATAAGACCGAAACTTAACTTATAAATATCAGCTAAACACTGCTAGGAGCAAAATATGTATAAAGAAATGTATTATCATGACGATTTAGATAACTTAGCGGAAGAAGTCGTTTTTGAGCAAATACATCTTTTAATCGAAGGAAATGAGGTAGAAGTACCTACTTCCGAAGTTTCAGTTCAAGATATAGCGGCTATCGCTCTTAATAATATGCCTGCTAAATATGTTTGTAATTTTTTAGAAAAACAAAATCCAGGAGTTCACTTACAGGAAGAAGTAAAAGATCTTGCTAAATATGCCAAAAGACAAGTTTTAAAAGCGATTAAAAAAGTACAATCTTCACCGCATGATTAAACCATATTTAATCCTATTAATTAGGTGTTAGTTACTAGTTAGATGGAATATAATTGAGGCTATGATTGAATATAACCTCACTCTCGCAGGCAATGATTGCAGTTTAGCTGAATGGAACCCTGATGGCGAAATTCTGGTTTTTGCTTTGCATGGTTGGCTTGATAATTTAGCAACCTTCGAATCTTTAGCACTTCATATGCCCCATATTCGATTTATTGCAGTTGATTCTCCAGGGCATGGGCACTCTGCTCATATTAAAGAAGATAAAGCCTATCACTTTATTGATGGTGTCTATTTAATTGATGATTTAATTGAGCACTTTGGACAAAAATATGCCAATTTGCTTGGCCATTCAATGGGCGGTGCATTAGCTTCAATTTATGCTTCAGTTCAACCCAAAAGAGTGAAAAATTTACTGCTGATTGAGGCATTAGGACCTGTTACCACCAAAGAAGAGAAGTTCCCAGAAACATTAAAGAATTCCATTGTTCAAAGACGAGCATTAAAAGACAAAAGAAAACCTTTTTATAAGTCATTCAATCTCGCTTTAGACGCGCGAGCCGAAGTTTCTAAAATATCCCCCGTATTAATTAAACCATTAGTTGAAAGAGCTCTTACATCCATTCAGCATTCAAGTAATAAACAAACTTATGGTTATACTTGGCGTGCTGATTCCCGTCTGCGAAGCTCATCGGCGATGAGAATGACGGAAAAACAACTCAGGTGCTTACTGCCAGAAATTACAGCATCAACATTATTGATTGAAGGTAAACAAGGCTTATTACAGTTACCCGAAGCTAAACATATTCAAGCTAGAAAACCGTTAGTGCAGAATCTTGAAGTGAAATTGATGGATGGTGGGCATCATTTACATTTGGAACATCCTAAAAAAATCGCCAAAATAATATGTGATTTCTTAGAAAAAAACAAATAGACATAAAATTAATGGTTTAAAATATTTAGCTTTGAAATAAATAGTCACAAACAAATTGATATAAAAACAATCAAGAATAAATAGGATCTTTAAATGGAACAAATAACACAAGAAGAAATGACGTTAGATAATTCTATTACAAAAATCATGGCTAAAGATAAAGTTTGGCTCAATTCGTACTCTGAGGGAGTTCCCAAAGAAATCAATCCAGATACTTATCAATCTATTATCGAAATGTTCGATGAGAGTGTTGAAAAATATTCTGAACATGATGCAATGGAAAATATGGGGATGTGTTATTCCTACAAAGAACTTTCTAACAAAGCGGTAGATTTTGCCGCCTATTTGCAAAAAGAGCTTGGGCTGAAACATGGCGATCGATTAGCCATTATGATGCCAAACCTTTTACAGTATCCGGTAGCCATTTTTGGTGCAATGAAGGCTGGTTTAAGTGTTATTAATGTAAACCCTCTCTATACAAAACGAGAGCTAAAACATCAGTTAACCGATGCAGGTGCCGATGCAATTATTATTATTGCCAATTTTGCAGATACTTTAGAAGCGGTATTAGAGGAAACCTCCGTTAAGCATGTCATCTTAACAGAGTTAGGTGATGCGTTATCACCAGTTAAATCAAAAATAGTTAACTTCACCGTTAAATATATTAAAAAAATGATTCCAAAATTTTCTCTTCCTAAAGCAGTTGGATATAAAGAAGTAATGAAGCGTGGTGCTGAATTGACCCTAGAACCTGTCGATTTACATCACACTGATATTGCGTTCTTGCAATATACCGGTGGAACTACCGGCGTCGCAAAAGGTGCAGTATTAACACATAAGAATATTGTGGCAAATGTAGAGCAATCTTATGCGTGGTTAAAAAATAATGTAAAAGAGGGATCCGAAGTTATAATTACTGCGCTACCGCTTTATCATATTTTTTCATTAACCGCTAATTGCATGATGTTTATTAAACTAGGCGGAAAAAATGTTTTGATCACTAATCCTCGTGATATGCCAGGGTTTGTTAAAGAAATGTCAAAGCACCAATTTACCGCAATTACAGGGGTGAATACTTTATTTAATGGATTACTTAACACGCCTGGTTTTTCTGAATTAGATTTTTCTAAATTTGGTTTTAGTTTAGGTGGAGGAATGGCAGTACAGGAATCTGTTGCAAAAAAATGGGAGGAAGTAACCGGTGTAATGTTACTAGAGGCATATGGTTTAACCGAAACATCACCTGGAGTTTGTATGAATCCAACCAATTTAGAAACTTACAATGGATGCATTGGTTTACCTTTAAGTTCAACCGAAGTGTCGATTAGAGATGATGATGGAAAAGAAGTGGCTCAAGGCGAATCAGGTGAGCTATGGGTGAGAGGTCCGCAAGTCATGCGAGGCTATTTAGATAGGCCAGAAGAAACGCAAGAAGTGCTAAAGCCTGGTGGTTGGTTTACGACAGGCGATGTAGCTTTTATGAATAAAAAAGGGTATTTCAAATTGGTTGATCGCAAAAAAGATATGATTTTAGTCTCGGGTTTTAATGTTTACCCTAATGAAATAGAAGATGTTGTTGCCTCCCATGAAAAAGTTCTAGAAGTTGGAGCTATTGGTGTTCCTAGTGAATCAAGCGGAGAAATTGTTAAAATATTTGTCGCAAAAAAAGATGAGTCTTTAACTAAGGAAGAACTTATTGCTCATTGTAAAGAAAATTTAACTGGTTATAAGGTTCCTAAAGTTGTAGTTTTTATAGATGAGTTGCCTAAATCAAATGTAGGTAAAATATTACGGCGTGAATTACGTAATTTATAAACAAGGCAATTAGAAATAATTTGATGATGAAGTCTGGAATGAATTTAGATGATATTGATGTTGAATGGATCGATTCTATTGAACGTTTAACTGAAGTTTCTGAAACTTGGGGGGATAAGAAACATCTAGCTATTGATACAGAATTTGAACGTCGCACTACTTTTTTTGCACGACTAGCTTTAGTGCAGATATTTGATGGTGAAAAAATATTCTTAATTGATCCTTTGTCAACGGGATGCCCTTCGGCGTTAAAAAACATCTTAGAGAACCCAGAGATCATTAAAATATTTCATTCTTGTAAAGAAGATTTAGAAGTTCTTTATACTAGTTGGAATTGTAAGTTAAAAGGGCTGTTTGATACTCAAATTGCCTTTAGTTTTTTGACCGGCGAGCTATCTATAGGTTATGCAAGATTAGTTGAGTTATTTTATTCGATACCTGTCGATAAAAAAGAAACGACCTCCAACTGGATCAAGCGACCTCTGACAATGCAACAAAAAACATATGCATCTAAGGATGTTCTTTATTTGATTGAAATATTTTTGAAGCAATCAAATGAACTAGCCGATAAGGATTTTCTTGAGTTTTTTAATCAAGAGTGTGAAGAGCTTTGTGTTAATGCGATTGAATCAATTGGTAGTTTTTCAGACTACAGAGAGGCTAAAGATGTTTGGCGATTAAATGAAAAACAAGTTGGACTATTTCAATCTCTTTTCGATTGGCGAGAAAAAACTGCTAGAGAATCTGATAGAACAAAAAACCATATTATTAAGGAACATGAGCTAGTTGAGTTGTCTATAATGGCTCCAGAAAGTAAAAGTCAAATTAGACAAATAAAAAACTTGCACCCTCGCTCCCTACGTCTTTACTCTGAGCCTTGGCTTGAGGTTGTTAAACAATGGCAGTCAAAAGGTTCGCCTGCTCAAAGTGTTGTATTAAATCCTAGAGATATAAAAGGCTTGAAAGAGAAAACTAATCGCCTCGAAAAAATCGTCAAAGATACTGCCAAAGAAAACGGTATCAATCCGACATTTTTACTGAGTAAAAGAGTAATTAAAAAATTAGCACAAGCTATCATTGTAAATAGTGAAATACCTCCACAATGGAAAGGATGGAGAAAAAAGCTATTAGAAGATTTTATTTCAGAATAACTTAAGAACGGAGGCGATAAATTTGTTAGCTAGCGTATATAGAAGTAAAGTTAAAGATCAGATGTATCTTTATATTAGTATAAAAGATGATTTTTCAAAAGTTCCAGAAAAATTGCTGAAAATGTTTGGTATGCCAGAGTTTTCTCTTCAATTGAATTTGGGGAAAAGAAAAAAATTAGCAAGGGTTGAACTAAGTGAAGTGAAAAATGCCCTAACAGAACAAGGCTATTTTTTACAGATGCCTCCGTCAATACATGATAATAAGGCAGATATAAATCATAGTCGTGTAAAAAATAAAATATTAGAATAAATTGAATATTTATTTCAAATTATATTAGTAAACAATCATTGCAAAAGGATTCAAAGTGAAAGTTGAAATCGCCAATTTTTTAGTTGTTACATTGATAGTTTCTTTAATAGGTTTGTTTTCACAAACTATTTTTTCTCAAGATGCTCAAGAAATTAAATCATCTCAGTTGGCGGAAGAAATGAAAGCCGCACTAACCGATGCTGAAAGATTTGATGTTTGGAAATTAGACTTAAAAGGTGATATGTTAAAACAAGGTGCCAGTGACGAGTTGGTTGAAAATATCATTAATCACCTCACTTTTATTCCAAGGGTGATTGAATTAGATAGGCGCCAGCCAGAAGGACGAATGACCCATGAAGAATATCTAACAAAGGTTATTCCGCTGTCAAAAGTAAAGCGCGCAAGGAAAGAATTCAAACTTAATTACGATGAATTAAAAAAAGCGGAAGTAAGAACGGGTGTTCAAGCTAGGTATATTGTTTCGCTATGGGGGAAAGAAACCAATTTTGGTACTATCACTGGAAACTACTCGGTGCCGAGTTCATTAGCAACTTTAGCTTTTGAAGGGCGAAGAGCTAGTTTTTTTAGAAAAGAGTTAATGGCATCGGTTAAAATTTTAAGTGAAGGCCATATCGAACTAAAGAATATGAAAGGATCATGGGCTGGCGCTATGGGCAACTGTCAATTTATGCCTACTAGTTTTTTACAATATGCAGTGGACGGTAACAATGACGGTAAGAAAGATATCTGGGGTGACAAAACGGATATTTTTACATCAATGGGACATTATTTAGCAAAGTATGGTTGGGATAATACAAAAAGCTGGGGACGCCAAGTTAAATTAAATAATCCATTTAAAGAATATAAGATAGGTAAAAAATATAAACAACCTCTTACCGAATGGGCTAAACATGGCATAGTTCGAACTGACGGTAGTGCTCTTCCTAATGCAGATCTAGATGCCTATTTAATTGCTCCTGGTGGGGCGAAAGGTAGAATTTATTTGGTTTACAAAAATTTCGATATTATTATGCGATGGAATCGCTCTCACTATTTTGCAACCGGCGTTGGTTATTTAGCGGATAGAATTGGCTACCCGCAAATCTTAGCACCATCATCAATTCAAGTAGATAAAGACTAACGTGTTTCATGTGACCGTTCTGTATGCGAATGAGGTAAAGGGATTCTTCGCTTCGCCAACCACTAAAGTGGTATGTATTGGTCGTAATTACATTGCTCATGCGGTAGAGCTTAATAATCCTATACCTAAGTCACCTTTACTTTTTATCAAATCGACTAACTGTTTGGTTAACTTAAATAATGAAATTTCGATCCCATTGGATTTGGGAGGATGTCACCATGAACTAGAAATTGCGGTATTAATTGGTGAACAATTAACCAATATTAACGAAAAACAGGCTGTTAATGCGATTTCAGCCATCGGTATTGGACTTGATTTAACGCTTAGAGATTTACAAACTAAACTGAAGTCAAAAGGACAGCCCTGGGAAAAAGCGAAAAGTTTTGATGGCGCTTGCCCACTTTCTGTATTTATCGATTTCGAACTATTTTTATCTAAATACTCAAATTGTCAGTCTAAAAAAGATGAAAATGCGTTAGACAATATTGATTTTAAGTTATCAATTAATGATATTGTTCGACAAAAAGGTAATACTAAAGATACCATTTTTAATATTCCATATTTAATTAGTCATATTTCAAAGCACTTCACATTATATCCAGGTGATGTTGTTTTAACTGGAACCCCTGAAGGTGTTGGTGAGCTAAAATTAGACGATAAAATTGAGGTTTTTCTCAATGATTCAAAGTTAGCTTCAACACATGTTTTAAATTATTAGAATAAGAAATTTGATTGATGACAAAGATAGATAAACAAGATCGATTTTGGGAAACTACTCCTTTTAAAGAATTGAATCAACAACAATGGGAGTCACTCTGTGACGGCTGTGGTCAGTGTTGCGCCCATAAATTTCAAGATGATGAAACCGAAGAGGTATTCTTAACCAATATCGTTTGTCAGTATATTGATCATCAAACTTGTCATTGCTCAGTCTACAAAAATAGACATCACTATGTACCAGACTGTATAAAAATAACTCCTGAGAATGCTAAAACACTTAATTGGATCCCCGAAACTTGTGCTTATCGTTTAATAGCCAATGGTAAACCGTTGCCTGAATGGCACCCTCTAATTGTCGGGGATAAAGCTTCAACCAGACAAGCTAATATGACGATATTAAATAAGGTTATTTGTGAAGGTGATGTTGAAATGGACGATTTAGAAGATTATTTAGTGGAGGATGATTACTTTTCCCATCTATTAGTAAAAATTGGCGCTAAATAGTTAATAATAAAAACATAGCTACTGGGAACCAGTTTGCCTATCTTACTGAAAACTATGCAATAATTTAAAAATTAAACTATGCTTTATAAATCTAACTATTGAGTAACAGCGAGTTATTGTGAAAATGAGATTTATCGCAAAAATGAAAGCCTTATCAGTTTTCAATCAGGTCATTGCTAATAAACCGTCTTCTTGTACTATCAAGGTCGCCATTCTATTTTTTGCATTGATCTTTAATATAAGTTCACTTACGCAAAATGTTTTTGGCGCTAATAATGTAAAGAAAGCGGATGTTCGTCTACTCATTGATATTTCGGGTAGTATGAAGAAAAATGATCCTAAAAAACTACGGATTCCAGCACTACAATTGGTTACCAATCTATTGCCACAAGGTTCGAAAGCAGGCGTTTGGGCTTTTGGGCGCTATGTCAACATGATGGTTAAGTTAGCGCCGGTAGATGCAAACTGGCAAGATAAAGCGACTAAAACGGCAACAAAGATCAATTCTGCAGGACTTTATACAAATATTGGCAGTGTTTTAGAAAAGGCATCCTATGGCTGGAGTAGAGTCGATAATAACGAAAAAAGAAGTATGTTATTGCTCACTGACGGGATGGTCGATATTTCTAAAGATCCTAAAGTTAATGCAAAAGAGCGAACTCGTATTTTAACCGAAGTATTACCTAAATTAAAGAAGTCAGGGGTTTCAATCCATACCATTGCACTGTCTAAAAATGCCGATCATGAATTGTTAAAAGAATTGTCTAGCCAAACTGATGGTTGGTATCAGGCGGTTGATAATGCGGAAGAATTACAAAGAGTTTTCCTGAAAATATTTGAACAAGCGGCTGAAAGAGATAATTTGCCCATCAAAGATAATTTATTTTCAGTTGATAAAAGTATTGATGAGATGACCGTTTTAATCTTTAGAAAAGACACATCTGAATCTGCGAACTTAATATCGCCTTCAGGGGCGAAATATAATAAGTCATCAAATAAAAATGGACTTAGATGGTTTTCAACTGCGACTTATGATCTTGTTACGTTACCATCACCTGAACCAGGAAATTGGAAAATTGATGCCAATGTTGACCCTGATAATCGAGTGATGGTGGTGAGTAAGTTAGGATTAAGTGTCGCTGAACTACCCAATAATTTATTAGCGGGTGAAGCTATCAATTATGAAATGATGTTGATGGAAGAAGGGCAAGCTATTGAAAATCTTGATTTTCTTAAATTAGTTGATGCAAAATTAATTCAAAGTAAAGATGGTCAAGAACAAAAAATGGCGATGTTTTTTGATAGTCTAAATAATACCTTCAAACAAAGTTTTTATACCGATAATTTCGTTGGTGAACTTCGTTTGAATTTACAGGTTTCTAGTCCAACTTTTGAGCGTGAAAGAAGTCATGCGATCAATATATATGGTTCACCTTTAATTTCAGAAGTGAAAAAATCAGCTGATAATATACAACCTCATAAAATAATCATGAGAATTCGTGATGATATTGTTGATGCAAATAGTTTAAATATCAATGTGATAATCACTATGCCAGATGGTAAAAAACTTTATAAAGTAATCAAAGATACGAATCAACCATTAGAAATATCAGCGGAATTGACGGGGGGTGATTATAAGGTTAGTTTTAAAATATCCGGAAAGTCGGTATTAGGACGAGATTTTGATGTGAGCCCTCAAGCAATTGAATTTAGTATAGCACCAACAATTGTTGATATTGTTGAAACACCTGAAAAAGAAATAAAAAAAGAATCAGCGGTAGAGAAAACTTTAGAGCCTAAAAAAGAAATAGAAAATAAAATAAAAGAAATAACCGAGTCTGAAAAATCTGATAATGAAGATATTAAAAATGACGAGACTAAGGTTGAACTCATACAAGAAGAACCTGAGGAAGAAGGTTGGGGTGAGTGGTTATATCTTGGACTGGGAATAAACTTGATTTTGATGATTTTGGGTTTCTTTGGATGGCGCATAATGAAAAAACGAAATTCAAAAAATGCAAATGAAATGGCAGATGAGTTATCTTTTGACGATGACGATGACGATGACGATGACGATGACGATGACGATGACGATGACGATGACGATGACGATGACGATGAAAAATAATAATAAAAGGATAGACTAATAATGAATACTTTTGATCCCTCATTGTTATTAATGATAGAAGCCGCCGCACCTTTCTTTATTTTATCTATCGTGCTCACACTAACATTGACGGGTGGCAAGAAGAAAATGAGAAAGGCAGTTAAACAGTTGATCTTAGATGTAAAATCAAGTGAAAAAAGAGATAGGGATGCTGTTAAAGTTTTTTTAAAAGATAAGTTAAATCTTGATAATAAACAAATTAAAAAAGCATCAAAGAAAATACTAAATGAGAGAAAATTTCTACTCAGAAACATCATTAGCGGAATTTTAGACAAAAATTTAGAAGCGATCTCTCTTCTTAATCAAGATCTCAATCGTGTTTGTAAACAGTATCATCAACTAGAAGTTGCTGAAATAGAAGTGAAGGTTGAGGAAGTTACAGAGGAAGTTGAAGAAGAGTCAAAAGAAGATAAGACTAAGCAGTTAAAAAAAGATATAAAAAGTTTAAAGCAAGAAGTTCACATTACACTCACGACTTTAAATAATATATTTAAAGAGTTTAGTTCAATGTTTGGTGAAAATGTGCCTGAAGGCGATATGTCCGTGGATCAAATTATAACGGCTATGGAATCTTTCTCAAATAAAGAGTCTAGTATCGTACCTGATAGTATTGAACCCCCGTTAGAATCAAAACCTGAGTCAGCAGAATCAGCAGCGAAAGTAGAACCAAAATCAGTTACTGAAGTAAGCGAACAACTAGAAGAAAAAAATGATAGCAATAAACAAACACCCGTTGAAGAATATAAGGTTGTGAGTGAAGATGCTGAAACTGATGATGAATCGTTCCCCGAAGATGCGAGTATTTCAGAGCAACTAGATAATATATTGGGCGATGATGCCGATGATATAGACTTCAGTGGCGTTGATGAAGTCGATGATATTGATGGTGCACTTGATATGCTTGAATTAGATTCTACCGATGAAGAAGAAGGCGAGCCTGATTGGGGTGATGCTTTTGCCGAATCAGGTGACGTAATGGAAGATGATAAAGAGTCTTAGGATTACATGCCTATGCATTTCCCAGAATTACGTTATCCTCTTGATCGTTGAAAATACTTGATTTTTTCACTATAAAAATCTCGGCAGCAAGCTAGCCGAGTTTTAAAACAATCCCAGCTGTCGGGCAGGTTCTTCTTTACTGTCAAGCACTGCTAACTGGTTCTGTACGTATTTCCTGATCGTGTTTTCATCTGCATTCCCGATAGTTTCAACAAAAAAACGTTGAGTCCATAATTTACCACCCCAAAAATACCTTTTCATAATATTTGGGAATAGTCTAAAAAACTGTAAACGTCTTGCCAAAGACACCTAGCCACCTAATCTGGTAGTTTTCTTAGACGTTGAATTTATATTAGTAAAGAAATTAACCAAATATTTCAGCAGGTTAGAGAGCTAGTGTAATATGTATTCATTTAAAAAATATCGGATAAATCTGTTTAGCTTCATGTTAATATCTATTTTAATAACTTAAAGTATCTAACGGTTTTGAATATAGTTTTCCATAAAAGAAACAAAAATACGATTGAATGAAAATAGATGCAAGAAAATTACCCTGCCCACTGCCTTTGTTAAAATTAAAGCAGGCACTGAATAGAGCCTCTGATGGTGAAGAAATTCTTGTATTAGCAACAGATCCAGCTTCTCAAAGGGATTTTCGTTCATTTGTTTCCCAGACAAAGCATTTACTCACTGTAATAAAGATTGAAAATGAATTTCATTTTACAGTGATAAAGCAGTCTTAGAGCTGTGCTTAATAATAGCTAACAACGAAATATCATACTTGGAATGTAAATGACTCAATTATTTGTAAGATGGTTTAAAAGAAATTTTTCCAACCCGCAATCAATTATTCTCGCAATTTTATTGATTGCAGGATTCTTAGCTCTTTATCTCATTGGCGAAATATTGATGCCACTGTTAGTTGCTACAGTCTTGGCTTATTTATTAGAGTGGGCTGTAAGCGCACTCGTAAAAAGGAATTTACCTCGTACGATAAGTGTTATTCTAGTATTTCTAGCTTTTTGTACTATTAGCCTGGGTATAGTTATTGGTATTATTCCTCTTTTAGCAAAGCAAGGAGAGCTACTTTTTACAGATTTACCCAATATGGCAAATAACCTTCAAGCAAAATTATTGGCTTTACCTAAAGACTACCCTGATCTAATCACGACAGAGCAAATTGAAGCCATCATTGCTCAATTTGCATCGAGTATTCGTAATGCAGGCGATATGCTTCTCAGTTTTTCATTAGCGTCGTTTAAAAATATTATAACAATAATGATCTATATGTTTTTAGTGCCAATGCTAATTTTCTTTTTTCTAAAAGATAAGACGGCAATTTTATCTTGGTTAGCTCGTTGGCTCCCTGCAGAAAGGCAACTCTCGATGAAGGTGTGGGGCGAAGTTGATATCCAGATTGGTAATTATGTTCGTGGAAAGGTTGTGGAGATTTTTGTTATAGGCATTGTGACTTATATTTCTTTTGCCTTCTTTAATCTAAATTATGCCGTGTTACTAAGTGTCTTGGTAGGGTTATCTGTTTTAGTTCCCTATATTGGCGCAACTATTGTGACAATACCAGTTATTCTTGTTGGTCTATTCCAGTTTGGTCTGGGAGATACGTTCTTATATTTAATGATCACTTATTTAGTGATTCAAGCGTTAGATGGAAATTTACTTGTTCCGTTATTATTTTCAGAAACTAATAATTTGCATCCCGTTGCGATTATAACCGCCGTACTTTTCTTCGGAGGCGTCTGGGGGTTTTGGGGAGTGTTTTTTGCAATACCATTAGCCACTTTGTTTGTTGCCGTGACAGACGCTATGAATGAATCCAAAAATAATGCCATTCTTGACGTTGATGCAAAAGAATAATTACGATCCAATAAAACTTCACAAAAAAAGGAGGAAATATTCAATGAAAGTATTATCAATAACTAAAATAGTAATGTACTTAACTTGCTTTTTTCTTTTCGCATGTGATTCAAATTCTGACAAACGTGATATTCAGAGCCTTAAAAGCAAAAAAATTGTTGATGAGTCAATAATTGATAA
>Ga0256845_1002307_pt1 | contig 13948 bp, 12 predicted proteins | sample RiftiametaG_FD_189101 | JGI IMG/M metagenome (GOLD analysis project Ga0256845, IMG submission 189101) | Tube worm associated microbial communities from hydrothermal vent at the East Pacific Rise, Pacific Ocean - Riftia | ecosystem: Host-associated > Annelida > Integument > Unclassified ...
TGCAGAATCTTTCAATGCCAAAATAAAGGCTTTTAGAGCACAGTTCAGAGGCGTGAGAAACGTAGAATTCTTCCTCTTTAGACTAACTAGAATATTTGCTTAAACACAACAATTGGTCTTGATCCATTAAAATCCATCAAAACTGTACCTTTACAAAAATTAGTATTTAGATGCACAATATTGATATAGGTTTGGTAGAGATGACTTTAGATGTCATGAAATATGCCATTCATAGAATAACAGCAACTTCATTGGAACTTGGTCAGCCCAAAAAGGAAGAAGAATTAAAGGAAATAGTAGGCGAAACTGTTACCTCAGAGGGTATTGGAGGAGAAAAAGCATTTCAATTGTTCAGGGATGTGCTTATAAAAGCCACTGTGCCCATTGACCATCCCCGGAATTTGGCTTTTGTGCCCGCAGCACCCACACGTGCGGCTATTATGTTTGATTTGGTTACGTCTGCGTCCAGTATTCACGGCGCCTATTGGATGGAAGGAGCAGGTGGTATTTTCTGTGAGAACGAAGCCATGAGATGGTTGGTGTCCCTTACGGGTCTACCAAAAGGTGCATTTGGGGTTTTTACCAGTGGTGGCACAGCGGCCAACCTATCGGCTATGGTAACAGCAAGAGAAAATTGGCGTAAGAATAAAGAAAATGTTGGGGTAAGAGGATTGGTCATTACTTCTATTGGGGCACATTCCTCAATCAAAGCCATGACAAAGGTTATAGATGCAGATGTATTGCTTGTGGAAACAGAAGATAGAATGTCCGATAATGATTTAATGATGACAATTGGTTCACTTTCAAAAGAAGACAGGGAAAGGCTTTTTGTTATAGTAGCCACTGGTGGAACCACAAATGCAGGTATCATTGATGACTTAGATGGAATAGCAACAGTTTGTGAAAAGGAAAATCTTTGGTTTCATGTGGATGCCGCATATGGCGGAGGTGCTTTGGCCGCAGATTCCGTTAGGCATTTGTTTATTGGAATTGAAAAGGCGGACAGTATTACCATTGACCCACATAAATGGCTGTTTTCTCCCTATGACTGTGGAGCAATTATTTATAAAAATCCAGAAAAGGCAAAAGAAGCACATTCCCAAGAAGGATCATACTTGGATATTTTTAAGGATGAGGGCGCCATTGGTTTTAATCCGTCAGAATACCAAATTCAGTTGACAAGAAGGGTTAGGGGATTGCCTTTATGGTTTTCATTGGCCATGTACGGTACAGATAAATATAAATGGGCAGTAGAAGAGGGGATTAAATTAGCCCAAATTGCAGGAGAAATCATTACTAAATCACCAAATGTGGAATTGGTGAGAGAGCCTGGTTTGTCCTGTGTTTTATTTAGAAGAAAAGGTTGGCAGCCGCAAGACTATACAGATTGGACATATAAGAACCATAAAGATGGTTTTGCATTGGTAACACCCACTAAATGGAGAAAAGAGGGGGCGTATGAAACTGTAGCAAGATTTTGTTTTATTAATCCAGACACAAAGAAAGTTGATATAGAAGCCATTATCAATTCAATGGATTGATGAATTATTGGCTTAAAGTTGTGTATTGATAACTACTTATTAAATATCCCTAAAAGATACTTTACAAGATAGTACAAATTGCTATTTTTGCGCATGCAAAACAACGTTCTCATTTTAGATTTTGGTTCTCAGTACACACAACTCATAGCAAGAAGGGTTAGAGAGCTTAATATTTTCTGCGAAATAAAACCATATAACAATCCTCCAAAAGATTTATCCCAGTATAAAGCAGTGATTCTGTCTGGATCTCCGTTTTCTGTAAGGGCAGATGATGCTCCACATCCAGATTTATCTGAAATCAAGGGTAAAAAACCTTTATTGGCCGTTTGTTATGGAGCGCAATATCTTGCCCATTTTAACGGTGGTAATGTATCGCCTTCCAATACTAGGGAATATGGCAGGGCAAACCTTTCATATGTTAAAGAGGAAGAGCAGTTTTTTGCACAAATTCCATTAGGAAGTCAGGTTTGGATGAGTCATAGTGATACCATTAAAGAATTGCCCAGTAATTCGGTAAAATTGGCCAGTACCGATGATGTAGAGTATGCAGCTTACAAAATTGAAGGAGAGCAGACTTATGCCATACAGTTTCACCCAGAAGTATATCATACTAAAGATGGAAAGCAGTTGTTAGAAAATTTTTTGGTTCATATTGCAGGTTTGGAGCAAACATGGACACCAGATTCTTTTGTTGAGACCACAGTAGCAGACTTAAAAGAAAAATTAGGTGAGGATAGAGTAATCTTGGGACTTTCTGGAGGGGTAGATTCCACAGTGGCCGCGGTTTTATTGCATAAAGCCATTGGGAAACATTTGCATTGCATTTTTGTTAACAACGGACTTTTACGAAAGAACGAGTTTGAAGAGGTATTGGACCAGTACCAGCATATGGGACTTAATGTAAAAGGTGTAGATGCTTCGGCACGTTTTTTGAATGCCTTGGTAGGAGAGAGTGATCCAGAAAAAAAACGTAAAATTATAGGTAAGGTATTTATAGAAGTTTTTGATGATGAGGCGCATTTGATAGAAAATGCAAAATGGCTGGCACAAGGAACCATATACCCAGATGTAATAGAGTCGGTTTCTGTAACAGGAGGTCCGTCTGCAACGATTAAGAGTCATCATAACGTGGGTGGATTGCCAGATTATATGAAATTAAAGGTGGTAGAACCTTTAAAAATGTTGTTTAAGGATGAGGTTCGTAGAGTAGGGGCCAGTATGGAAATTGATGATGAAAGATTGGGAAGGCACCCTTTCCCAGGGCCTGGATTAGGGATTAGAATTTTAGGAGATATTACAGCTGAAAAAGTGGCCATATTACAAGAAGTAGATGCTGTTTTTATTAACGGATTAAAAGAATGGGGACTTTATGATAAAGTTTGGCAGGCCGGAGCCATGCTTTTGCCCGTAAATAGTGTAGGGGTTATGGGAGATGAGCGCACATATGAAAAATGTGTAGCTTTACGAGCTGTGGAAAGTACAGATGGGATGACGGCCGATTGGGTCAACCTTCCTTATGAATTTTTACAGAAGACCTCAAATGATATAATAAACAAAGTAAAAGGTGTTAATAGGGTTGTGTATGACATAAGTTCTAAACCACCTGCTACCATAGAATGGGAATAAATATGAAAGAAATGCCATTTAAATCAATACTGCTTTTGGCAATACTAATGCTGTTCAGCTTTAGTGTTTCAGCACAACAATATAAAACACATGCTGTTAAGGCTGGGGAAACATTGGTAAGTATTGCCAAACTATATAAAGTTACACCGTACAATATCCTTTCATATAACAAAGAAATTAAACAAGGAGAGCCTTTAACCCCCAATACAATATTGGTTATTCCATTGAATGCTAATGCTTCAGGTGCTGTTATTTCTACTAAAATTGACAGCGTAACCAACAAAAAAGTAGAAGAGATAGAGCAACAAGAACCTATAGGTTTCACCAAGCATAAAGTGCGAAAAAAAGAGACCTTATATGGTATTGCCCAACGATATCATATCACTCAAGAAGATATTAAACGTTATAATAAGGATTTATATTCCATTCAGCTTAAAAAAGGAATGCGTTTAAAAATCCCAAAGTATTTAAGGGTTGAGCCAAATGAAGATGGAGGGTTGAACGAGGATGATTATGAAACCTATACAGTACAACCCAAAGAGACAAGGTGGAGTATAGCCCATAGATATGGTATTACCATAGACAGTTTGTTGATTTTAAATCCACAACTTCCCAAAATAGATGATAGTTTAGCAGAAGGTCATGAACTAAAATTGCCAAAACCAAAGGGGAGTTCACTGGAAAATCAAGAAGTTCAGATATACTTGTCCTATACGGTTCCTCAAAAACAAACATTTTATAGTTTAGAAAAGGAGTTTGGAGTAACGTCTACGGAACTAATGAAGCTAAACCCTGAAATTGCAGAAAGAGGTGGACTTAAAGAGGGGATGGTATTGCGTATTCCACAAAAGAAGGAGCCTACAGAGGAAGTGAATACAGATAACTATGTTTTTTATGAGGTAAAACCAAAACAAACGGAGTATTCATTGACTCGGAATTTAGGGGTCACATATAGAGAGCTTTTAGATCTTAACCCAGATTTGATCAATGGTCTTAAAGCGGGAATGGTGCTTAAATTACCAAAAGCCAGAGTAGGGGGTTTAGAAGTGAAAAATTCCTTGATATTAGATAAGATAAGTCTGTTGGATAGTATCAATACAATGAACAGACCAAGATTATTGGTGATGTTGCCTTTCCGTCTGGATAGAGTTGATATATATGATAAAGAAGAAACCAAGAAAATCATTCAAAATCGTAATGATATTAAATATGCCCTTGGATTATATTCAGGTACATTGATTGCTTTGGATTCAATAAAAAAGCTAGGTATATCGGTAGATGTAAAAACATTTGATACAGAAAGAAGCCAAGTAAAGGTCAAAAACATTCTATTGAGAGAAAATTTAATGAATGTCAGTGCTATTTTAGGCCCCTTAGATCCAAAATTATTAAAAGAAGTTGCCGTACAGGCATCAAATTATCAAATACCGGTAATTGCGCCTATTGCTTCCACTAGTGATATAAGTCTTAACAATGTGTTTTTCTCCATGCCTTCGGATAGTATTTTACGAGATAGGATGCTTTCTTATGTAGAAAGTAAGTTTGATGATGAAAATATTATTGTGATTGCTGATGAAAGTGGAAAAAAGGCCAAGGAGAAAATTAAGGAACGTTTTCCAGCAACACTTGAGCTAGAATTAAAGGACAATATTTCTCTTGATATTGAAAATTTCAGGACAAAGTTATCTGAAGAAAAAGAAAACTGGGTATTTTTGGAAACCGATAATTTTAAAGTGGTATCCAGTGTAAGTTCTATATTGAATTCAGCCAAAAGTGATACAACTCTGGTAAAAATGTTCACAACAAATAAGAACAAAGCCTTTGAGCATGATGTAGTGTCCAGCAGTCATTTGTCCAAGCTTAATTTTAGTTACCCATCTTATTATAGGGAAGCTCCTAACGATTCATTTGTGAACATGTATAGAAAACGCTTTGGTACAGAACCTGATAAATATGCTACAAGAGGTTTTGATATTGCCTTTGACCTGTTTTTGAAGCTGGCCTATAAAAATGATTTGTTTGAAGTGTCTAAGTTGATTGGAGAAACGGAGTATGCTGGAAACAAATTTAATTATAGCAAAGAAATGGCCTCTGGTTACTTTAATACATCCTCTTATATTATGACGTATGAAGACATGAGAATAATAGAGGTTAAACCTGAAAGACCAGATTTAGAATAGCAATATCAAGAACTATATTTTTGAATCATAAAGAATGGGTATTTTAAGAAATATAGTTTTGCTTGTCTTTTTTTGCTCATCATTCTGTGCTTTTTCGCAAGAGTATGATACCATTCCTTGGACTAAAGAAAGAAAGCTTATTTGGAAGGATTTTAAAGGGAAACCAAAACGTGGTTTCAAAGCAGCTGCTATTACCGCTAGCGGTATTACCTATAGTTTTTCTAGTCTAGCAAGGGGAAATGAAGTTGAAGTTGATTTTAAAGTGAATGCTTATTTCTACCCCGATCAATCATGGTATGATGCAGAAAACTGTGACGATGTAATTTTAGGACATGAACAGCTCCATTTTGATATTTCTGAACTGTATGCCAGAAAACTGCGCAAACGTTTAAACGAACTCACCTTTAGTCTTAATATTAAAAAAGAAGTGAGGGTCATATATAATGATATTTTAAATGAACTTGATGATTTTCAAGAACGCTATGATTGGGAAACTAATTTTTCTAGAGATATAGAAAAGCAGTTGGAGTGGAATAAAAAAGTGGCTGAACTTCTAGAATGAATAGTGAAAGAATATTTTAGGTATAATTATTACACTTCCGACGTGGATATAACGATAACTAAGATAAACACCTCTTTCTGATTTTTAAGTGCAAAAAGAGGTGTTTGTATTTTTTAAACATCACAAATACCAACTCCCTGTTTTAAAGCTGCAATTTTATCTTCCCAAGATGGGACAAATTCTTGTGCCACATGGCCCGTAAATCCAGTTGCTAAAATGGCTTTCATTATGGCTGGGTAGAACAGTTCTTGGGTTTCATCTATTTCATGTCTACCAGGATTTCCTCCAGTGTGGTAATGCCCAAAGTATTGATTGTAATCTTGTATGTTTCTAATGATATCCCCTTCCATAATTTGCATATGGTAAATATCATAGAGCAATTTAAAATTGTCAGAACCCAATCTTCTGCACAGTTCAACGCCCCAAAGGGTATTGTCACACATATAATCTTTATGGTCCACTTTAGAGTTTAAAAGCTCCATTTGTAAGATTACACCGTGTTTTTCTGCCAAGGGCAATAGTTGTTTAAGCCCGTCCACACAATTTTGTAGACCCACTAAATCGTTCATTCCTTTTCGGTTGCCACTAAAACAGATAAGATTGGTGTAACCGGCCTCTGCTACTTTGGGAACCATTTCAGTATAATTCTTAATTAACTGTTCATGGTATTGTGGGGCGTTAAAACCCTCAGTAATGCCAAGTTCCGCACCCCAGCACATAGCAGCATGGATGTTGTATTTTTTCATCAATGGCCAATCTTCAGGTCCTACCAAATCGATGGCCTTTATTCCCAATGTATTAAAATTTTGTAAAAGTTCCTCCAAAGGAATATCATTATAGCACCAACGGCATGCACTATGGTGTATGTTGTTTTTTAATTCAGAAGTGTTTGTTGTTGAAGTTTCGGCAGCTGAAGCAGTTTTAAATGTCATTGCTCCAACTGAGGCTACTGCTGTAGCTGTAATAAATTTTCTGCGTTTCATGTGTCGGTATATTTTCACATTAAAGATATATTTTAAAATTTAAATAAATGAAAAAACCTAAGTTCAAATGTGTGATTAAAAAAGTGAATTGCAAGCGACGAATACGAAAAGAATATGGAGAACACCAAAAAGAAAACAGGGCAGTGGCATTATTAAAAACAGATGCCTTTATAAATATGCCCTTTTTGAACTTGATTCTTTAAATTTGTGCTTTAACTTTATATAATGAAAATTCAACCAGACAAACAAAAACTTATTGAACTAGCTCATTATAGAATGCCTTTTGGGAAATTTAAAGGATGGTACTTGGTGGATCTACCAGAGCCTTATTTAATCTGGTTTAGACGAGAAGGATTTCCAAATGGTAAACTAGGTAACTTGTTGAAAGCCATGCTAGAAATCAAGATTAATGGATTGGAACCTTTAATCAAAAAGATTCAAAAAGATTTTCCGAAGAATTAGCTCTGATTTCTATTGGTAATTTATATCTTTGTACCCCGTAATAGTATACCGCATTATGGAACAAACAAAGTACATTTTTGTTACGGGAGGCGTAACATCTTCATTAGGAAAAGGCATTATTGCTGCATCTTTGGCCAAATTACTACAGGGCAGGGGATATAGGGTAACCATACAAAAATTAGATCCATATATTAACGTGGATCCAGGTACTTTAAACCCATACGAGCATGGCGAATGTTATGTTACTGATGATGGTGCGGAAACTGATTTGGATTTAGGTCACTACGAGCGTTTTTTAAATGTTGCTACTTCACAGGCCAACAATGTTACCACAGGCCGGATATACCAAAGTGTTATTGAGAAAGAACGTAGAGGTGAGTTTTTGGGAAAAACGGTACAAGTGGTGCCACATATTACAAACGAAATAAAAGAACGTATCCAGATACTTGGCAAAAGTGGGGATTATGATATTGTGATTACTGAAATTGGGGGTACTGTAGGTGATATTGAATCTTTACCATACATTGAGGCAATACGGCAATTGACATGGGAGTTGGGAGATAATAATGGCCTTGTCATCCATCTTACATTGGTGCCCTATCTTTCGGCAGCAGGTGAGTTAAAGACCAAGCCTACCCAGCACTCCGTTAAAACATTGATGGAAAGTGGTGTAAAAGCAGATATCCTTGTTTGTAGAACGGAGCATCACATATCAAATGAGATAAAAGACAAACTTGCGCTCTTTTGCAATGTAAAAAGAGAGGCGGTAATACAATCTATTGATGCATCCACTATTTATGATGTGCCTATTTTAATGCAAGAAGAAGGCTTGGATACCGTGACTTTAAAGAAGTTGAATCTGTCAGATTCAACACCAGACCTTACACATTGGAATCAGTTTTTAAAGCGGCACAAAAATCCAAAACATGAGGTAACCATTGGATTGATTGGGAAGTATGTGGAATTACAAGATTCATATAAATCTATTTTGGAATCTTTTATACATGCCGGTGCTGCCAATGAAGTAAAGGTAAATGTGCGTTCCATTCATTCAGAACACCTTACCGATGCTAATTTTAAAGAAAAGATGAGCGGTTTGGATGGTATTCTTGTAGCTCCAGGTTTCGGAGAAAGAGGAATAGAGGGAAAAATTAAAGCAGTCCAATATGCACGGGAGAATAAAATCCCTTTTCTTGGAATTTGTTTGGGCATGCAAATGGCAGTGATAGAGGTTGCAAGAAATGTTCTTGGACTTAAGGGAGCAAACTCCACTGAAATGGATGGAAATACTAAATACCCAGTCATTGGTTTAATGGAAGAACAGAAAACCATTATAAATAAAGGTGGCACAATGAGACTTGGTGCTTGGGATTGTGAATTAATCAAAGGAAGTTTGGTACAACAAGCATATAATGGTGCAACTGTCATTTCAGAAAGACACCGTCATAGGTATGAATTTAACAATGCATACAAAGACCAAATAGAAGAAGTTGGACTTGTGGCTACTGGAATAAACAAAGAAACAGGCTTGGTAGAAATTATAGAGCTATCTTCACATCCATGGTTTATAGGGGTACAGTACCATCCAGAATATAAGAGCACAGTTGCCAATCCACACCCACTTTTTGTTGGGTTTGTGCAAGCTGCCTTAAAACACAAAATGCAATAAAATATGCCAGTTTGACATAAAATGCACAATTGGACATATATTTGCAAACTGGAAAAGTAGAAATTACCAAGCAAAAAATAACTATAGCTTATTTAAATGGAAGAAAAGAAACTGGATATAAATTCTATTATTGGATTTGTACTGATTTTTGGAATACTCATCTTTATGTTTTACCAAAGTCAGCCTACACCAGAAGAAATAGAGGCAAAAAGAATTGAAACAGAGAAAGTTGAGGTAGCAGCAAAGGCAAATGAAACTCAAGTTCAAAAGACTGATGCACCTGCAACAATAAATCTTCAAGATTCTACAGTAGTGGCAAATTATAAAAGCTCTTTAGGGGCTTTTGGTTTTACCAACCCATCTGAGGGTACTACTGTATTGGAAAACGATTTGGTGTCTTTGGAAATAAGTAACAAAGGAGGGCAGATTATTGAGGCCAGAATGAAAAATTTTGTCACTTATGATTCAGTACCTGTGTATTTGATTAAAGATGGCAATGCCACTTTTGGACTTAATTTTTCTACTTCAGACAATAGAGTATTGCATACCAAGGACATGTTTTTTGAACCTTCTATGACCAAGAATGGAGATAACCAGGTCCTTTCATTGAAAGCGAAAATATCAGCCAATCAATTTTTGGAATATAGATATGAAATGAAACCGAATGATTATTTGGTAGATTTTACAATTCGTTCTCAAGGACTAAGTGGAGTCATTAATGGTAACCAACCCATAAATTTAGAATGGAATTTAAAAGGGATTCGTCATAGTAAGAGTGTGCAGTATGAAAATAGATATACACGCTTAACATATAACCATGAAGATGGAAAAATAAGTAAGCTTTCTGATAGCAGTGATGATGATGAAATAGAATCAGATGTAAAATGGTTGTCTTACAGGCAACATTTCTTTAGTTCTATATTAGCAACAAAGACCCCTTTTGCCACAGCGGAGTTAAGTTCTATAAACCTTGTGGAAGAGGAAAGTAAGACTTTGCCATATACCAAAGAGTACCATTCTAAAATGCCATTGAATATGGATGGCGGCGAAATTTCGCAGAATATGAATTGGTATTATGGACCAACAGATGTTGCGGTATTGTCTCAATACAAAGAATTGGGACTTGAAGATACCATTCCTTTTGGATGGGGTATTTTTGGATGGATCAATCGTTACGTTTTCACGCCATTATACACGTTCTTAAGTTCATTTTTGCCTTACGGGATAGCAATTATTGTAATGACCATTTTTGTGCGTTTGGCCATGTCACCTTTAACATATAAATCATACTTGTCCCAAGCAAAAATGAAAGTGCTTAAACCAGAGATTGCAGAAATCAATGAGAAGTACAAGGACAATGCTTCCAAAAGACAACAAGAAACCATGAAACTGAACAGTAAGGCAGGAGTAAACCCAATGAGTGGTTGTATGCCCGCATTATTACAAATGCCAATATTCTATGCGCTGTTCATGTTCTTCCCCACTTCTTTTGCATTAAGGCAAAAACCGTTTTTATGGGCAGATGACCTTTCTTCGTTTGATACGGTATACCAATTTCCAGATGGGTTTTCTATTCCATTTTATGGTGACCATGTAAGTTTGTTTCCTATTTTGGCTTCCATTGCCATCTTCTTTTATATGATGATGACAACTGGGCAGAACATGCCTAGTCAACCGGGAATGCCCAATATGAAGTTCATCATGTATTTGTCACCGTTGATGATGCTTGTTTTCTTTAATAATTATGCGAGTGGATTGAGTTTGTACTACTTTGTATCTAACCTGATTACCATTGGTATTATGTTGGTCATTAAAAAGTTTATATTGGATGATGACAAGATACATGCGCAGATACAAGAGAATAAAAAGAAGCCTAAGAAAGAAGGCAAGTTTCAAAAGAAAATGCGTGAAATGATGGAACAGGCAGAAGAGCAGAAAAAAAAGGGAAAATAAGTAGTTTAGAAATAGATGCTAAAAAATAAAGCTCCCACATATTGTGGGAGCTTTTTGCATTAGTTTAGTTTGGTAAGATTTGGGACTGCAATATTCTATTTTTTCCATGTAAAAAAAATTAATAGATGTCAAGCATTGATTTTTGTATGCTAACTAATCACATCTTGTTGTCTGTTAATTTATCATCCCTTAAGCATTGTAAACACCTGTAAGACAATACTTACGGTATTTATAAAATCAGAAGAGCTTATTTTCTTTTTTGTAATTTTGTAGAGTCAATTTAGAATAGCATGAAAAAAATAGTTGTAGGACTTTCTGGAGGAGTGGATTCCAGTGTAACAGCATACCTTCTTAAAGAACAAGGATATGAGGTGATAGGGCTATTTATGAAGAATTGGCATGATGATTCTGTGACCATTTCTGATGAATGCCCATGGTTGGAAGATAGTAATGATGCTTTGATCGTGGCCGAAAAATTGGGAATACCCTTCCAAACAGTTGACTTAAGTTCAGAATACAAAGAACGTATTGTGGATTATATGTTCAATGAGTATGAAAAAGGAAGAACACCCAATCCAGATGTGCTTTGTAATAGGGAAATTAAGTTTGATGTTTTTATGAAAATTGCCTTACAATTAGGGGCTGATTATGTGGCTACAGGACATTATTGTAGAAAGGGAATCATTACTAATGAAGACGGTATAGAGACATATCAGTTATTGGCAGGTACAGATGGTAACAAGGATCAATCCTATTTTTTATGTCAGCTTTCACAAGAACAACTGGCAAAAACTCTTTTCCCTATAGGAGAACTCACAAAACCTGAAGTTAGAAAAATTGCTACTGATAATGATTTGATTACGGCAGATAAAAAAGATTCCCAAGGACTTTGCTTTATTGGTAAGGTTCGTTTGCCAGATTTTTTACAACAAAAATTGAAACCTAAAAAAGGTGTTATTGTTGAGGTGCCTTCAGATTTTGAACAGTACCAAAAACTCATTCCGGAGTTTGCTAATAAGAAAGCCGAGTTGGCCTTTTATGCTAAAAAACCGTTGTATCAATTACAAGATGGCAAGGCAATGGGTGAGCATCAAGGTGCGCATTATTTCACAAAAGGACAACGTAAGGGCTTGGATGTGGGCGGAACCAAAGAACCTTTGTATGTCATAGATACAGATGTAGATGCGAATATCATTTATACAGGTCAAGGGAATCAGCATCCGGGACTGTACCGTAGAACCTTGTTTGTAACCAATGAAGAATTGCATTGGGTGCGTACAGATTTAGCTTTAAAAGTAGATAAAACCATGGAAGTGACAGCTCGTATTCGGTATCGTCAACCGCTGCAGAAAGCCACCTTATACAAAGTTGATAATGGTCTCTATGTAGATTTTGAAGAAAAGCAGTCCGCCATTACTGAAGGCCAGTTTGTGGCTTGGTATGTAGGTGATGAATTAATTGGCTCTGGGGTAATATCGTAATTCTCAAAATAATGGCTGTATTTTAGACTGACTTGTCTCTTCGAGCGGAGTCGAGAGGTCATATTTAAGAATGCTAATGGTTCTCTCCCAAAGCTTAGGAAGACTAAAACTGACAATAAAATAATGCAAAATAGAATAACACAACTCTTTAAGATTCAATACCCCATTGTACAAGCAGGAATGGTATGGAACAGTGGTTGGCGATTGGTATCTGCGGTTTCCAATGCAGGTGGACTAGGACTTTTAGGGGCGGGAAGTATGCATCCCGATGTATTGCGAGAACACATTCAAAAATGCCAACAAGCAACAAGCAAACCTTTTGGGGTAAATGTTCCCATGCTTTATCCAGAGCTAGAGAAAATCATGAATATCATTGTGGAGGTGGGAGTAAAGATTGTGTTTACTTCTGCAGGAAACCCTAAAACATGGACACCTTATTTAAAGGAAAATGGAATTACCGTGGTGCATGTGGTAAGTAGTGTAAAGTTTGCATTGAAAGCACAAGATGCTGGAGTAGATGCAATAGTCGCAGAAGGTTTTGAAGCAGGCGGACACAATGGTAGAGATGAGACCACTACGTTGACGCTGATTCCCACCGTGAAAGAAAAAATAATCATTCCTTTAATTGCTGCAGGTGGAATATCTACAGGAAAGGCCATGTTGGCAACTATGGTTTTGGGTGCTGATGGAGTACAAGTAGGTAGCCGGTTTGTAGCAAGTCATGAAGCTTCTTCCCATAAACTGTTTAAACAAAAAGTGGTGGAGGCAGAAGAAGGAGATACAAAATTGACATTGAAAGAACTGATACCAGTTCGTTTGATGAAAAATAAGTTTTATGAAGATGTGCAGCATGCTTATAACAAAAATGCTTCCGCTGAAAAACTAAGATCCCTTTTGGGACGTGGGCGTGCCAAACGTGGTATGTTTGAGGGTGATATGGAAGAAGGCGAATTGGAAATAGGCCAAATATCTGCCTTGATTCATGATATTAAGCCAGCCGGACAAATTGTTGCCGATATGGTCAAAGAGTTTCAAAAGGCTAAAAAAGAAGTGTCTAAATATTAAATACCAAAATAAAGATGGCATATTTAAATGTAACCGCTGAAAAGGAGAACACTTATGATGCAATTGTAATCGGCTCTGGAATAAGTGGCGGATGGGCAGCTAAGGAATTGTGTGAGAATGGCCTAAAAACACTTGTGCTGGAGCGGGGAAGCAAACTTGAGGAACAACCACCTTTGGATTTTTACCGTAGGGTAAAGCAGTTTACACTTACGGGGTATTTTACCTCAGAAGAAATTGGAAAAAATGTATTGCGGTTTGATCCAATTCCAGAAAACTATAATGGCTGCCTTCCTTATAATGGAGAGAATATTTGGACTATCTGATTTTGTTGTTTGTTGTTCTTTTTTGATTGAAATGTCATTGGGAAGGAGGACTACTGCGGCAATCTCATTCTTAATAGCAAGAAGTTATTTTTAAATAACAAAC
>Ga0256845_1002308_pt1 | contig 13946 bp, 14 predicted proteins | sample RiftiametaG_FD_189101 | JGI IMG/M metagenome (GOLD analysis project Ga0256845, IMG submission 189101) | Tube worm associated microbial communities from hydrothermal vent at the East Pacific Rise, Pacific Ocean - Riftia | ecosystem: Host-associated > Annelida > Integument > Unclassified ...
TATTGGCATAGACTTAGAGAAAAATGATGTCCATATTTTGATGATAACAATCTTTAAAGAGTTTGCTCTTATGGTGTTGCCATTGGCCGCTATAGTTGCACTCTCTGGCGTATTGGCTGCTGTTATGCAGTTTGGTTTTTTAAGTACCACAAAACCTCTCATTCCTGATTTTAAAAAAATTGATCCCATAAAGGGAATAAAAAACCTAGTAAGTATGAAAAAATTTATTGAGGGAATAAAGATTGTTGTAAAAGTAATTCTTGTTATGAGTCTCGCATATTATTATCTACTTGATTTTACAACAGAGCTACCTTCTGTTGTATTTTTCTCAATTTATGACCAACTTGAATGGCTTAGAGATAAAGCTCTAATTTTGATTGCAGTTATGCTTATGCTATTTTTGGGGCTTGCTCTTTTTGATTTGTTTTTTGTTAGGTATAATTACTTTAAAGATTTAAAGATGAGCAAGCAAGAGATAAAAGATGAATACAAGCAGATGGAGGGTGATCCTCAAGTAAAAGCTCGTATCAAAAGAGTACAGATGGAGATGAGTAAAAAGAGAATGATGAGCGATATTCCTAGTGCTGATGTTGTCATTACAAATCCAACTCACTTTTCAGTTGCAATTAGATATGATACAGATAAAGAGAATGCCCCAAAAATCATAGCAAAGGGTGTTGATCATCTAGCACTAAAGATAAAAGAGATAGCACGGGAACATGGGGTACAAGTAGTAGAAAACCCACCTCTTGCACGTGAACTGTATAAAAAATGTGAGATAGATGAGGTAATTCCAGAGACTCTATACAAAGCCGTTGCGGAAGTTTTGGCTTTTGTATATCAGAGTTCTAAAAACAATAGAAGATAAAAAGGAGTTTGATTTATGAAAAAATATTGGATATTTATTTATGTGGCTATTGCAATAATTGTTTCATATTTATTAAATAATGAAGCTTACAAAATATTATTATCTTTAATGTTTGATATATTTGAGCTTAATCAAAATGAGTTCTCAATGTTAGGTGCTGAATTTAAATTTTATATTGTTTCGTATATTTTTATTTTATTGTCAATCACTGCACCAGCTTTTGCAAGTTATCAAGCTAATTTTAAAAAATTGATTCTTTTAAAAGGAGTCATTTTTATCTCAAGTATTTTAATAACAATTTTTCAATTTTCTTTAGTTTATCTTTTTTATATCATTACAAAATACCCTATAGGTCTTTCAATAATTGAAAAATTGTTAATTATTATTCCATCAGTAACATTTGTTTTTATGACTTTGGTTACGTATTTCAGATATAAAGATGAGAATTTTGTTAAGATTAGTTCTTTTAGATGGTGGAAAATATATAGTTACGTTTTTATAATAATAGCTTTTATTTCTTTAATAAAAAATAGTTTTATATATTTATTGGTATCAATGGAGCCACAAAAATACGATTTGATACTTATTTTAACGCTTTTTTCTATAAGTATATTTTTAGTTACGTTTCTTAGATTTTTATTGAAACTAAATATATATGCGTTTATTTTGGCAACACTGTTAAGTATTAATCCTATTATTTGGTTATTAAATTGCATCTATATTTTAAAGAGATGGAACATTTATAAGAAAGTGTAGTGAAGTAATTTCAAGGAGATAGTATATGACGTATGCAGGTTTTTGGATTAGATTTTGGGCTTCCGTGATTGATACATTTGTAATGTTGTTGCTTTTTGTACCTCTTATGATAAGTATGTATGGCTTGAATTCTACTAGTATGGAGATGAGCGGTGATAATATGAGCTACAGTGCAAGTTCATATAATTTGGAAGGTGATGGAAATTTCTTTTTAAACTACCTTTTACCTGCTATTGTTGTTATGGCTTTTTGGGTTTACAAATCAGCTACTCCAGGAAAAATGTTGACAAAATTGACTATAGTTGATGCAAAGACAGGTAAAAAACCAACATTAGTGCAGTTTTTGTTACGTTATGTTGGGTATTTTGTATCTTCAATTTTTTTGCTTGGTTTTATTTGGGTTGCATTTGACAAACGCAAACAGGGTTGGCATGATAAGATAGCAGGAACTGTGGTTGTTAAAGACTCTTTAATAGAAGAGGTTGAATTTGAAACATAAAATACAGGAGCATTGGGTAAAAGGTTTAGTTTTTATATGTTCTTTATTGGTCATATATCTTGCAACTTTTGCCAAACTTGATAGCAATGCAAATAACAGAATAGAGTCATCTTTTAAGCAAGCTTTGGGAGTTTTTGCTACTGCAAAAGCCTTAAATGGTGTTATTTCATTAGCACAAGGAACTGAAGTAGGAGTTGGATTTACTTTTAGCATAGGTGAAATTCTAGATCCTATAAATGATCTTGTTGAAAGATTTTCTTGGATTATGCTTGCTTCATTGACTTCATTGGGTATCCAAAAAATACTTATGAATATAGTTACTTGTAATGGCTTTGAAATTTTGTTGATAGTTAGTTTGATGGTATCAAATATACTTTTATTTCTTAAGTTGAAAAAATACAATATAAGCAAAAATATTTTTTTTAAATTTACTATGGTATTAATTTTTTTAAGATTTAGTATACCATTTATGGCAATAGCAAATGAGTATGTTTACGTAAATTTTGTTAAACAAGATTACAATATAGAACAATCCCAAAGTGCAATAAGTAGTGCAAAAAATGAAATAAGTAACTTTGATGATAAAAAAGCTAGTTATTTTTCAACCGATTATTATAAGAATAAGATAGTTGAGTTTCAAAATGTTGCTTCAAAAGCAGCCGACCATATAGTTGACTTGATTATAGTTTTCATCTTTCAAACTATGCTTTTCCCTATACTATTTTTATGGTTTTTATATAGACTTCTTATCTCTTTTTCAAGGTTGTCTCATTACCCATAGTTGGATTTTGTGGTATGAGAAATGATAGAGCAAAAGAGCAGACTGCTATACTTGCACCGATTATAAAAACAAGTGAATGAGAGTATAACCAGATAAGCCCAAGTAAGGCTGGTAAAAACACAGCTGCAATGTGATTTATAGTAAAACTAACAGCACTTGCACTTGCCAAATCTTTTGGGTCAGCTATTTTTTGAAAGTATGTTTTAAGTGCTATTGCCATAGAAAAAAGTAGGTGGTCTACTACATAAAGTGCATATGCAAAATAGATATTTTCAACATAAGCATAAGATACAAATACTAAAATAAGACCAATATACTCAATTCTAAGAGTTATTCTCTCTCCAATACGAGCTATAAACTTTCCAATAAAAGGTGCAAAATAGATATTTAAAATAGAGTTTACGAAAAGAAGTGAAACCATATTTTCAATGTCAACACCAAACTTTTCAACTAACATGAACGATGCAAAAACCATGAAAATTTGTCTTCTTGCTCCTGCAAAAAAGGTAAGAACATAAAAAAGCCAATACTCTTTTTTTAGTTTTAGTTTTTTCTCTTGAACTACGTCGTCTTTAAAGTGGTCAAACAAAAACCAAGCTAAGATGCCAATGAAAAATGTAATCCCACCAAAAAATAGATAAACATATTTGTATTCGATTGAGTAAAACTTCATAAAAACAAATATAAGAACAAATACTATCAAACTAGTAAATGATTTTGCAGCGGTTATTTTCCCTAAGATGATGGGTGCTTTTGCCTTGTCAAGCCATTGTAAAGATAGAGATTGATTTAGAGTTTCTAGATAGTGAAAGCCAATGGACATAATAACAGTTGTAACATAGAGTCCTAGAACGCTTGGAAAAAGTCCGGTAAGTGCTACTCCAATTCCTAGCAACATCATTGAGATATAGACAAGTCTTTGTTGTGAAACAAGCATAAGAACAAAGATAACACCAAAAGCTAAAAAGCCAGGAATCTCTCTTATGCTTTGAAGCATACCAATTTGGCTTCCATTAAAAGTGGCAACTTCAATAGCAAAGTTATTTAAAAGTGACATCCAAGATGAAAAAGAGAACATCATAGCGATTGATATTAGGTATAGCAGTGCAATGCGTGATTTGAAAATATTTGTAAACATTCTTGGAGTATAGCGTTATTATCCATTCGTTTAACATAAGCGAGTAGAATAACGTTAAATTTAGTTAGTTTTCACTATAATAATATTTTTAAAAATGGGCACTACATGTACAAAGAAGCTTGGAATAAAATCATAAATGCTAGATATATTGTTATAGTCTCTCACATTCATCCAGATGGAGACACTATAGGCTCTACTTTAGCCTTATATAATGTACTAAAAGAGCAAGGTAAAAAAGTGGCACTTTTTAATGCTACTTGTGATGAACTTCCAAGAGAATTTGGTTTTTTAGATGGATTTTCTAAGATTCAGAGAAAACTGCCAAAGTTTTTTGATTTGTTAGTCTGTTGTGATAGTGCTAGTTTTGATAGACTAGGAGTACAAAAAGGTGATTACAAGATAGTAAACATTGATCACCATAAAAGCAACAAAAATTTTGGTGACATAAATGTTGTTTTAAGTGAAGCTTCAAGTGCTGGTATAGTTCTTTATAGACTTTTAAAAGAAAATAGTATAAATATATCTAAAAAAACAGCAATAGCTCTGTATGTTTCAGTAGCAGATGACACTGGTTTTTTTAGATATGGTGGTATTGATGCAGATACATTTAGAACAGCTTCTGAGCTTATTGAGTGTGGAGCAGATCCAAAAATGATTGCAAATGAAGTAAAGAGCAATGTCTCTTTGGCAAAAACCAGATTGATAGCGTATATGCTGAGTAATTTTGAGTTACATTATGATGCTACAATTGTTTCAATAGTTTTTGATAGGGCTACACTTGAATCGACAGGAGTAAAACGAAGCGATACGAAAAATATCATAAGTATGCTTCGTGATATTGCAAATGTAAAAGTAGCATTGATGGTTTTAGAAGTTGATGATGGTTGTAAAATTTCACTTAGAAGTGATGGAGATATAGATGTCTCTAAGATTTCAGCTATGCATGATGGGGGAGGGCACAAAGGTGCCGCAGGTTTTGATGTAAAGAGTAGCGATTTAAAAGCTACATGTAAAGAAATATTAGATTTATTGAAGAGGTAGTATGAGAAGGAAAAAGAGTTCATCGGGAATAATGGTTTTAGTTATATTGATTTTGATTTTAGCGTCATTGGCATATTTGTATAATTCAAAGATTTTTGAAAGAGAAGCTCCAACTATTGGATTAGTTGGAAAGATAGATTGGAATTTAAAAAAACCAATATCTGTTAAGATAAGTGATGGCAGTGGTATAAAATTTATCCGTGCAATTTTGAGTGATGGAAAAAACTCTATAATTTTGTCAAAAAAGCTTTTTGAAGTTTCTAAAAAAGAGCATATTTTAGATATAAAATTTCCAAGAACTGGGTTTGTAAGCAATAAAAAGAATTTTGAGTTAACAATAGAAGCAGTTGATGCAAGTAAATGGAATTTTCTCTCTGGAAATAAGACCATTAAAAAATCAATTATTCACGTAGACACCAGAAGACCAGAACTTATAGTGATAAATAATTCGTATAAGATTATCAAAGGTGGTGTTGCCACTGTTGTGTTTAAAGCAAAAGATATTAATCTAAAAGAGCTTTATATAGAGACCAATTTTGGAAAAAGATTTTACCCAACACCTTTTTATAAAGATGATCATTACGTTTCTCTATTGGCTTGGCCTAGTTATGAAAAGAGTTTTAAAGCTACAATCATAGCACGTGACGGTGCTGGCAATATTGCAAAAAGTAGAGTTAGATTTTACTTAAAAGGTAAGAAATACAAAGTATCAAAGATAAATTTAAAAGACAAGTTTTTAGAAGGAAAAATATCTGATTTAGCAGAAGATGATAATCCTGACTCTGTAGAACTCAGCAAGCTAGAGAGATTTAAATATGTTAATGAAACTATGAGAAATAATAATGAGAAAGTCATAAAAAATGTAACTTCAGAAACTCAAAAGAGTAGGATTAGCTCTTTCAGAATGAAGCCATTTTACCCTCTGAAAAATGCAGCAGCAGTTGCAAGTTTTGGAGATCATAGGTATTTTAGATATAAAAACAATTTAGTAAGTGAGTCTTATCACTTAGGATTAGATCTTGCTAGTACGGCTGGAGCAGATGTTGTAGCTTCTAATGCAGGAGAAGTGGTTTATACAAAGTACAATGGTATATATGGAAAAAACATTATTATATCTCATGGGCTTGGAGTTTACTCTCTTTATGGACATAACTCTAGTTTTTTAGTTGATAAAGCAGAGCATGTAAAAGCTGGTGATGTTATAGCCAAGACTGGTATGACAGGACTTGCTCTTGGTGATCATCTGCATTTTGGCATGATAGTCCAAGGAGTTGAAGTTCGTCCTGAAGAGTGGATGGATAAGAGTTGGATGAAAGATAATATATTTGATGTTATAAAATCAGCAAAAAAGATGATAGAGAGAAAATGATAGTCAAACAAAAAAACTTACGTGTTTTTCATATAAATGTAGATAGTAAAGATGATTTTGTGGAATATTTGAATAAAAATAAAATATTACTAATGGAATTCTTTTTGCTTGTTGATGGTGAAGTTGATGAAAGTATCGAGAAGATACTTAATGATGAAGGTTTGTGTTATAAAAACATATCTACATGTAAGCTTAGATTTTCAAATGTTAAAAAAGAGATTGTATCTGAAATTCCTAAAAAAGAAAAACAGAAACAAAGCCTTTTAGAAGAGCCTTGTTTAAAAGAGAAATTGAAGATTTATGAGAGACCAATACGCTCAGGAGAAGAGATAAACGAAGAGTTACCTGTGGTTGTTTTTGGACGTATCAATAGTGGTGCTAAACTTTTTTGTACACAAAGTGTCTCAATATATGGCATAATAGATGGTTTAGTTCAGTGCGATGGTGAGTATATAATTCTTCATGGATTGAGCGAACGAGGTAATTTAATTTTTAATGGAGAGATTGTAGAGAGAGAATTTCTACAAAATGCTATTTTGCAGAAGATAACATTAAAAAATAATAAAATAGAGATAAAAGAGGTATAGAGTTGCGTCAAATTACAGTTGCTAAAAAAATAGAGAGTGTTGGTATAGGTTTACATAAGGGTGAGCCTATAAAAATAACACTCGAACCACTCGAAGCAAATAGTGGCATAGTTTTTTATAGATCTGACGTAGGTATGAGTATAAAAGCAGCGCCTGGAAATGTAGTAAATACTAGTAATGCAACTGTTATTGGCGATGGAGAAAACTATATTTCAACCATTGAACACCTGCTCTCAGCAATCTACTCTTACGGAATAGATAATATACTTGTAACATTAAATGGTGCAGAAGTTCCAGTTATGGATGGAAGTGGAGCTAGTTTTTGTATGATGCTAGATGAAGCAGGAAGAAGAGAACTCGATATAAATAAGAGTGTTTTGATTATAAAAAAAGAAGTGGAAGTAGTTGATGGAAAGAAGTTTGCAAGAGTAAAACCTTCAAAAAAACCTTCATATAATTTTGAAATAGATTTTCCTCATCCTGTCATAGGAAAACAAGATTATCAGTTTAGTTTTAGCAGACGAGGATATATAGAAGAGATTTCTCGTGCTAGGACATTTGGCTTTTTAAAAGATGTACAGTACTTACAAAGTCGTGGTCTTGCTCTTGGTGGTTCACTTGATAATGCTATAGTTTTAGATGATAAAAAGATACTAAACCCTGGAGGGTTGAGATTTAAAGATGAATTTGTAAAGCATAAGATACTAGATGCTATTGGTGATTTAGCACTTTTAGGAGCTCCTATTGTAGCTGATTATGAGTCATTTGCAGGTAGTCACAATTTAAATCATCTTTTGACAAAAGAGATACTAAAAGACCCTAAAAACTATGAAGTAGTAGATTTTGCTATGGCTGAAGAACTCGAGCTTGTAGGGGTGTTTGCATAAAACCTATAATCGATATTGTTGTTATCTCTCTAACTTCACCACTTAAAGTGGGTATATATGAAAATAATCAATTAACAAAAGAGTATATTACAAAAGAGCACACTAGTGAAGTATTGCCACGTATCTTTGAAGAGATACTAAAAAGCTTTACATGTAAGAGAGTCTTTTTTGCAAAAGGTCCTGGTAGCTTTATGGCTATAAAAATTACATATATATTTTTAAGAACTCTTAGCATTACTAAAAACATAGAACTTTTTGCATCTGATGGATTTAATTTTAATAACAATAGTCCTATTAAGGCTATGAGAAAAATGTATTTTGTGAAAAAAGATGGTAAAATAGATACTCAATTTTTTGAAGAGGAACAGACTTGTGAGTTTGTTTTACCAAAAACTATAGAGATAGAAAATTTTAACACAGATATAGAACCTCTCTATATCTTACCGGCGGTGTAACCATGAAGATAAGAATACCAGCAACAAGTGCAAATCTAGGACCTGGATTTGATAGCTTAGGGCTTGCAATATCATTATATAATTACGTAACTATAATACCATATACCTGTCAAAGTATCTCTATAAAAGGTGAAGGCTCAAATAGACCCAGACTAAAAGTAAATAATGTTTTTGTATCTGTATTTAAAGAGATTTATCAAGAGCTAGAAGGAAAAAAACAAAATTTTAGGTTTGAATTTGAAAACAATATTCCATTTTCAAGAGGATTAGGTAGTAGTTCAGCTGTTATAGTCGGGGCGATTGCTAGTGCTTATTATATGGCAGATGTAAAGATTTCAAAAGAGACTATACTAAATCGTGCCCTTGTTTATGAAAATCACCCAGATAACATAGCTCCTGCAGTTTATGGAGGCTTTACGACTTCAATAGTAGTTGACGATTTTGTTAAAACACTAAAAAAAGAGTTACCACAAAATCTTAAAGCAGTTATGGTTATACCTGACCGTGCTATGAGTACAGCACACTCAAGAACACAACTTCCAAAGTCCTATCATATGGCAGATGTTACTTTCAATAGTTCACGAGTTGGGCTTATGAGCGCTGCTTTTTTTAGTGAAGATTGGGAAATTTTAAAATATGCAAGTTGGGACAAGGTACACGAAAACAGAAGAATGAAGAAGATGAAAGAGCTTTTTGGTGTAAGAAAAATGGCACTTAAAAATGGAGCTCTGATGAGTACACTCTCTGGAAGTGGTTCATCTTTTTTCTCACTAACTTATAAAAAAGATGCTCAAAGATTGAGAGAAGCATTAAAAAAATCGTTCCCAAATTTCAAAATTGAGGTATTTGATTTTGATAATAGTGGCTTTGAGATAACTTAAAGTTGAAAAACAGTTTAATTTTGGTATAATAGCACGCGAATAACAAAACATCAGTTTTGTTCTGCCGGGAGGCAAGCTTTAGTGAGAGGAATTTTTAATGAAGCTTTGCTTTATTAAAGAGGAGATTTTAGATAAAAAAGCCTATCCGAATGTGTATCATCTGTAGAGGAAGATATGAACAAAACACACTAATCCGCTTTCAATTACATAATGGAAAACTAATAGAGTTTACAAAAGTAGGACGTAGTAATTATATCTGTTCGGATTGTATCGAGCTTGATGAGAAAAAGTTAGTAAAGATACTAAATGGTAAATTTAGACTAAAATATAAAAAAATAGACGAATTTGGAAATATATTTCCAACTAAGGAGACTTGATCGAATGGACAAGGTGAGAATAAAAGAAATTGCAGAAGAGCTTGGTATAAAGAGTAAAGAGGTTGTTGAAAAAGCGGCAGATATAGGTTTAGAAGTAAAAGCTGCTAACAGTTCTGTTACTCCAGAAGATGCTGAAAAGCTTATGAATTATGTCTTAACAGGCGTAAAAGAAGAGCCAAAAGTAGTTGAACCAAAACCTGTAGTAAAAAAAGCTAAAGCAGAGCCTAAAAAGGAAGAGCCTAAGCAAGAAGAAAAAGCTACTCCTAAAAAAGAGGTAGTTAAAGAAAAACCTGTTGCCAAAGAGACTCCTAAAAAAGTTGAAGAGAAGATAGTTAAAAAAGAAGAACCTAAAGTAGTTGAACCAAAAGTTCAAGAAATTCCAAAAGAGGTTTTGGCAGAACCTAAGGTTGAAGAGAAAAAAGAAGAACCAAAAGCTGAAGAGGAAAAACCAGAGCCTAAAAAAGAGCCCTTAGCAAGAGCCAGTGTTCGTAAGCGTAGAGGTTTGGTAATTGTAAAGAAGAAGCGTCCAGTTAAAGTAGAAGCTGACCCTAAAAACTTTCCTTCACCTTATGCAAAAAAGAAAAATTCTCAACCATTAGAGTCTGTTTTTGGAAGTGCTAGTGAAGCTAATAAAAGAAAGAAAAAAGTTAGAAAAATTCCTGCTGGAAAACAGAGCAGCACTGAGAGAATGGATATAGCTTTTAGTGATATGGCAGATATAAAGCTTGATTTAGAAGACAACATGGTAGTTTTACCAGATTTAACTATCAAAGCTGAGCCAAAAGTAGAAGTAAGAACAAAGAAAAATAGTGATCCTTCACAAATTAGAACCACAAAAAGACCAAGTTTCATTCAACCTCATGGCATAAAAAGACGTGGAAGAAAAAGAAGAGTTAAAAAAATTATTGATCTTGAAAATGTAGTGGTTTCTTCTATTGAAATTCCTGAAGATATTAGAGTGTACGAGTTTGCTGAAAAGATAAACAAGCAACCAAGTGATGTTATAAAAGAGCTATTCTTGCTAGGTATGTTAGTTACAAAAAATGACTTTTTAGATAAAGATTCTATTGATATTTTAGCTGAGACTTTTGAAGTTGAAGTTACAACAGTTAATGTTCAAGAAGAATTTGACTATGTTGGAGATTATGAAGAATCAAGTGAAGACCAGATGGTAGAGCGTGCACCTATCATAACTATCATGGGTCACGTTGATCATGGTAAGACTTCGCTTTTAGATTACATTAGAAACTCTAAAGTAGCTAGTGGAGAGTCTGGCGGAATTACTCAACACGTTGGTGCCTATATGGTTGAAAAAAATGGAAGAAATATAACATTTATAGATACACCAGGTCACGCGGCATTTACAGAAATGAGAAGTCGTGGTGCTCAAGTAACAGATATTGTAATTATTGTTGTGGCAGCTGATGATGGTGTTATGCCTCAGACAAGAGAAGCGGTAGAACATGCAAAAGCTGCCAATGTGCCTTTTATCATCGCTATGAATAAGATGGACTTAGAAGCTGCAAACCCAGATATGGCAAAAGCAGGACTTGCCGAGCTTGAAGTTACTCCAGTTGATTGGGGCGGAGATTATGAGTTTGTTGAAGTATCTGCAAAAAGTGGTATGGGCGTTGAAGATTTATTAGAAGTTGTACTTCTTCAAGCTGATATGTTAGAGCTAAAAGCAAATCCCAATAGAGAAGCAAAAGCGACTGTTATTGAGAGTTCAGTAGAAAAAGGAAGAGGTCCTGTTGCAACTGTTGTAATTAACGAAGGAACTCTGAAAGTTGGAGATGTTATCGTAGCAGGTGTTGGACACGGAAAAGTAAGAGCACTTCTTGACGATACTGGTAAACCAGTTAAAGAAGCACTTCCAGGAGAGCCAGTTGTAGTTCTAGGACTTAGTGAAGTTCCAGGATCTGGTGAACATCTTGTAAGTGTAAAAACTGACAAAATAGCTCGTGAATATGCTCAGAAAAGAGCAGATTACCTAAGACAAAAAGAGCTTTCAAAATCAACTAAAGTAACTTTAGATGAGTTAAGTAGTAAGATTGCAGAGGGTGCTATAAAGACTCTACCTGTTATCTTAAAAGCTGACGTTCAAGGTTCACTAGAAGCTATTAAAGGCTCACTTGCTAAGATTAAAAATGATGAAGTAAAAATTAATATTATAAGCTCAGGTATTGGTGGCATTACAGAGAGTGATGTTGCGTTGGCTGAAGCTAGTGAAAACTGTGTTATTCTTGGTTTTCATGTTAGACCAACAGGAGCTGTTAAAGAAAAAGCAAAAGCAAATGGCGTAGAGATAAAAACATATAATATTATTTACGATTTAATTGATGATGTTACGGGACTTGTTTCTGGTCTTCTTGCACCAGTTATTAGAGAAGAAAACATTGGTCAAGCTCAAGTACGTGAAGTATTTGTTGTTCCTAAAATTGGAGCAATTGCAGGTTGTATTGTTACTGATGGTTCAATCAAACGGGGTGTTAAAGTTCGTCTTATTCGTGATGGTGTTATCGTTTATGAAGGTAGTGTATCTTCACTTAAACGTTTTAAGGATGATGCAAACGAAGTTAAAAAAGGTTACGAATGTGGTATCGGTATCGAAGGATATAATGACATTAAAGAGGGCGATTATATAGAGAGCTTCAAGGAAGTAGAAGAGCAAGCAACTCTATAATGAGCAGTCTTTACGAAGTAAAAGCTTTAGTGCAAAGAATTTTTAAGGGACTTTGTTCCTTGAAAAGGAGACATTAAAATGGAAAAATCGATAAAACTACAAAGAACTGAGAGTATGCTGAGGGAACTTATTCCTGAGGCACTCTCAACTTTAAATGATGATATGTTAAATGGACTTTGCGTTATAGACGTAGAGTGTACTCGTGGAAAGTATGATGCTACAGTTTATCTCGATAAAATGATGTTTGATGCAGATGAGCAAAAGTACATCATTAAACACCTAAAAAAAGTAAATTCACACATAAAAAACCACTGTATGCAAACTGAGGGTTGGTTTAGATGTCCTGATTTTAAATTTATATTTGATGATAAACTAGAAAAACAAAATCAGATGGACGATCTGTTTGCACAAGTAGCTCGTGAACTTGAAAAGGGTAAAAAAGATGACAACTAAAGATACTATTGTAAATATACTTCAAGACTGTGGAGTTGAACTTTATGATATTGAAACTGTAAGTGAGTATGAGCAGAGGATTTTTAGAATTTATATAACAAGTGCAAAAGAGAAAGTAAATCTTGATAAATGCGCAGAAGTGACTAGAATTTTATCTCCAATTTTAGATTTAGAACCACCAGTAAATGGTGTTTATACACTTGAAGTTAGTAGCCCTGGAATAGAGCGTCCTCTTAAAAAAATGGAGCATTACATTGGCTCAATTGGTGAAGATATAAAAGTAAAACTGATAAACACAGATAAAATTATTGGTAAACTTGATTCTATTGATGAGCGAAAGCTAACTATTACAGAGTATGATGGTGAAGTTAGTGTTGTTCTCATGGACGACATAGAGAAAGCTAGAACTTACTACAAATGGTAAACTGGCATGAGGTATTTTATAGACTTAGCACTTGAAAAAGCTTGGGCTTATCAAGGGCTAACTTACCCAAACCCTCCTGTTGGAGCGGTTATAACTGACAATCAAAATAATTTTATTTCATATGGCGTGCACAAAAAAGTAGGAACTCCTCATGCCGAAGTAAATGCGATTAAAAAAGCCTATTTTAAAATCACACAAAATAAAGAGATATTAAATATTGAAGACTCAAAAAATATTCATGATTACTTGGAACTAAACCATAACGGAATATTTAAAGATAAAAATATCTATGTAACACTAGAGCCTTGTAATCACTTTGGAAAGACTCCACCATGTTCTCATCTTATTGCTAAACTTGGGTTTAATAAAGTTATTGTTGGTACATTAGATACAAATAAAAAAGCTAGTGGTGGCATAGAGTTTTTAAAACAAAAAAGTCTACATGTAGAGGTACTAAATGAGTCTACATGTAAAGAGCTTTTAGAACCATTTACTATTTGGCAAAAAGAACCATTTGTGTTTTTTAAACTTGCTATGAGCAACAATGGTGTTATTGATGGTGGAACTATTACTTCTAAAGCTTCAAGAAAGTTAGTTCACTGCCTTAGAGATAGATGTGATTTACTTGTGATAGGTGGCAATACAGTAAGAGTAGACCGTCCAACTCTTGATGCAAGACTTTGTAATGGTAAAGCTCCTGATATATTTATATACTCAAAAATAAAAGAGTTCGATAAAACTATACCA
>Ga0256845_1002309_pt1 | contig 13945 bp, 8 predicted proteins | sample RiftiametaG_FD_189101 | JGI IMG/M metagenome (GOLD analysis project Ga0256845, IMG submission 189101) | Tube worm associated microbial communities from hydrothermal vent at the East Pacific Rise, Pacific Ocean - Riftia | ecosystem: Host-associated > Annelida > Integument > Unclassified ...
ATTGCTGATGATGATGAAAGAATAAATCCAAATGGTGGAGCAATTGCTTTAGGTCACCCGCTTGGTGTTACTGGAGCAAGAATTTTACACACTGCAGCGATTGAACTGCAAAAAACAAATAAAAGATATGCACTAGTTAGTATGTGTATCGGTGTTGGACAAGGGTATGCAACAATTATTGAACGTGCATAAAACAACCAACCATTTAATGTGAATTTACGTTATTATTGAAGATGAAGAGCTTTTTAATTTTTCTGGTATTATTTGTTTTATTTTTTTCTTGTAAGAAAGAACCGACTGTTTGGGATACGAATTGGAGTGCTCCTTTGATTAATGATACACTCGATTTATCGAAATTAGTCAACGATACCACTCTTTCAGAATCTGGCGGTTTTTACCAACTGGAACTCGATCGAAATTTATTTGACTTAAATATTTCGGAATTGATTGAAATTCCTGATACGACAATTACAGAGAATTTCACCTTTACAGGTACTTTGACGATTGGACCAGGCTTTAATTTTGTGAATTCTGTAGAGGAACACAATATGAATCTCGAAGATATAGAATTAAAGTTAATAATTTTGAAAGAAGGTTTTATTGATGTGAAAGTCGAAAACCCTTTGGCTACAAAAACGATTTTTCAAGTCCAATTGCCAGGTGTAACAAAAAATGGCATTACATTTAATCAAGAATATGAAGCACCGGCTAGTTCAAATGGAACACCTGGTGTCGTTTTTGAATCGATTGACCTCTCAGGTTACAAAATGAACTTAACTGGAGTTTCAGGTGGTGAAGTTAATTTTTTACGTTCTCAAATTACTGTTAAAACAGATCCGAATGGACCAAGTGTTGAAATTACACCTTCTGACGTAACGAAAGTTAATGCAACTTTTCGAGATGTTAAAGTTGATTATGCCAAAGGTTATTTTGGAAATAAATTATTTTCTGACACTACAGAAGTGATAATTGATCAATTGTCAAACGTAACGTCAGGAACGATTGATATTCCAGCAACAACAATAGAATTTATCATTGAAAATGGAATTAAGGTAAGTGCTCAGGCTAAACTAACGACAGTAAAGAATGTTAATAGTACAGGGAATACAGTTAACTTGACGGGGGTAAACATTGGTGCTTTGTTTGACTTAAATCCTGCAAATGGATCTTGGTCAACACTAACACCATCAATTAAAACAATCACCTTTGATAATGCGAATAGTAACATTGAAGCTTATATCGAAAATTTAGGAGCATTACATACATTGGGCTATCGGATGCAACTGAATCCATGGGGAAATGTTTCGGGGAGTAACGATGAGTTGTTTTCCAACAGTACTCTGAGAGTAAGGATGAAAGCGAACATGCCTTTGGCAATAGGAATTGATGATTTAATTTTAAAAGATACTTTTGATATTACACTGAATCAAGATCCCGATAAAACAAGAATTAAATCAGGTGAATTAACCTTAGAAGCTAGAAATGGTTTTCCAATCAGTGGAAATGTAATAATTCATTTTTTAGATGAAAACGGAACTATTCTGCAGAGTGTTACAGGGTCTCATCCTTTACAATCCTCTATTTATGGCAGTATGGATTCAAATGTTGGTATTAATGTGTCAACTTCTGTGATTCAATTTGTTCTTTCTGAAGAGGTTTTAAATGATGTTGATCAAGTTCGTTCTTTAATAATTGAATCAGGTTTCAATACATTCAATAGTTTTACTGGAACTACAGATCAAGTTAGTATTCCTGTAGGTGCTTTCCTTGCAGTTAATTTGAAAGCAAAATTCATTTCTGAAAATAAATTATAATGATAAAATTGATGAGAATAGCATTGACTTTATTTCTTCTCTTCTTCATTCAGGAAGTGAAGGCTCAATTGTTGCCCATTTATTATGATACTGTATCTATAAAACAAGAAATAATTTTGGATGTAGGGTTCGATTATTCTGGGTCAGCTATCCAGCGTGAATTGACTTCTAAATTTATTCGAGGTGGATTTATTACAAATGGAATTAAAGACAATTCTTTCAATCGACACAGTGGTGTGAATCGTTTTGGAGGTGTTGGTCTAGGTACAATTGAATACAGAAATTTCAATAAAAAATTAATAAAGAACAAAGATTGGGGATTTGTTGTAAAAGCTGGATATAATGCTTTTTTTGGTGCAATTTATTCGAAAGATATTTTTGGAATGATGATGTATGGAAACGATATTTATCGTGGAGAAACAATTGATGGTTCAGGGACAAATATCACAGCTATTTCTTACCAGAAAGTTGGGTTTGGAATGATAGATGTTAAATCTAAATCGAGTATTACTTTTAATGTGTATAATGTAAATAGTCGATTTAAAGCAAATTTTAGAGATTTTCAAATGACTCAAGATTTGAATGGTGATTCTATAGAGGTAATTTTAGATGGAACTATTGAGGTCGGAAATAACACAAAATTTAATCAAGGGATTGGGTTTGGTTTTGACTTAGATTTTAAAATTCCATTTGAATGGGGAAAGAAAAATAATACTTCGTACATTCAGTTTCAAGTGCAGAATCTTGGTTTTGCATACATGTATGAAAAACAGAAAGTGTATGAGTTTGATACAAGTTATGTTTTTTCAGGATTAAGATGGGATCAAATTACAGGCGATGAATCTTTATTCAGCGATTCAACAAGTGTTTTAGATTCTTTAGGAATTCATTCTCGTGAAAAGAATAGAACGACGATGCTTCCAGGATTTATTCAAATTGGGAAAATTGTAGATGCATTGTCTGATCGGAAAATTCAATCTTTTTTTGGAATTAGAATGTACCCAACGCTTATTTATTCACCATTTATTTATGCAGGTCTCGATTATAAACCTTTGAAATGGTTAAGGGTTGGAGCGAATGCTTCTTATGGTGGATTTGGGAAGTTTAAAGCTGGTTTGTATACAAGTACTAGTTTTGGGAACTATTCTGTCGGATTAGCAACTGAAAATATAGTGGGTTTTGTTTCTAAAAAATCAAGTGGTCAATCCTTATTCATAAAACTAAGATGGCAAATTTAATAAAAGTTCTATTTTTTATTTTAATGACTAATTTAGCTTTTGGTCAAATAAAATTTTACCGATTATATTCTGATAACGGAGTAGATAAAGGAGAAGGTATTGTTCAACTTGAAGACAGTAGTTATGTTGTAACAGGTTCTTCCAGTAGTTTTTGGGGAGGAGCATCTCAAGCATTTCTAATGAAAATAGATTCTCTTGGAAATAAAATTTGGTCCAATCAGTACGGTGGGACTGACTTTGAATCGAGCCGGAGAGTTTTATATAAAAAGAATGTTGGTTTTTACATGTGCGGATATACATCTTCATTTGGTAATGGGGGATTTGATTTTTACCTAGCCAAAACGGACGAAAATGGTACTTTAGAGTGGGAGAAAACGATTGGAGGAACTGGTTGGGAAAAAGTATACGATGCTGTAATGACAAAAGATACAGGTGCTATTCTTGTCGGTGAAACAAGTTCATTTCCTGAGAATAATAAAAATATTTATATCGTTAGAACGGATAAAGATGGCGATACTTTATGGACAAAAACGATTGGTGGAATAGGGGAGGATTATGCTACGTCTATTACAGCATTGAATGATTCTCTTTATTTTTTAACAGGCGCATATTATAATGAAGATTCATTGATGACGAAATCTTGGGCAGCTAAAATTCAGGACAATGGGCGTGTTTTTTGGGAGAAAACGTATGGTGTAAATGGAAATTCTTGGTTTAATAGTGCTGCACACGATGGTAACTTAATGCGCTGTGTTGGTGGAGCAAATCTGGGGGGTGACAATGTTAATCTGTACAATTCCATCGTTGATACTGGTGGTGGGTTTTGGGGAGAATATATTTTTCCGCAAGCTGAAGAACATGAATTTTATCAGATTGTAAATTACAATAACAATGCAGGGTTTTATAGTACAACATTGAGTGACGATGCAGGTTCATTTCCTATTGGAGCGGACTTGGTAATAGACCATTTTAGCATAGGTTTTGGTTTTATTAATTCATTCGGTTTGTCTCATGATAAAGATGATATTGGAAATCAAATCATTAGTACTAATGACGGATCCGCAATTGCAGTAGGTTACACAACCGGAGTGATTTCAGGAGGTAATGAGATTTTTGTTTGTAAAATTGGACCTAATTCAGATTATCCTCATGTAGTAGATGATTTACAGTCAGGAAACCTTGTTACAATTATAGAAGAAGAAATAGATGATGATATTTTAGTTTATCCAAACCCTTCCCAAAGTAAAATTACAGTTCAAACAAGTAATCCTGTTTTTAATGAAGTTATTGTTTTTGATTTAAATGGGGAAGTAGTTCTAGAGAATGAATTTTCATTTCAAATGGAAATAGATGTTTCGTTTCTTCAGAATGGGTATTATTTCCTTGAAATAAAAGGGGAAGATGCCGTTGGAAGACGTAAATTAATTATCCAGCACTAAGTCTACCATTCAAAAGCTTGATCTGAAAACCATTTTCCTTGATTCCTTAATGTTTGCTCAATGATGTCTCGGACACAATGTCGGCCACCATTATAAGGAGATTGATAATTGCTGATTCTTTTTATTTCAACGGATGCATCTTGTGGGCATGCAGAAACTCCAACCATTTTCATGACTTGATAATCAGGAATGTCATCTCCCATGTACATCACTTCTTCATCTTTGAAATTGTATTTAGATTGTAAGAGTTTGTAATCATCAACTTTGTTACGAGAATTTAAAATAACTTCTTTTGCACCAACGCTAAGGAGTCTTTTTTTTACTTCTTCTGAACTGCCTCCAGTAATTATCAAGATTCGATACCCCATTTTGTTAGCGTATTGCAAAGCATAACCGTCTCTTGAATTTAATGTTCTAATTACTTCATCGTTGTATAATAGAATGTCGCCATTGGTGATTACACCATCAACATCAAATATAAAAGTGGTAATTTTATTCAATCCTTCTTTATAATTCATTTGTTCTTATAGGTGTTAAGAATACTTCTCGTTAATACTTTGTACACTTCTTTTGCATGACCTGACAATTTGCGCTCTTGAATTTCAATGGTTCTTACATCGTTTCTTTTTGCAGGTCCTGTTTGATTTTCAAATGCCGATTGGTGCTTGATTTTCGATATTGTTTCGTCCAATAAAGGACGTAAATGGTTAAAATCAATTTTTTCTACTTCACAGTATTCTTGAGCGAGGCAAATAATGTGATTGGTGAAATTATTTACAAAAACAGCTGCTAAATGCAATTGAGCTCTTTCTTCAGAAGTAGCGTAATTTACAGTTCTACTAATTTTCCATGCAAGATCAAAAAGATTTTGCGTAAAATATTCATTATTACTTTCAATAAAAATAGGGACTTCAAAAAAGTTGACTTCTTTATTTTTAGTGAATGTTTGTAAAGGATAAAAAACGCCAATATTTTTACGTTCAAGTAATGAGGAAATTGGGACAGAACCAGAAGTGTACGCAATTGGTATATCTGCATCAATTTTCGGAATGACATCAGCTATCGCATCATCTGAAATACAAATGATGCAAAGTTGTTTGGGGAGATCACTGAAAGATGAGATTGCTTTTGCTTCAACTTTTTGACAGATCGAATTAAGTCTATTCTCATCCCTTCCAAAAATATGTGAAACTTGAATGTTATTCTCCTTAAGAGCAATTGCAATATGTGTAGCAACATTACCTGTTCCGATAATTGAAATTTCCATCTGATTTTTTTTTACAGAACAAGTATAAGAATATCTATGAATACTTTATATCAAAACGGAATTATTCTTAGTGATAAGTTAAATTGGGCAGGGGGTACTCATAAAAAAATCCCCTAATATTAGAATGATTATCTTTTTATTAGGGGATTAATTGTGTTCAAAAACTATCCGTTATTAGATTTTAATAAACCTTTTAGTTGTAACTCTACCTTCTTCAGAAGTAAATTGAATATAATAAACTCCTTTTTGTAGGTTCTGAGTAGAAATTGTTGTTGAATTACTTTTTGATATTTCTTCCGTGTAGACAGTCATACCATTCGTATTCTTTATCTCAATAACACCACTTTTATTTTTACCAATTTGAAGAAAAAGATGATCTAAAACTGGGTTAGGTGAAAGGAATAGGTTTTTGACAACTCCCTCTCGAGTAATTGCTATTACATCTGATTTAGTTGAGTTACCATCAAAATCTACTTGTTGCAGTTGATAGTACATTATTTTACTTTCAATATTATTGTCTTCAAATTGATAACGTAAATTAGAAATTGAATTCCCAGCACCTTTTACTTCTCCAATTTTTTCGAAATTAACTCCATCCAAAGATCTTAAAATATTGAATTTGTCATTATTCGTTTCTGTTAGAGTGGACCATGAAATGTAGTTTTTATCATTAACTGCTACGCCATCAAAATTTCTAAGTGTAATCGGCAGAATTCCTATTGCAGACCAATCTGAAACTGTAAAGTCGCATATGTCATTAGAGTAACCGTCAACCATTAAAAAGTATTTTTCACCAATGGTTAAACCTGATGCTGTTACAACGCCTGGAACTGCAGATGTTGGATTCCATAAGTTAGATTTGAGTTCAAAATTTGTACAACATCCATTAGCGTCTGTTGTAACGTTAAAAACGACAGCTTGTATTCCTTGTGTGCATCCACTAACTGACGTGAAATTAAAAATTTCAGTTGTTGAATGTGCAACAAACTCATACCATGAATTGTTCTCAATCGTTATTGGTGAAATTAATGCCAATAAGTTTGCAGGTGTATCTTTACTGTAAGTACCTGATGTATTCGAAGAGAAATCACCTGGTCCAGCAGTTAATAAAGCGGGAGCAACACAATAATCTTGATTGATTGGAGTGTCACATGCTCCAAGTTCTTGTACGCAAAGGTTGAATTCTGTTAATTTTGCAAATGTACCTCCAGAAAAAATCCTGATAAAATAAGTGTTACCGATTGTTAAGCCATCTACTACATTGTTATTACTGGAAAAACAGTACAATTCAGGTCCTATTGACGCGCAGGTCCCTTCGTAAAGACTAAGGATAATCCATCCAGGGTCATTAGTAATGTGTTTATTTATAGACACTTTTGCTGATGTTGCTACAAATTTAAACCATACATCATCATCTGCAGTACCTCCACATACATTTACTGGAGATGCTAAAGACGACTGAGTTGCATTTTCTAAGGTACCTGTAACAGTGGCGTCACATAATCCGTTGGCAGGAGTTATAGGAACTGAAATAGCACCACTACATTCATCGTTTACTGGGGCTTGAGAAAAAGCTAAACTGGGAGTTAATAGTATAAAAAGAAATAACGAAAGATTTGTTTTTATAAAGTTTGAATTTAAAAAAAGCGTTGATTTAAAAATCATGATATTTTAGTTTGTAAAATTTTAGTGTTTAAAAGTGTGAAATTATTACAACTATTTATATTGTCACTAGATATAACATAGACAAAGTGTACTCATGATTATAATTACTTGATTATAAGTGTTTAGTGGAGGTTGTTGTGGTAGGTTTATTTTGATTAACTACTGATGTTATTCTTGTTTTTTAATCTTTTTATTTGGAAGATTCAATCATATTAGATCATTGAGTTCTTTTTTGTTAAGCTTGGAGGCTTTTATTCAAGTTTCCAAAATAATTCGACATCGATTTTTGAAATAGTTCAAGTTTTTCAATCGTGCTATATCATTACTGTACAATACTTGAAGTGTTTGTGATCTGATTTGTTTAAAACGACTTTCTATTTTTCTTCTATCTCCTTGTTAAAGTTCTTGATAACTAGGGGCGGGGCAAATCTCAAAAATTGGGAAGGGATTTTAGCGCAAGAATAAAAGTGAATTTAAAAGTGTTTATGATGGGAGAATACTGTAACTGAGCGAAAGTATCATTTACATGATCATTTTTAAAGAGTGAATTGTAATGGGGGGGAAGTTAATGTTAAAGTAGTAAACTCTTGCAGACATGCGCTCTTAAGCTTATGTAAGCCTATTCTTGTAATTGAGTATTTGAATACAAGGAAGATGTTCTCTAGTTTTAAGTGAATTACTTAAAATAGAGTGAATAGAAGGGAATGATTATTCGATTATTTAATTTTCAACTAGAACTCATTTTAAATGAATTCTAGTTGAAAATTATTTGAAGTTTTAAAAGTATTCTTTTGAAGTTACTTTCCGTGACACTGCTTGAATTTCTTTCCGCTACCACAAGGGCAAGGGTCATTTCTTCCAACTCTTTTTTCAACAACTACTGGTTGTTGTTTAGCCGCTTGTTGATTTCCTGAATTCGCTATCGCTTCTTTGTATCCTTCACGACCTTGAATTTCTTTTTGGTCGCTTGAACTTGTCGTTACAGCTTTGTCGTAATGATTTTGAGTTTCAATTTCCTTATTTGTAGTCTGAATTTCTTCTGCAACAGGAATGTCTAATTTCATTAATAACTCCATCGTTTCTTCATTCATTCTAGCTAACATTGCTTTGAATAAATTGAAAGACTCTAGTTTATAAACCAATAAAGGATCTTTTTGCTCGTACTGTGCATTGTTTACAGCTGAACGTAAGTCATCCATTTCACGTAAATGTTCTTTCCATTCATTGTCAATCATTCCGAGAATTACATTCTTTTCAAATGTTGTAGAAATAATTTCACCGTTAGAGTTGTATGCTTCTTCAAGGTTAATTGTCAATTGAATCTCTTTTCGACCATCCGTTAAAGGGAAGACAATGTTCTTGTATCGATCTGACATAGTTTCGTGAACATGCTTGATCTGAGGCATTGCTTTTTCTACAATTTTAGCATTCTTTCTTTGGTAATGTGCAAGAATAGCATCGTATACTTTATCAATGATAATGTTTTGATCTAATTGAGCAAATTCATCTTTAGAAACAGGAGAATCTGTACCAACAACACGTAGCATATCTAATTCAAAAGAATTAAAATTTTCTTTCGTATGTGAAGTCACTAAAGAATGACTTAAATCGTAAAACATATTGTCAATATCGATATCCAATCGCTCTCCGTACAGTGCATTCTTACGTTTTCTGTATATTGCTTTACGTTGAGCGTTCATAACATCATCGTATTCCAATAATCGCTTACGAACACCGAAGTTATTTTCCTCTACTTTTTTCTGAGCTCTTTCAATCGATTTAGAAACCATACTGTGTGTAATGACTTCACCTTCTTTAAGTCCCATTCTATCCATTAACTTGGCAATTCTTTCTGAACCAAATTTACGCATCAAATCATCTTCCAATGAAACGAAGAATTGAGAAGATCCTGGATCACCTTGACGACCAGAACGACCTCTTAACTGTCTATCAACACGTCTTGAATCATGTCTTTCTGTACCAATAATGGCTAAACCACCAGCTTCTTTTACACCTTCACCAAGTTTGATGTCGGTTCCACGACCAGCCATGTTTGTTGCAATTGTAACAGAACCCGAAAAACCAGCTTCAGCAACAATTTCAGCTTCACGCTTGTGGTGTTTCGCATTCAAAACATTGTGTTTAATTCCTTTCTTGTCCAATAATTGGCTCAAGTATTCTGAAATTTCTACAGTAGTTGTACCAACTAGTACAGGTCTTTTTTCTTGGACTAACTTTTCTACTTCGTCAATAACAGCATTGAATTTTTCTCGTGCTGTTTTGAAAACGAAATCATTGTCATCTTTTCTTAATAATGGACGATTTGTAGGAATTACAATTACATCTAATTCGTAAATGTCCCAAAATTCTTTCGCTTCAGTTTCAGCTGTACCTGTCATACCTGAAAGTTTGTGGTACATTCTGAAGTAATTTTGAAGTGTAATCGAAGCATATGTTTGTGTAGCAGCTTCAACTTGTACATCTTCTTTGGCTTCAATTGCTTGGTGAAGTCCATCAGAATATCGACGTCCTTCCATGATACGTCCAGTTTGCTCATCTACAATTTTAACCTTTCCTTCAAGAATAACATATTCAACTTCCTTTTCAAAAAGTGTATATGCTTTCAATAATTGGTTAATGGAGTGAATTCGCTCTGATTTGATTGAATAATCACGGATCAATGTATCTTTCTCTTCTAAGAATTTTTCTTTTTCTAATCCTGCATTTTCAAGACGAGCAATTTCAGATCCAATGTCTGGAAGAATAAAGAACTCTCTGTCATCGCTACCTGATATTAAATCAATCCCTTTGTCCGTTAATTCAATTGTATTTTGTTTTTCATCAATTACAAAGAATAATTCTTTGTCAATCTTTTTCATCTGTTTCCCTTGCTCTTGCATGTAGAAATTCTCTGTTTTCTGCAAATGAGCTTTGATACCTGGTTCAGATAAATATTTTATCAATGCCTTACTACGCGGAAGACCACGGAATGTTCGAAGCAAGGATATTCCACCTTCTTCCAGCATTTTTTTACCGTCTTTTCCTGCGTCGAAATCTCCATTGATGACTTGTAAAAGTTTTTTAGAATCAGCTAAACATTCGCTGACATACTTTTTCTGTGCAGCAATAATTTTTTCAATTCTTGGTTTCAATTGATAGAACTCATGCTCATCACCTCTTGGAGTTGGACCAGAAATAATCAATGGAGTACGAGCATCATCAATCAGTACAGAATCGACTTCATCAATAATTGCATAATGATGTTTTTGTTGAACAATGTCATCAGGAGATCCTGCCATATTGTCACGCAAGTAATCGAAACCAAACTCATTGTTTGTCCCAAAAATAACATCTGATCGATATGCTTTTTTACGTTCTTCAGAATTTGGACGGTGTTTATCAATACAATCTACAGTTAAGCCGTGAAATTGATACAAAGGTCCCATCCATTCAGAATCTCGCTTTGCTAAGTAGTCATTTACTGTAATCAAATGAACTCCTTTACCTGAAAGTGCATTCAAATAAACAGGCAGTGTTGCCACCAAAGTTTTACCTTCACCTGTTTGCATCTCTGCAATGTTACCTTTATGTAGAACGCTACCACCCATAAGTTGAACGTCGTAATGAACCATGTTCCATTCAACATCTACTCCGGCAGCAGTCCATTTGTTTGACCAAGTCGCCATTCCGTTTTCGATTGTAATACCATCTTTTTGCGAAGCAAGATCAATGTCAAAATCTAATGCAGTAACAACTAATTGTTTATTCTCGGCCCATCTACGTGCTGTTTCTTTTATAACGGCAAACGCTTCGGGTCTAATTTCATCTAGAATTTCTTCAATCTTTTCATCGATTGTATTACTCATCTTATCAATAGACTCGTAAATAGCTTCTTTTTCATGAATAGGAGTCGATGAGTTATTCACCTTCTCTTTCAATGTTTTTAACTCGTCTTCAAGTGGAGCGATTCCTTTTGTAATTAAAGCTTTGAATTCTGAAGTCTTGCCTCTTAATTCGTTGTCAGTTAATTCTTTAAGTTGAATATGGAATTCATTTGTACGATCTATTGATGGTTGGTATTCTTTTCTGTCTTTAGAAGACTTATTACCAAATAATTTCTGAAGTATATTTAATGTCATTTCTGTATATAATTTCTAACGTGTAAAAATAATAAAAACATGTTGTTAAAAGAGGTTTTTATTGAATAATCGTCGTCATGTCAGAAATTATTCCAAAGTGAGCAGAACTGACAAATTGACTTTTTTTATAATTTTGATGAATTCTGTTCCCTTTTTGATATTGTTAATGAGAATTCCAATTATCTTTGCAGAATGCATGAAATGATTTTAATACTCGATTTTGGTTCACAATACACACAGTTAATTGCTCGTAGAGTACGTGAACAGAATATTTATTGTGAAATACACCCGTGGAATAAATGTCCAGAGATGACAGATAACATTAAAGGTGTAATTCTTTCTGGTAGTCCTTTTTCTGTGCGAGATGAAAAGTCTCCTCAACCAAACTTGGATGCAATTAAAGGTAAATTACCTCTTTTAGGTGTTTGTTTCGGTGCTCAATTTTTAGCCAGCAACTTTGGAGGTGAGGTTTTGCCTTCTAAAATAAGAGAGTATGGTCGAGCAAATCTTTCTTTTGTTGATCGAGAAAATATTTTAACCAAAGGAATGACAAACGGATCTCAAGTTTGGATGTCTCATGGTGATACAATAAAAACAGTTCCGTCGAATTATAAAATTATTGCAAGTACTTCAGATGTTGAAGTGGCAGGATATCAAATCGAGGGTGAGGATACTTTCGGGATTCAATTTCATCCAGAAGTTTACCATTCTACAGAAGGATCTGTTTTGTTGAAAAACTTCTTAGTAGATGTTTGTGGTTGTGCTCAAGATTGGACACCAGCTTCTTTTGTTGACGAGACTGTTGAGAAACTGAAAACTGAAATAGGAAATGATAAAGTAATTCTAGGATTGTCTGGAGGAGTTGATTCTTCAGTTGCAGCTGTTTTATTACATAAAGCAATTGGTGAAAACCTTCATTGTATTTTTGTTGATAATGGTTTACTTAGAAAAGATGAGTTTTCGACTGTCCTTGAATCATATAAAGGAATGGGTTTAAATGTTAAAGGAGTGAATGCTTCTGAAGCTTTTTATTCAGAATTAGCAGGATTGACTGACCCTGAACTTAAAAGAAAGGCAATAGGTAAAGTTTTTATCGATGTTTTTGATGCAGAATCAAAATTAATTGAAGATGCAAAATGGCTAGGTCAAGGGACGATTTATCCTGATGTAATTGAGTCTGTTTCTGCAACAGGAGGACCAAGTGCAACAATTAAATCACACCACAACGTCGGAGGTCTTCCGGATTACATGATGTTGAAAGTTATAGAGCCATTGAAGTTACTTTTCAAAGATGAAGTGAGACGAATTGGAGCTTCTATGGGAATTGATCCTAAGATTTTAGGAAGACACCCTTTTCCTGGACCAGGTCTAGGAATTCGTATTTTGGGTGATGTAACAAAAGAGAAAGTACAAATCCTTCAAGAAGTTGATCATATCTTTATTTCTACATTAAAAGAAGATAACTTATACGATGATGTTTGGCAGGCAGGTGCAATTTTTCTTCCAATCCAATCTGTTGGAGTGATGGGGGATGAAAGAACTTATGAGAATGCAGTAGCGCTTCGTGCGGTATCTTCTACAGATGGTATGACGGCTGACTGGTGTCATTTACCGTATGAGTTTCTTGCGAAAGTTTCCAATAGAATTATCAATCAAGTGAAAGGGATTAACCGTGTAACTTATGATATTAGTTCTAAGCCACCCGCAACTATTGAATGGGAATAATCACTATATTGGCACGACCATTGTAAAATGGTTCATGAATTTTTTTGACCAAATCTGAATTATGCGTACTCTTATTGTATTACTTTTTGTATTGACTTCTTTTGTTTCTTTAGCTCAACCTGAAGATGCTGTTAAAATTGAAGTTGATGGTATCTCTTTTTACGAACATACTGTTGAGCCTGGGAATACGTTATATGGTCTCCAAAAAGTATATGGCGTTTCTGTTGAGGAAATCATGAAGTTGAATCCAGAATTGGAGGAAGGATTGAAAGTTGGACAGAAAATTTTGATTCCTATCCTGGCGAATCCTGACTTGAAAACAGTGGCTTATAAGGTAAAAAAGAAGGAAACTTTGTATGGTTTATCTAGAAAATTTAATATTTCGATTGATGAACTTATTCGCCTAAATCCAGCATTGAAAGATGGTTTAAAGAAAGGACAAGTTATTTTTATCCCTGAGAACAATGTTCCTGATGGGGTGGAGGTTGATAAAGATGCTGTGAGTCCAAATCCATTTGTGGTTGACACAATTATTGAAGATGGATATACAGAAGAAGTAATCGTTTCTTTCGAAGATTCAGTGGTGAAACATGAAGTTCTAAAAGGGGAGACGATGTATAGTATCTCAAAGCGTTTCATGATTTCTATTCAGGAAATT
>Ga0256845_1002310_pt1 | contig 13944 bp, 16 predicted proteins | sample RiftiametaG_FD_189101 | JGI IMG/M metagenome (GOLD analysis project Ga0256845, IMG submission 189101) | Tube worm associated microbial communities from hydrothermal vent at the East Pacific Rise, Pacific Ocean - Riftia | ecosystem: Host-associated > Annelida > Integument > Unclassified ...
AGTGTTTTGTTTTAACTCTTGGTGAAGCTTTACAAAGAACTCATCTATAAGTATACATGAAAATGAATTTTTTAAAAAATAGCTATTTATATATTCTGCACTTTTATTAGCCTTTCTACCATGTCCTGATGCATCTGCTAATAATAGAAATCTACCTTTTTTTGTAAATAGATCTCCACATAATCTTTCAGTTGGATATAAAAGTTGTAGAGATAGTATATTTGGATTAAAATTTTTAGGTTTAACTAAAACGACGGTTCCGTGGAGATTTTGTTCTGTAAACGAGATTATTTCTATATTGTAATGACTATCATTATTCATTTGATGTAAACCCATACCCAGAGAGTTGTCCATTTGTGTTGTTCCGTTTCGCATAGACCAGTCTATATTTTTTATACCTGCTCCATAATCTAAGGCACAAAGCATTACCTCTGAAGAACTTTGTAGTAGATATATCTTGCCACCATTAGCATGCTTGATTAGGTTGGTGGAGAGTTCCATTAGACTAAAGATTAAAAAGCTACTGTATCTTGAATCTAATCGTTTCAAAAGGCTTCTAAGTGTGTTTTTCGCAAAAATAATATCTGAATTGTTTTTTATATCAATTGTATCTAGTATTTTCATAGTAAATAACCAATCTCTTCATTAATATTTCTAATTACATTAGAGTTTTTTAAAATATATTTAGATTCTGTTTCTGTATCAAACCTATCCTTTATGATTGTCTGCAATTTATCTAATTTATAAGATAAAAACTCACTTCTTTGACCAATGTTTAAAATAACAAATTTATCAGAATTTGCTCTAAAAAGAAATAAGTCTTTATTTTGAGGCTCTTTGATAGTTGTTTTTGCTGATAGATATTCGATCAATATTTGAGATATATTTTTAAGTAAATTATCACCTTTGACTAAACCAAATTTTTTGTTGTAGTGTCTAAAGTTTTTTATATTAAATAAAACCATTGAGACTTTATAGTCATAATCATGACTTTTTCTTAAATATGCTAAAAGTGCTTCTCTGTTTAAAAGTTTTGTTAGATGGTCTGTAAAGAAAAAACTGTTTCTTTTATCTTCTAGTTCTTTAAATTCTATATCTCTTGCATGTGTATCTTTAATAATCCCAAGTTTTTTGATAAAAGGAACAAATATATTATATATTTCTGGATCAAATTTAGTTTGTATTTGCATATTTTCTATTATTTTCATAGCTTCATCAAAAGGTATAGCAGCTCTATAAATTCTTCCTGTTGTCAGGGCATCAAAAACATCAACTATGGATAATATTCTTGCAAATAGTGGAATATCTTCACCTGCAAGTCCGTCTGGATATCCACGACCATTAAAGTCTTCATGGTGATGTCTTACCGCATCTTTTAGATATGAGAAGTGTTGAAGCTTATCTATAATTTGACCACTAATATGGCTATGGAGTTTAATCAGATGGTATTCTTCCGTTTCTAATCTGCCAGGTTTTAGTAAGATACTGTCAGGAATACCAATTTTTCCAATATCATGTAAAAGTCCAGCTAGGTAGATATCATTACAATCGTCTTTAGAGAGACCCATAGCTGAGGCTAATGATTTTGCATAATATGCAACATGTTCAGAATGACCTTGTGTATAGGCATCTCTTATTTCAGTTGAATATATAAGTGGCATTATCTCAGCTATGGCATCTTTTAAATTTTGCATTATTTGTATTGTACCAACTTTATAATTTTTTTTAATATTATATAGAGTTATTGTACATCTTAAATCTTTAAGATGCTATACAATTATTATGATTTTTTATTTTTTCAGAAAAAATAGAGTACAATTGCTACATAGATATTTATTTGGGGATGTGATGAGACATTTTTTAACACTAAAAGATTTTACAAAAAAAGAGATTTTAGAGATTGTAGAAACAGCGTTACAGATTAAAAGGGAGTTGAAGGCGGGGTATTATAATCCAGAGTTGCAAAATAAAACTTTGGCAATGATATTTGAAAAAAGCTCTACTAGAACAAGAGTTAGTTTTGAAACTGGGATGTTTCAACTTGGTGGTCATGCTTTGTTCCTGAGTAATCGTGATATACATTTAGGTAGAGGTGAACCTGTAAAAGATACAGCTAGAGTTATAAGCAGTATGTGTGACATGGTTATGATAAGAACTTTCGAACACAGTATGATAGAGGAGTTTGCTTCTTTCTCTAAAGTGCCAGTTATAAATGGTCTTACTGATTCTTATCATCCCGTCCAACTGTTAGCTGACTATATGACTATGATTGAGTATGGAGTAAATGAAAATGCTATTGTTGCTTATATAGGTGATGGTAATAATATGACACACTCTTGGATGATGCTTGCAGCTAAGCTTGGTTTTGAGCTTAGAATTGCTACTCCTAAAGGGTATGAAGTTGATAGTGAAATTTTAGCAGATGCACTGAAGATGTCAAAAGAGAGTGGAGCTGTTATTAAAATTACAAATGATCCAAAAGAGGCAGTTCATGGTGCTACTATTGTTACAACAGATACTTGGGCTTCAATGGGGCAAGAGGATGAAAAAGAGCAGCGTATAAAAGATTTTAATGGTTTTATGGTTGATGATTTGATGATGTGTTTAGCGAAAAAAGGTGCTAAGTTTCTTCATTGTCTCCCTGCATATCGTGAGCAAGAAGTTAGTGAATCTGTTTTGGAAGGTCACTCAGATATAGTGTTTGCTGAAGCAGAGAACAGACTTCACGCCCAAAAAGGGCTTATGGTTTGGCTAAATAAACAAAATAAATAAGTTTGTAAAAAGGAAGATATTATGAAAATAATTATATTTTTGCTGTTAAGCAATATTGTGATATTTGGTGCAAAAGTGGTAGAAGTTGGTGAAATATTTAAAAGTTCTACAAAGTGTAAAGCCTGTCATATACATTTAGTACAAGATTGGACAAAGTCTTGGCACTCAAAGAGTCATTACAAAAGAGATGAATATTTTAAGGCTACGGTAGATTATTTAAAAAGAAAAACAAGAAGAAGTGTAAATAGTGTAAAAGTTGAGTGTGCAAAATGTCACAATCCAAGAATATCAGTAACAAAAGTTGATGAGATGTATGATGTTGGAGCTTCTATCAATCTTGATGTAAATCCAGAAATCAAAAAAGCTGTTGAAAGTGATATTTTGAGTGAAGGGATAAATTGTGTTGTTTGTCATAATATAGATAAAATTTATTCAAATAAAAATAAATATGGTATGGATCGTGTTGAGTGGACAAAAACTGGACATATGAGTGGTCCATATAACAATACAGCATCACCGTACCATAAGATAGAATATCGTGATTTTATGGCAAAAAATTCTGATCAAATATGTCTAATATGCCATTCATCTGACAAAGCTGTTAAAGGCTTGGTTTTTACAAATATGCAAAAAGAATATAAAAGAGGTCAAAAAGGGTGTGTTGATTGCCATATGGGCGAGAAAGAGATAGGAATAGCAGCTACTCTGAGAATAGATAATGGTAAAGCTAAAACAAGAAAAATTAGAAGACATAAATTTGCAGGTGGACATATTAATAAAATGTGGAAGGATGCTTTAAATTTGAAACTATCTCAAAAAGATGAATCCATTATAATCTCCATTTTAAATCCGCAATCACATAATATACCTAGTGGTTTTGGTTCTCGTGAATTGGTTTTGGATGTTGTATATAAAAATGGTTCCACAAATATTAAAACCGAATCTATATCTTTAACGACGCATTACATATCAAGATGGGGGAAACCTACCATCGCACATTTGGCAGTAAAATCTACGAAAGATGTCAGCATACCTGCTCATGGTAAAAGAGTACTTCATATAAGAAAAATTACTGGAGCAGACAGTGTTGAAGTTAAACTATACTATCGTTTGGTAAATGATGAAGTGAGGTCTATTTTGAAACTTGAGGGCAAAATTTGGTCTAAAAAAACATTAATAGGATCTAGAAGTTTAAAACTTAACTAGATTCCTAGAACCACCCTTTTGAATCCTCAAGAAGTGCTTTATTGTTTGTGTTGTATGCCTTAATAATAAGAGAGATCAGTTTTGTTCCGTTATCAAAGTAAGCATTCGGTTCAATGCTTTTAACATCATTCATAAATTTACTTTCTGCAAAAGATGTGTAGTTTTTAGTAGCATTATCTATATCTGATATTTGAGTTTTGATATCGGTTGTATATTTGTCATGATATTTGGAAATGAGCTGTGACATTTTTTGTTGTAATTTTGAATTTAGTTTTTTAATTTGATTTGAAAGAACAAGTATATGTTCTAACTCTTTTTTGTTTAGGGAGCCTTTTGCTGCCAAACCTGAACCAAACCCTCTCATCTGACCTACATACTCTGTCATTGGTAGCATTATCTCCATCATTATAGAAGAAACCTCTTTCCCAAAAGGGTTTAGATTTTTTGACAATCTCTTACTTACTGTTTGAGCTAGCATTAGTGCTTGTCCTATTTGTTCAGTATAGCTTGAAAATGCTTCATCAGACTTCATTTTGAAAGCTCTATTGTTTAGTTTTATAAGTGCTTGCGAAATTGCCGTTGCTCTAGTGTTTATCACTGTATCAGCTGCTAGTGGAAGTGATTCCATTGTCCCTATAGCTTTTTTCATATCGTCTCTATTCCCATATACCAATAGCATAGCGACAGTATTGCCATTCATATATGAATTTGTTAGACCTCTGGTTTTTTGTGTAGCAATAATTAAATCTTTTAATGCCCCAATATATACACTATTATCCGCCTGATCATTATTTGTAAATAGGGACTTGGCTCCTAAGCTGTAAACTAAAAACACACAAATTAAAAATACACGCATCACTTTTACCTCACTGTTATTTAATATTATGATTATAGCATGTTATTTCTGAAATGTAGTTAATATGTAATTCCTGTTACGCTTCTTATTTTTTCGATCATAGGCATAGCGGACTTTTTCGCCTTGTTTGCACCCATATTTAGTATCTCTCTAACTTCATCTTGATGTGCTTGATAATATTCTCTTTTTTCTCTAAAGTCTTTGAAATATTCCCACATAATTTCACCAAGATAGATTTTGAAGTGTCCGTGACCCTCTCCACCCCTTTTATATCTCTCTTGAAGAGCTATCAGATTATCACCCTCTAAAAAAAGTTTTGCCATATTGTAAACATTACAGTTTTCGTACTCTTTTGGTGCTTCCATAGGTACATTTTCAGTCACTATTTTTTTTATAGTTTTCATTTGTGCTTTTTCTTTACCGAAAATGTTTATAATATTTCCGTAACTTTTAGACATTTTTTGACCATCTATACCTGGAACTGTTGCAACTTCCTCTTGTACTTTAAACTCTGGTATAGTTAAGATATCCCCATATTGGTTGTTAAATTTGATAGCTATATCTCTAGCAATTTCCACATGCTGAATCTGGTCTTTTCCAACAGGTATTATCTCTGAGCCAAAAATTAAAATATCTGCTGCCATAAGAACAGGGTATGAAAAAAGGGAATGATTTGCAGCTATACCCTTAGCCGTTTTATCTTTGTAGCTATGAGCCCTTTCAAGTAACCCCATCGGTGTAAAAGCTGATAATATCCAGTAAAGCTCTAAAACTTCTTTTACATCTGATTGTACCCAAAAGGTTGATTCTTGTGGGTCTATGCCAAGTGCTAAAAAGTCAGTGGCAGTTTGCATTGTAAGCTCTGCTAGTCTTTTTCCACCATTACCACTACTCATAGCATGGTAGTTGGCTATAAATGCAAAAGTATCATTATCTTTTTGTGCTTCAACCATTTGTTTAATAGAACCAAAATAATTTCCAATATGTAAATCCCCAGAGGGTTGAATACCTGTTAATACTTTCATATATTATTTCCTAAATTTTTTTAGTATTATAGCAAAATAGAAGTTTTTATGTGTTAGTATTTTATTATAAATAAGAGGCCGTAAAAGCTTACTAATAAAGGATTTATTATGAATGTACAAATTCGTGCAAAAGATGTAACACTAAATGAAAATATAAAAGCACATATTGAAGCTGCTGTTGATGCTTTCAAAAAATATCAGCTTGATATAACTACTGTAAATGTAAATATAATAGCAGAAAAAAAAGGTATCTCTATTGAGTTTGATATTCACATAGCTCATGCTCAACCAGTTGTTATAAACCAAAGTGATGATGTTTTAGATGCTGCTATAGATTTAGCTATTGATCGAGCAAATAAAGCTCTTCGTCGTTTACACGATAAAGTTGTCTCAAAACAGGCTGCATCTATTAAAGATTTAGAAACTTTAGATGCATAATACCAATATGCCCATTTTGGGCATACACAACTCCCCATTATTTCATTATTAGGAAATTTCTTGAAAATATTTATTTTGTTATTTGTTTTTTTTAATCTGTATGCACAGGGTGATTATTCACTTAGGCTTGCTTCTGGTAAGGCAACAGCCAGTGATTTTGGTGAAGCTGTTTTTCTTGACTGGAAATCATCTTCTATTGATTCAGATGTTTTAGCTCTTGATGGTGCTTATCTTCTTAAAGATGGTGCTTTTGAATGGCCTTTGGATATCTACATAAAAGTCGGATTAAGCAAGTTTAGAGATTCAGATGGTTATCAAAGTAATGAATATGGAACTTTTTATTATAAAAATAAAGATGTGTATGAAGGAACTTTATATATAAAAGCATTTTGGAATTTTGATTTTTTACAAAACAGAATTAGAGTTGGATTTGGTGAAGGAATCTCATATACAGATAGTATTTTGAATGTTGAAAAGTATGAAGCAGATAGTGAGAATGACAACAACTCAAATTTTTTAAACTATTTGGACTTTAGTGTGGATTTTGATTTTGGTAAGCTTGTTAGATATAAACCTCTACATGGTACATATATTGGTTGGGCGATTAAACATCGTTCTGGTGTTTATGGATTGATTAATGATGTTAAGAGAGGTGGTTCAAACTATAACACTCTCTATCTTGAAAAAAGTTTTTAAAAGGTCTTTAGCATGGATATTATGAACTATTATTTATGGATTCTTGTTTTTCATATTATGTCAGTTTTGTCATGGATGGCAATGCTGTTTTATCAACCAAGGTTGTATGTGTACCATACTGAACAAAAAGACAAGCCAGATTTTGTAGAAGTTGTAAAAATCCAAGAGTATAAAATGTACAAATACATAGGGCTTCCAGCGATGTGGGCAACACTAATGAGTGGATTTTGGATGCTATATCTTAGACCTGACTTGCTCCAAGGTGATATATGGATGTATGCTAAGATTTTAGTGGTTTTTGTACTTGTAGCATATTCATTTTCTTTAGAACACTATAGGGTTCAGTTAGAGAGTAAGAATTATATCAAAAGTGGAAACTTTTTTAGAGCTTACAATGAAGTACCAACTGTACTCTCTTTGTTAATTGTGGGATATGTAATCACCAAAACATTTTCGGTCGCTTTTACTCTCATAACCTTAGGGATTGGTGCTTTTGTGATTTACAGAGTGACAAAGCAAACACCCAAATAAATACTTTTCCTATCTTTCCCCTTTTTTCTTTGCTTTAAAAAGCAGAGGTGTTCCTGTAAAGTTAAATGCTTCACGAAGTTTATTTGTGAGGTATCTTCTGTATGTAAAATGAAGTCCTTTTGGTTTGTTCATAACTATCGCTATCTTTGGTGGTCTGGTTTCATACTGGGTTGCATAGTAGATTCTTATGATTTGTCCACGCATAGATGGAAGTTGATGTCTTCTCATCGCTTTATCCATCACATCGTTTAGCTGTGAAGTTGTAATTCTTTGGGAGTAGTTTTCATTTATCTCTAAAATCAGATCGTGGAGCTTATCTACTCTTTGATGTGTTTTTGCAGAAAGAGTTATGATGGGAGCATAAGCTAAAAACTTAAATCTGTCTCGCACCTCTTGTATGATTTTATCATGTTCTTCTCTTTTTGAGATGTCCCATTTATTTAGGACAATCACACATGCCAGCTTGTTGCTGTCAACAAGTCCAGCTATCTTTTCATCAAGGTCTAAAAACGGCTCACTTGCATCTAAAACCACAAGTGCCATGTTTGCATTTTCAAGCATCTCGGTTGTTCTCATAAGAGCATATTTTTCAATACCTAGAATTTTCCCACGGCGACGAAGCCCTGCAGTATCCACAAAAGTGAGTTGTTTGTCTTTATAAACAACTGTTTCATCTATGGGGTCTATTGTAGTTCCTGCCACACTGCTTACCACACTTCTCTCTTCACCCAAAAGTGCATTTAAAAGTGAGCTTTTCCCAACATTTGTTCTACCTATAATTGCAATTTTTATATGGTTGATATCATCTTCATCAAACTCTTTTATCTTGTCATTTTGTGCAAAGATGGAATCATCTTCCACAACCCCATCCATCTCATCTTCATCCCAATATATAAAACCATCATCTTCTTCATCATGCTCACTGAAAAACTCTTTACCATCTATCTCTGGTTCAATGATATTTATATCTTCTTCTATCTCTTGTTCATCTTTATCTTCACTATCTTTGACTATGTCACTATCTGGAATCTTATCTGCTATCCACTCTAAAAGTTCAACGGTATTTCTGTTATGAGCAACCGAGATGCCAAATATAGCATCTGTGCCAAATTCATAATACTCCCAAAGCTTCTCTTTCATCTTGTCATTATCTATTTTATTTACTACTAAAGCCATCTCTTTACCCATAGCCTGTAGTTCATAAAAAAGTTTTTTGTCTTCTTCTTCTGGTAAACCTTTTCCATCAACCATATATAATATGATATCAGCTTTATAGGCTGCTTTTAAACTCATCTCTTTGATTTTATCAAAAAGTTCACACCCTTTATCTAGCCCACCAGTATCTAAGAGTTGTACCTCTTTGTTTATGATAACGGCGGTTTTTCTCTTAACATCCCTAGTTGTTCCAGCTTGTTCTGAAGTGATTGCATCTCGTTTTTTTACAAGACGGTTAAAAAGTGAGCTTTTTCCAACATTTGGACGACCGATAATGGCTATTTTTTTCATGGGACTACCTAAAGATTATATTTGTGTGCAATTATACCAATTTTTACGGGGAGTTTAGTAAAGCTTAAAGGAGCCACAACTTTAGTCGTGTAAATTGGGTAGTAAAGTCCACAACCACGACTAAAGTCGTACCTCCATATATGTAAAATAAACTTTAAAGTTTAGTCCATCACCATCCAGATAAAAAGCTCACCAGTTAGAGGATTTTCCCAAACATCTTGGATATGGGCAGTCACCGTTGATGCCGCTTCATACTCACTTTTCACATCCATGTGAGTTGTTGCAATATCATTATCTACAACATCCCGCTTTGACATGCTCATTCGTACTTTAACACCTCGCTGGAGTGTAAGCTCATCTAAAGCACGGGAAATAGCAAGTTTTCTTTTAGTTGACTCTTTTTGGTCATAAGTCCTACTTGCGACACCTATCGCACCAGTTTTACCATCTATACTCGGATTTGAAACCCAAGCAGGGCTTGAAACTTTATACTCCTGCTTAACAGGCTGAGAACTACAACCGCTAAGTAGAAGTAAAAGTAAAGTTATAAAAGTTAAAAAACTCTTCATTACTACTCAGTTGGAAATTCTTTTTCAAGACCATCCATAGCTTGTTTAGACTGAAATTGTTGCCATAAAGCTTCTTCGTTTTTGTAGCTAGTTTTAACAGCTTTTTTAACCTCACCATTTACAGTGCTTTCTGGTACTGTTACTAACATATATAATGAACCAGATGGAGATGTCCATGTATCAACACCTTTTGAGCCTTTTAAATCAACTTTTGCAACTTGTTTAGATACAGCCATTGTTACATGCTCAACTGTTTCAGCATTAGCCACACCAGTCGCACGAGTGAAAGTCTCTACTTTATCTTTTACTTGAGATTGGATTTGTTGAGCTAAGTCACTTCTACCATTTGCTAAAGCAACTCTTCTCATATGACCCATACCAGCAGCACTTTTCTGCGCAATACCAACACCAGCATATGCACCTTCAACCATAGGGATACATGTCCACTTCGGAGCCAGTACATTTTCTTGCTTACAACGAAAATCTGGCTCCGCCTGTCCTGCTTTTTCTGGAGCTGGTGTTTCACCACCACATCCTGCAATTGTAGCAGCTATTAGTCCTGCTAACACAACTGATGAAAGAGTCCTTATCATATTAAATCCTTATATTTATATAACTTAATTATACAACTCTAATCTTAAATAACATTTATCAATAGTATAATACGCCTATGAAATATTATCCGTATGAAAATTTTAAAAATGATACTAAGCGATTGATTGATAAAACAAGGGAATTTAATCCACATGCCATAGTAGCTATTGCAAGAGGTGGACTTACACTTGCGCATGCCATGGCAGAGGGTTTAGGTATAAGAGAGGTGCAAACTCTTAGAACTGAGCTTTATGATAAAGCAAACAAGAGAGACTGTTTAACTATCTTTGGAGAGTGTAGTTTTGATGATTTAAAGAGAATTTTAGTGGTTGATGATATATCTGACAGTGGGAAGACACTCAAAGAGGTTATGAAGTTCTTGGCAGGTGGAAATAACTCTGTTGAATTTAAATCGGCAACACTTTTTTACAAAAAAACTTCTATTTATGAGCCACATTTTTGGGTTAATGAAGCAGATGACTGGATAGATTTTTTTTGGGAGAGTGATTTTAGTTAAATCTTGTATGTCCTTTATGTTTTTTTGTAAAATCTGTATCGTAGATATATTCTACAATCTCTTTAAGTGCTTCCTCTTCAAAGCCAAGATGGGGCATGATGCCATGTTTTTCTATGGATTGTAGCATTATAGATGTTTTTGGATTGGGATTAGCTACCCATCTTGACATATATTTTATAAAATCTTCTTTTTTACTAAATGCAGTTTTATAATGCTTTCTTACATCTATCATGGACGGAGCAGAGATCGTTTTTGTTTCATAGTGGCAGGTTGTACAGTTTCCATGAAATAAAAGTGAGCCGATAGTATCGGCATTTAAAGAGCTAAAAGCTAGTAGTGAAGATATGATATGTTTACTTTTTAGCATCTTTTATCATCTCGTATGCTTGATTTATCTCTTGAGTCTTTTTAGTTGCTTCTTCCATATACTCTTCACTTTTACCTTGAGACTTTATGATGTCAGGATGGTATTTTCTTATAAGTTTTCTGTATGCTTTTTTAATAACACTTATATCATCACTTTTATCTACACCTAAAAGTTTATAAGCATCATCAATATTTACTTTTGGATGAATGTTTTGCATTATAGACTCAAATTCATCAAAAATCTTATGGTATAAATTTGGATCAAATTCAAAGGCTTTTGCAATGGTCTGTAAAACTCTATCCTCATCTGAACTGACTTCTCCGTCAACAAAAGCTAATTGGATTAAAAAGCCCATAAACTGTTGTTGTTTTGCCTTGTCTCTTTTTGTCATTTGTCCCAATGTATAGGCTACATCTTCTAGATTGTGAGTTTTGTCTTTTTCATCTGCAAATATATCTTTTAGTATATCTTTTGTTTTAAGTGGTTGAGGGAAAATCTCAGATATATCGTTAAACATGTTACTGATAAGTTGAGCTTCTAGGTTGTCTACCTTTCCATCTGCTTTTGCTAGTTTAGCAACCAAAGATACAAACAAACCAAGCTCACTATGTTCAAGTGATTCTCTGTTGATACTCATCTTTTTAAAAGCTTCTTTTGTGTACTCTGTATAGGTGTTATAGCTGTTAAATACATAGTAAAATACACCACCTAAAATCAGTAATAAAATCAAATTTGACATAAGTTTCCCTTCTTCATTTGTAAAATTATACAAATATGAAGTTAATCATTATACAATTCGCTTTATGAAAAGAATAAATGAATTAAATAAGGGTGTAAAATATATGCTTATCGCATCTTTTACATTCGCAATTATGGGTGCTTTTGCAAAACTCGCCACAGAGCATATAAGTTCACTTGAAGTTGTGTTTTTTAGAAATATCGCTGGAGTTATGATAATAGGTGCTTCAATCTATAAAAAACCGATGAGACATGTTGGAGGCAAACCTTTTTTACTTCTGTTTCGTGGGACTATGGGGTTCTTGGCACTGTTGGCGTATTTTTATAATATTGCTCATATCCCACTTGGTGATGCTGTAACATTTAGTAAAACTGCTCCCATCTTTACAGCTGTTTTTGCATGGTTTTTTTTAGATGAAAAACTATCTCTTAAAGGTTGGGGGGCAGTTTTTGTAGGTTTTATGGGGATTTTGCTCATCACTCAACCATCTATGGGTTTTACAAAGTATGATATTTTAGGGATTTTTAGTGGTGTTGGTGCTGCACTTGCTTATACTTCAGTAAGGGAGCTTAGAAACTACTACGATACAAGAGCGATAGTTCTGTCATTTACTTTTGTTGGAACACTTGGTCCTATCATACTGTTTATGATTTCACCATATATCCACATGCCAATCCTTGATTTTATGCTTAGTGAGTTTGTGATGCCTCAGGGTGTTGTTTGGTTTTATGTGATTGGACTTGGGCTTTTGGGGACACTATCGCAATATTTTATGACAAAAGCTTATGGAGAAACAAAAGCTGGTATAGTTGGGGCTGTGAGTTATACAAATATAGTTTTTGCTATCTTAGTTGGTTTGTTCTTAGGTGATTCTCTACCAAGTTTTAGTGTGGCATGTGGGATTACATTGGTTGTGATAGCTGGGATAATGGTAGCAAAAGCAAAATAAGATATAATTTTATTGCCACTAGCAAAAGCTAGGGCAATAATTCCAACATAGGAGGAACTTATGAAAAAGTTTCACCTAAAGTTGACTTTCATAGTTTGGCGACTTAAAGTCAGCTTTGAGCTTAAGAGGGTTTAACCCTCTTGGCCTTGTTGGAATTGTACTATAAAAATGATAAATTTACAAAATGGAAAAAACTATGAAACTTTTAGCAGGACCTTGTGTTATAGAGAGTGAAGAAAATATTTTTAAAATAGCAAAAGAGTTAGAGTGTTATCAAAATGACAAGACGATAGATTTTTATTTTAAAGCAAGTTTTGATAAAGCAAATCGTACTTCACTAAGCAGTTTTAGAGGGCTTGGGATAGATGAGGGTTTGAGGATACTACAAAAAGTAAAAGATGATTTTGGGTACAAAATAGTAACAGATGTGCATGAGAGTTGTCAGGTTGAGCAAGTTGCAGAAGTTGTGGATATGCTCCAGATTCCTGCTTTTTTATGTCGCCAAACTGACCTGCTTGTGGCATGTGCGAAAACTGATAGAGAGATAAATATAAAAAAAGGGCAGTTTTTAAGTGGAGATGCTATGAAGTATCCAGTTTTAAAAGTGCTTGAGACTCGTGGATGTAGTGAAGCTACCTATGAAAACTCACAAAAACATGGTATTTACTTGTGTGAGAGGGGCAACTCTTTTGGGTATGGAAATATGGTGGTAGATATGAGAAACCTTCCAATTATGAGACAATTTGCTCCAGTTATATTTGATGCAACCCACTCTGTTCAGATGCCAACAGCTGAGAATGGCAAAACGGGTGGAGACAGCTCAATGGTACCATACTTGGCATGTGGAGCAGCTGCTGTTGGAGTGGATGGTTTTTTTATGGAGACACACTTTGACCCAAGCATAGCTTTGAGTGATGGTCCAAATATGGTAAAATTAGACCAATTAAAAGATTTAGTTATAAAAATCAAAAAGATTAGGGAGATTGTATGATAACTCTAAAGATAGATAATCCCGAGATGGAGCGAATGTTTCATGAAGATTTCAATAGTGATAATGATAGTTTTGTAGAGTTTTTGTCTATAAACTGTTATGCCAATAATGTAGAGTATGCTAACTTAGACACAAAGACCATAGAGAAACTTTATGATGAGGGTGAAGCTAGTGGGGACAGTGGTTTG
>Ga0256845_1002311_pt1 | contig 13940 bp, 14 predicted proteins | sample RiftiametaG_FD_189101 | JGI IMG/M metagenome (GOLD analysis project Ga0256845, IMG submission 189101) | Tube worm associated microbial communities from hydrothermal vent at the East Pacific Rise, Pacific Ocean - Riftia | ecosystem: Host-associated > Annelida > Integument > Unclassified ...
GACCTACTTTAGGTTTTGGTGATTTTACAGATGATTTAGATTTCGATATCGCTTTAGGTATTCGTTATCAATTCTAAATTTTAGAATATATAGTTTGAAAAGCGCCTATTTGGGCGCTTTTTTTATGTTTTCATTTGCGTTTGAAGCTTGACTTTGTTAGAAAAAAAAACTTAGTATAACAGTAAATAAACAGCATTGGTAATAATTTAAGTGGAAATTTGTAACAAAATAGCTATGATTAGCTAACAATTTTAAATACTTTTTAAAACCTGAATAATTGTTTTCAAATTGATAATGAACGCCTTTTTCATCCATCACATCAAAGACATCTTTACTGATATCTATACCATAAAATAGTGTATCTTTATTCATAAGATTTTTTTTTTTGAAAGGACAAATTTACTTTACTTTCTACGACTTAAAAACGAGGTCTAAAGCCTCAAACAACTGTTCGAAATGTAGGTAGAAAAGAGAGGGGGTTTTCAATGTTGACGAAGTCTAGGCTTCCACGTATAAAATAACCTTAGTCCTCTCTTTTGTTCTTTCTTGTTTATTAATTGAATTTATGAAATGTAAACTTAAGCCGTATAAATTAATTGCTAGTGCAAGCCTACTTACGAAAATCCTCGCGGATTTTCTATTCGGTTTTTATTTGCTAAATTAGGTGCTTAAACACGCAACGAAATCATACACAAACCAGTTCGTGTGCAATCCTCCCTACCGGTCGGTTTGCACACGAACTGGGCGGGGACAAGCAATTTGACTAAATCAAACATAGGATTTACTAATATTAAACTTATCAATTACTTATATGCAGAATAAAAAATCAAAAATCAAAAAATTAACCGAAAATAGAATTTCTAAAATTATCAAATCTAAAGTTTTTAAGAATAAACTGAATTTTCTTAATGAGAATTATTCAAATCAAAAGCAAGAACTATTAATTAGAAATATAATCCTGGAAGAATTAAATGAGTATTTCAATTCCAACAATCTATCAGATTTAAAAGCGTTTGCAGAACACCCAAGAGTTCACAAAGCAAGAGTTGATTTATCGATAGTAAATAAGCAAGATATTGAGAACCCAATACTTATTGAATTAAAATATCAATTTACAAATGACTTTAAACAATTAATAAATTATAAAGGTGTAATCGAAAAGGATTTTGAAAATCGAAAAAGTGATATGTTTATTCTTATCATTTCAAACTGGGAAAAAGAAAAGAAAAAAAAGTTTGATAAAAAATGGGGAATCTCTTCAAATTTATCTCGTTACATTTCGAAAAAAGCAGAATGGAATACCAATATAGAAAACACATTAAATTCATTTGACCAAGCCGAATTAGAAGTATTTGACAAAATTGAAATTGACAAACCTTATCCGACTGAATATTACTTTTATAATCTGAAACGAAAATAAAAACTGCTTGTAACAAAGAACTGTGGCGAAAAACAAGTAAAAACTAACTTATTTTAACCAAAGTACTTCTATAATTTTCATCGTAAGGGATTCTAGATTTTGCTATTGCAAAAGCTTGTTTTAGTAGTTTATTACAAACTGCTAATAGGGCTAGTTTTTTACTCTTCTCTTTGGCTACTATTCTATCATAAAGTGCCTTGCATGCTTTGTTATATTTACAGGCATTAAAACTGCATAAAAATAATAAGTTTCGTAATTTCTGATTCCCAATTTTACTAATTCTTGCCTGTCCTCGAACACTACTCCCGCTTTGTCTTATAACTGTTGTTATACCTGCATAGGAACATAATTCTGACGCGGAATTAAACCGCTGAAAACCGTCTGTTAAAACCAATAAGAGTATTCCTGTTTTTCTTCCTATTCCTGGAATACTTTCTACCCATGTGAGTAATTCTTGATCCTGTTGATTATTTCGTGTAAACACTCAGGATACGAGTCATTTTCAAGCACTCTTGTTGTGATGCTGAATGTTCTTTCTGATTTATTAATTGAATTTATGAAATGTAAACTTAAGACGTGTATTACATAACTAAAAAATTGCTAAACCATAAAGATTATAATTACTCATAAAATTTCCCTAATTTTTAAATATAAAAATATTTTTTTATTTGATATATCAATTATATTTGTATCAAATGCGAAAAATATGAGAGTACCATCGAAAACAGTTTTTTATACTATTGAGAAAACCATTAAAACTTTACAACACCAAACAGTTAGACAACGTATCTTCGTAAATAGCTTCGTATTGTGGTACAATATTATGCAAATCGAATTTCAAAGATTCTTTTCTCGCATTATCTTTAAACGTTTGCAATCGGGTAGTATCACTTAAAATATGGAGTGCATTTTTAGTCATATCATCAACGTCACCCACATTACTTAAAAACCCAGAAACACCATGCATATTAACTTCTGGAATACCACCTGTGTTACTTGAGATTACAGGAACACCAGATGCCATGGCTTCTAAAGCTGCTAAACCAAAACTTTCAGTTTCTGATGGTAATAAAAACAAATCACTAAAACATAATATTTTATCTATTTCGTTACTTCTTCCAAAGAAAATAACGCGGTCTAAAATTCCTAATTTTTGACACTGTAATTCTATTTTTTCATGCTCTGGTCCTTCTCCAACTAGCATTAATTTTGCTGGCATTTCTTTTTGAATATTATAAAATACACTTATAACATCTTGTACGCGTTTCACTTCTCTTAAGTTACTTATATGCGTAATTATTTTTTCATCATCATTTGCCATCATTTCACGTTGGCAATCGGTATAATCATGATTATATTTATTTAAATCTATGAAATTTGGTACAACATTAATATCATTTTTAATATTGAATAAACGCATTGTATCATCTTTTAAACTCTGAGAAACAGCCGTAACTGCATCCGATTTATTAATACTAAAGGTTACCGCTGGTTTATAAAATGGATGACTACCAACTAGTGTAATGTCGGTTCCATGCAATGTTGTTACAATAGGCACATAAATGCCTTCTTCTAGCAACATTTTTTTAGCCATATATGCTGCATAAGCATGTGGAATTGCATAATGTACGTGCAAAATTTCAATACCGTGTAACTTAACCATATCTACCAATTTACTAGATAATGCCAATTCATATGGTTGATAATGAAACAACGGATATTCTGGCACAGTTACTTCATGATAGTGCACATTATTTCCTAGTAACTCTAATCTTACTGGTTGATTGTATGTAATAAAATGAATTTCGTGTCCGCGTTTAGATAGTTCTAAACCAAGTTCGGTAGCAACAACACCACTTCCTCCAAATGTAGGATAACAAACAATTCCTATTTTCATATTTTAATCTTCTATCGCTTCGTAAATTAAGCGTTGTATTTCAGTTCTAATATTTTCCTTTAATAATCTATTTCTTCCAGCTCTTGGATAGGTTCTATTAGCCAAAAATATATATACAATTTCTTCTTCTGGGTCTGCCCAAGCATAGGTTCCTGTAAAACCAGAATGCCCAAAACTCGTCATAGATATACAACCACATGTTGGACCTTCTTCCCCTAATTGAGGTTTATCGAACCCAATACCTCGTCTATTATTTTTTTCGCAATAATAACAGGTGTTAAATTTATTTATGGTTTCAACCTTAAAATAGCGTTTACCTCCATAATACCCTTTTTGTAAATACATTTGCATGATTTTCGCTACATCGTTGGCATTACTAAAAACACCTGCATGACCCCCAATTCCGTTTTGCATTGCTGCTCCCATGTCGTGCACGTAGCCATGTATTTTTTGATACCTGTAATAATCGTCTATCTCTGTTGGGATTATCTTCTTACTACTTATTTTATGATATGGATTGTACAAAGTATTATTTACTCCTAACGATTGATAAATATGGTCTTGCACGATTTCATCTAAGGTTTTGTCGTAATGACCTTCTATAAATTTCTTTAAAATATAATAAGGAAAGTCACTATACCTATATTTTAAATGAGTTAACAACTCCGAATCTTTGATTATTTTCGGTATAGAATCTTGATAATCAGTTCGTAAAAACAAATTTTTAGACACTTCTATATTAAACTTATCACTACGAATATTTCGATAATATTTTTTATGAGGACGCTTTGTAATTGAGTCTAAAGTGTGATAATAGAATGGTTCCCAAGGTCGTAATCTTGCATAATGCGACAACATGCTTTTAATGGTAATGTCTTTTTTGTTTGAACTTTTATATTCTGGTAGAATTTCAGAAAGTTTACTATCTAACGACACGATACCTTGTTCTTCCAACTCCATAAGCAATGGCAAAGTCGCCAATATTTTGGTTAGTGATGCTACATCATAAACATCATCAAAAGCTACTTTTTCTTTTCCTTTGTAAGTATGTTTTCCAAAATTCTTATTATAAATCACCTTTCCTCTTCTTGCTACTAAAAGTTGAATTCCTGGTGTCATCATAGAATCAACAGCAAATTGAGCAATGGAATCAATTCTATTTAATTTTTTAGAATTCATTCCAACTTGCTCTGGTATGCTATAACCTAAACGCTTAATCGCAAAATTATTAATACCATCACCTTGTTTAAAATGGATTCCTGTTGAAACTGGCAACCTTCCTTTTGCTGCTATAGCACCAAAAATAAATTGCGCAGATTTTTGTTGAGCAATTTTACTGTTTTGATAACTAACAATAATGCTTTCAATATTTTCAATAGATTTTAAATCGGAAAGTGCATAAGGTTTTACAAACACATCTAAAATAACGGTATTTGTTCTGGCTATTTCATACAACCAAACGAGTTCTTTATCAGTAAATTTATAATCTTTCCACGGGTTATCATTTGAGCGATGAAAACCAATAACAACCGTATTATAAGCTTGTAATTTATTTAATAAATCATCTAAATTATCTGAACTTATTTTGTGAATTTTTGCATATTTTTTTAACTCATTAAAAAACACAGAACCACTATCATCTCCCATTTCCACATAAGCTATTGTTTTTGTTTCAAGTTGACGAAATGGTAACAATTCATTTTTATTCTTTAAAAGCGTTAATGCATTTTCAATTAAGTCTTCATACAGCATATCATCCTCAATCCTATTCAAATCTTCAACTAAATTGTACAACCCAATAGGTTTATAATTGTGTAATCCAACTTTGTATTTTGCTTGTAGAATTTTTTTAACTGAATGTTCTAAACGCTGCTCAGTAATATCACCAGTATTGCAAGCTTCAACAATTTTAGAAATACCAATACCAACATCTTCAGACATTAGCATAACATCATTTCCTGCATTAAAAGCAGCTAAATCTATATCACCTGTTTCACTAAAATCTGCTGCACCTTTCATAGTTAGTGCATCAGTAAAAATTAGACCTTTAAAACCTAAGCGTTCTTTTAAAATATCAGTAACAATATGCTTTGATAACGATGAAGGAAAATTGCTTCTAGTCTCTAAACTTGGCACATTTAAATGCGCCACCATAACACTAGACAAACCTTCTTTTATCAATTTTTTATACGGATATAGTTCTATTGAATCAATTCGCTTTTTATTAAAACTAATAGTCGGTAGAGTTTCATGCGAATCTTGGGAAGTATCGCCATGTCCTGGGAAATGTTTAGCATTAGCCAAAACACCAACGCTTTGCATACCTTTCATAAAAGCCAAAGATTTTTCGGTAACATTATCACGATTTTCACCAAAAGAACGGTTTCCAATTATTGGGTTATCTGGGTTGGTATTAATATCTACAACGGGTGCAAAATTAAAATGCACGCCCAGCCTTTTACAATGTTCACCCAATTGCTGACCTGTTTGTTCAACAAGTTGATTATTAGTTATAGCTCCAAGTGTCATATTCCAAGGAAACACATACGTTGAATCTAAACGCATACTTAAACCCCATTCAGCATCCATACCAATTAATAAAGGCACATTAGAGAGCGATTGTAATTCGTTATTCAATTTTGCTTGTCTAACAGGGCCGCCTTTTGAATAAATTAAACCACCAATTTTATAATCACGAATTAATTTTATAATCTTATTTTTTGTTTTAATATCTTGATTAGACATTACCTGAACCATATACAACTGCCCTACTTTTTCTTCTAAAGTCATAGATGTGTAAATACTATCGACCCATTTTTGTTGAGCTTCTACATTTTTATCTAATAAAGGGTTTTTAGTTTGGGCAAACGTTGAAAACAACGCAAGAAAAGTGATTGTAGTAAGTAAGATATGGCGCATAAAAAGAAATTAATTAATACTAAATATATTTATAGTAATAACCATGCCAAAATAATACTTTTAATAGGAAGATAAAAAGACTTTAAGATAGATTTATTATAAGGTTGTAAACAAACTTAGTCCATTACAAACTTAAATCCTGCCGATATAATATTTGCACTTAAACCTGTATTACGCTTATAGCTATTATACTTTAAATCGATACTTTTTAACCCTAATTTCCAAATATGCCATTTAGAAAAAATATCTGTATAACCAACACCAAAACCATATTGATTTGCATTAAATTTTGACAAATCATAGTCTGAAGTATAAAATTGGCTAGTTGAAATATTTTCCTCATAAGGTGCAAAATAATCAGCAGCCGTTTGATTGTAAAACCTATAAGAAGGATATAATGTGAATTTTTCTGAGATTTTAATTGGCAAACTTACATTAGCCGTATGTGAACTGATTCCCCAATCATCAAAATAATATCTATAATAGGTTCGCAAAGAAACTATTTCATTTATATAATAATTAAATCGGAAACCTAATGGGATTTTAAATCTACTACTAGGTAATCTTTCAATATCATCGGCTAATTGAAACACATCTTTATTTGTTTTTGATGTATAATTAGGAATACTAGATGCTTCTCCAATATAATAATTATCTACATCACCAAAATACACCCTTTGCATTGGGTTTGCTAACCAACCATCTTGCTGAATCAAATCAAAAAACACAGAAAATTGTGCATTTTTATTTAAAATTTGAGAAAAACTAAATGATAATGAATATGAATTTCGTGATTTATTATCTATTAAATTAAACCCCGTAATTGGTTGCCAATTAGTACTCGCATTACCTTGTTGGTTCCAAATAACAGTATTACTAAAATAACCCTGTGTTAAATCGCCATTAACCTCAACATAAGTATCTAATTCTGTTGGGTATCTTGGTTTCCAAGTATCTAAATAAACATTTCCTTGTATACTTACTTCTGTATTTTTCTCGTTAAATAATATGGTATATCCACCTCCAAAACCAATAGAAAAATAATCATATTCTGTTGCTAATGATAAATCTGCATTCCAAACTTTATTTCTATTATCTGAACTATGTGAATAATCTGCACTAACTGAAGTCCAAGTATCTTTACTTGAAGCACCAGAAGATGCTGCCCACGGTGTTGGTGCAATAACTGTTGATGGATTTTTTTTTATTCTATCAAAAGGATTTAAATTACTTGAAGATGCTGATGTATAAGTAGAAATCCCAACATCTACAGTTAAAACATCGTCAGCATTAAGCGGCATACTAATTACAAAAGTTGGTGTGAAATCTGTTAATTTCTCGTCACCAATTCCTCCTGTAACCGCAGCATTATCTCCTTCTTGTGAATAATAACTTGTTAAAAATTCTACTTCTGCAGTTTCTAAAACACGTTTCTTATAAACTTCTAAATTGTCTTGATTTTGTGCAAATCCAATTGTACAAAAACATAAACATATAATAACAACTATTCTATTCATATATAAATTAATTACAGCCACAACCTCCGCCCGTTTTTCCTCCATTTGCTCCTGCTGCCGCTTCTCTATAAACTTGAAAATTAGTTTCAAATCTATCAACACTTTTTTGAGTTAAAACCATATCTGGGTCACTCAAATTTACCTTTTCGTATTCTTTTACAGAAACACAAGAGGTTAAACTTAATATTAATATTACTACAATTACTCTCATACTAATTTGATTTTTTAAAATCTATATTCTTTGTCGTTAGGATTTTGTTATCCTTATCAATAATTATACACTCTACTCCTTTTAGCTGATTAATAAAATCTAATCCAACATCAACACCCATTACAAATACAGAAGTTGCTAATGCATCAGCTAATTCTGCATTAGGTGAAAAAATAGTAACGCTTAAAATTCCTGTACTTGGGTAACCTGTTTTTGGATTGATAATATGTGAATACAGTGTGTTATTTAAAGTAACATATTTTTCGTAATTACCCGATGTTACAACTGCACCGTTATTAATTGGCAACCATGAAAACACTTTTTCTTTATTTAAAGGATTTACAATAGCAACCATCCAATCTTTTTCATTAGGTTGTTTTCCCCATGCATTTAAATCGCCTGAAGCATTTATTATTCCTGCCTTAACACCTTTTTGCTGTAATAATTCTTTTGCCTTATCTGCGGCATATCCTTTACCTATTGCACCAAAACCAATTTTCATGTTCTCTAATTTTAAAAATACAGAATGGTTTTCTTTATTTAGAATAATGTTTTTATAGCCAACTTTTTCAATAGATTTTTTTATACTTTCTTCTGAAGGCATTTCGGTCATACTTCCATCAAACTTCCAAACTTTATCCATCGACGCATAAGTAATATCGAATGCTCCATTTGTTAGTTTAGATATTTTAAGCGCTCTTTCTATAAGTTGAAAAAGTTCTTTATCTACTTGTACTGGTTTTATTCCTGAATTCTTATTTATTAATGATGTTTGTGATTTTGCATCCCATGATGATATTAATTTTTCAATTCTTAATATTTCATTTATAGCATTATCAATATATGTATTTCCTTCTTCTTTTGAATTAGCAACAACTGTTATATCAAAACGGCTTCCCATTAATTTAAGTGTTCTTTCAAACACTTCTTGTGAAATGGCTTTGTTTACTATAAGTAGAAAGAATAAACTAAAAATTAATTTAAAGTTCAAAAGCTGTTAATTTTTTAAAGTATGCATCTGGTGAAGATTTTTCGTAACCCATTTTACCTAAAATTTCTCCGTCTTTATTTAATACAACTACTAAAGGGAAAAAACCTTGGTTATTATACGCTTCAGCAAGTTTTGCATTTTGCTTCGTTAATTCTTCAGATAACTTATTCGCTTTCCTTCTAGGGAAATCTGCTTTTAGCATTACAAAATGTTTATCTGATAATTTTTGAAATTCTTCAGTACTCCAAATTTCTTTATCAAGTCTTATACATGGTCCACACCAATCTGAACCTTGAAAAACCAATACAATATTTTGATTGCCTTTTGATGCTAGCTGCTTTGCTTCATCAAAGTTTGTTATCCAGTTTTGTCCTTTAGCTGTAAAGCTAAAAGTAAAAAATAAAACACAAATAATATAAAATTTCTTAATCATAAAATTGTTTAAAAACTATAAATATATAGACTTACTTGGTCGTTAAATGTAACAAAAGTTACATTCTAAAACCAAATAACGCAATTATTAAATAAATATTTTAAAAACTGCAAGTTTTTTCATGAAGTAAGTATGCTGAATTTTTACAGTTAAATTATTCTATTAAATCTATATGCCTATCGTGGTAGCCTAACAAATACAACACACCATCTAAACCAATACTTGATATGGCACTTTGCGCATTATCTTTTACAGTTGGTTTTGCATGAAAAGCGATTCCTAAGCCTGCAAGATTAAGCATTGCTAAATCATTTGCACCATCACCAACAGCTATGGTTTGACTAATATTTATACCCTCTTTTTTTGCAATTTCTTTAAGGTATTCTGCTTTTTTATTTCCATCAACAATATCACCAAGATAATTACCTGTTAAAACACCATCTACAATTTCTAATTGGTTAGCATATACATAATCCATACCCAATTCTTTCTTTAAATAGTTTCCGAAGTAAGTAAAACCTCCTGATAAAATAGCTGTTTTAAAACCATAGCTTCTTAAAGTATCAATCAGTCTTCTTGCTCCTTTAGTTATAGGCAGGTTAACAGCAACATCATGAAGCACGTCTTCACGCAAACCTTTTAAAAGTTTCATACGTTTAACAAAGCTTTCTTTAAAATCAATTTCGCCTTGCATTGCAGATTCTGTAATTGCTTTTACTTCCTTACCAACACCAGCTAATTCTGCTAATTCATCTATAACTTCAGTTTGTATAAGTGTAGAATCCATATCGAAACAAACTAAACGTCTATTTCTTCGGTAAATGTTATCTTCTTGAAATGCAATATCAACATCTAAATCTCTAGAAATTTGCATGAATTTCTCAGTAAGCACAGCTTTATTCTCTATTTTCCCTCTAATAGATAATTGAATAGAAGCTCTAGGATATTCTTCTTCCCTAACAAGTGATAAACGTCCTGTAAGTCGCTTAATAGCATCAATATTCAAATTGTTTTCTGAAATAACTTTAGTAACTTCTGTTATTTGTTCAGCAGCTAGTTTTTCTCCTAAAATGGTAACAATATATCTGTCTTTTCCTTGAAGGTTTACCCATTTCTCGTAATCGTCGAGTATGATTGGTGTAAATTTAGCAGTGATACCTAACTCATAGGCCTTAAAAAGTAAATCTTTTTGTACAGCAGAAGATTTATTTCCAGACTGAATTTCAAACATTATTCCTAAGGATAATGTATCATGAATATTTGCTTGCCCAATATCTAATACTTTAGCATCATAATCTGCTAAAACACCTGTTAAACTAGAAGTTAATCCTGGTTTATCTTGTCCCGAAATATTTAATAAGAAAATATCGTTAGCCATAATTTTATCGTTACGCTTTGAAAGCGGTAAAAATCATTATTCTATTTGATATATAAAAATTTTTTAGAATTATTTGATTACAATGACAATAGATATTATAAATACCTAATATTTTCAACATTAAATTATGAAATATTCAAAAGAAATAAAAAAAGAATTATTATTTAAGAAAACGATTATGCCAACTATCACTAGCAGGAACTTCCCAGTTTTCATTAAATTCAGCAATATTGGTAACCAAATTATTAAACACAATAGTTTTTTTAGAAACAGCTTTGTCTTTTGCCATTTTTCTAAAATCTATAAGTGTTTTATAGGCAACATATTCTCCTTGTTTGTAAGACACATTCATTTTGTCCATTAAATCAACATTATACTCTTTTTCTAATTGTTGAATAAAATGAACCGATGCATCTATTGAACAGCCTGTTGCATGGTTTAAATTTTGATTTAAAGCTATGATTATAAACCGTTTGTATTTAATGGTGTAACCAGATTGTAAATCGCTACCATGAGCTGTCCAGTTTTCAATAAACACATTTAATTTATTTTGAATTTCTTCAAGTTCTTGTTCTGTAAACGAACGGTTTGCTTGGTAAATCCAAACACGAGATTCTTCGGGTAATATATTGAAGTCAACTAACATTTAATTTTCTTTTTTACTTTTAATTTTTGTAGCAATAATCATTGCGATTCCAAAAATAATTAGTCCGACAATAAACTTTTTCAAATCAAACTCCTTATCCCTAAAATAATCAACAATAGCAATAAAGGAAGCATATATGAAACCACTAATAATTCCATAAATAATTTGAGTTTTCAAGTTTTGAGGTTTCATCTCTTAATCTTGGGCATTTGCAATAATTTCGGCAATATCTAAAACGACAACATCAGCTTCTTTTTCCTTGAATTTCACACCATCTGTCATCATAGTATTGCAATATGGGCAGCCTGTTGCTATAATCGTAGGCTTTGTTTTTAACGCATCTTCTGTACGCAAAACATTAATTTCCATACTGCCTTTTTCGGATTCTTTAAACATTTGTGCACCTCCTGCTCCACAGCATAATGAGGTACGTTTACTGCGCTTCATTTCTACTAATTCTACGCCTGTTAGTTTTAATAAATCACGAGGCACTTCATACACATCATTTGCACGTCCTAAATAACAAGGGTCGTGAAATGTGATTCGTGTTCCTTTATATTTATCTGTTCCTATTTTGATTCGTCCTGCATCTACCAATTCTTTTAAAAACTGTGTGTGATGTAAAACCTCGTAATTTCCACCTAATTCTGGATACTCGTTTTTTAATGTATTATATGAATGTGGACACGCTGTTACTATTTTTTTTACTTCGTAAGCATTCAATATTTCAATATTGGTTACGGCTTGCATTTGAAATAAAAACTCGTTTCCTGCTCGTTTTGCGGCATCTCCTGTGCAACTCTCTTCTGTACCAAGTACTGCAAATTCTACATTTGCTTTGTTTAGTATTTTTACAAAAGCACGTGTTATTTTTTTTGCTCTATCATCATAACTTCCTGCAGAACCTACCCAGAATAATACTTCGGGCTGTTTGCCTTCTGCCATAAATTCTGCCATTGTTTTTACTTGAAGTGTATCGCTCATAGTTTTGAGTTGTTTTGCGTTAGGGATTGCAGTGAAAATCCTTTTGTTTTTACAAAAGATTGTAACGAAAAGCCCGACCCAAAGGGTAACGCGCAAATTATTTTATTATTCGTCTTTCCAATTTAATCTGTCCATTTGATTGTAGGGCCATGGTGCGCCATTGTTTTCAATATTTGTCATCATATTATTTAATTCGGTTGGTGCTGCGCTTTGCTCCATGACTAAATAACGACGCATTTCTAGTATAATCGATAACGGGTTGATACTTATTGGACAGGCTTCTACACAGGCGTTACACGAGGTACATGCCCAAATTTCTTCGCGAGTTATATAATTGTCGAGTAGTTGTTTTCCATCGTCTTTAAACTCGCCTTTATTGGTATCTATGTTTTTACCAACTTCCTCTAAACGGTCTCTGGTATCCATCATAATTTTACGTGGCGACAGTTTTTTACCTGTTAAATTTGCTGGACATTCGCTTGTGCAACGTCCGCATTCCGTACACGTGTATGCATTTAGCAGATTAACCCAGTTTAAATCTTGTACATCTGAAGCTCCAAATTTTGCTGGTACTTCGTTTTCATCTCCATCTTCTGGAACTGCATATGGGTCGATGCTTGGATCCATCATCATTTTAACCTCTTTGGTTACTGCTACAAGGTTATTTAACTGCCCTTTTGGCTTTAAACTGCCATAAAAAGTGTTTGGGAACGCTAAAAGAATATGTAAATGTTTTGAGAAATACAGGTAGTTTAAAAATACTAAAATACCTATTATGTGAATCCACCATGCGGCTCTTTCTATGACATACAATGTGGTTTCTTGCAATCCGCTAAACCATGGTGCTATAAATTGACTGATAACATTGCCTGAATTCATGTGTTGAAAATGAATATCGGTTGCATTCATTATTAAAAATAATGACATTAATACCATTTCGAAATACAGAATGTTATTACCATCGTTTTTTGGCCAACTGGTCATTTCGCTTTTCCAAAAACGTGCTATTCTTATAATGTTTCTTCGTATCCAAAATATGGTTACTGAAATAAATACTAAAACTGCAAGAACCTCAAACGCCCCTATTAAAAAGCCGTATATAGATTCTGGTAATACTTTTAAACCGATACGATGCGTGCCAAACAACCCATCTATCATGATTTCTAAAACTTCAATATTTATTATTACAAAGCCAACATAAACTACAACATGCAAAAAACCGGCTATTGGACGACGTACCATTTTACTTTGCCCAAGCGCAATCATCATCATGTTTTTCCAACGCTGCGCTTTGTTATCACTAACATCTATATCTTGCCCTAATTTTATATTTCGAATAAGTTTTTTTACATTTATTGTAAAATATCCTAAACCGATAATTAGTATAATAGCAAATATGATGTTTGGCAAATATGTCATGCTTAGTTCTCTTCTTCTTTATAAGGGATTTCTTTTTTAGATAATATTCTGAAATAGCGTTTTGGATGTAATTTTATATCTTTTAAAAGTGCTTCCATTTCTCCTGTAGCTCCTTTTAAGTTATT
>Ga0256845_1002312_pt1 | contig 13936 bp, 6 predicted proteins | sample RiftiametaG_FD_189101 | JGI IMG/M metagenome (GOLD analysis project Ga0256845, IMG submission 189101) | Tube worm associated microbial communities from hydrothermal vent at the East Pacific Rise, Pacific Ocean - Riftia | ecosystem: Host-associated > Annelida > Integument > Unclassified ...
AAAAGGTGTAAATTCCACGAAACTGGTTGGCAAGCTCGTGCAGCTCAAGCCATTGTTCATTTGATGGCGGGGTATTGGTGACCATCGGGGCATCGGGAATCGTAATAATGTGACAGGATTTTTTCATGATGGGTTGGTTTTATGTGATGCGAAACAAAGTAAGAAGGTAATGAAGATCACTAACCTGGTGTTTTTTTAGTGTTTATTTTAATGCCTCCTTTTTTAGGCGGTGCCGAGGAGATATAGTGAGCTTTTATTAGTAAACTGGCCAACTTGCTATTATATTCATTCTTTTTGATCCTTGGTATTTCTGCGCCGTAACTTGATATTTTAGCATACTCTCCTCCAATACTCTTTAATACACGCATCACTTTGTTTTCGGTCCAATTTGGAATGCGTTTATTTAAAATCCTAATTGCATCCTCATTGCTTGAGGCGTTTAAAATAGCCTGCTCAACAATTAGGTCGTCAATACCGTCAGTGTTAAAAGACTCTTTAGCTAAAAAAATTGATGCCATAGAGGCTAGTTCTTGATCCGTCTCAATTCCTACAGAGTTAATATCATAACACAAATTTTCTTTATGCTCCTCTGGTAAGTCAGATTGAAGAAGTAGAAGTATTATTTCGTTGCTTAGCGGATAAGCTGTTTTATTTTTTGAATAATCTTCATAATTGTTCCTTATCAGAGCTTCCAATACTTCAGGGTCAATAAGTGCTTTCTTATAGACTTCATCAGTTAGTTTTGTGAACTTTCGGTTTAGTAAATAAATCCATTTACGGTGTGAAAGCTCACCCTTTAATATAGAAACTTTCCATTGTTGCGATGATAATAGACATTCAAATGCTTCATCAGAAATTTGATCACATCCGAGAATAAATTTGATGACCTCTGTATTGGATTCAGCTTTGATATGAGATAATGATTCATAGACATCTTCCTCATTGAGCCATTCAATGATACGCTCCTGATTTTCTTCATATTTGTAATATTGGCTCACATTATTCCACGATATAATTACCTTTCTTTCATCTACAATAAAATCCCACATTTCTTCAGGGATGTTTTCTAGATTATACTCAAAAGAGTAATGGGTAATGATTTTTTCCTTCAAGGGTGCATCGAGATTCTCGTTATTGAGCAACGCTATAACAGAGTTCTTTCTTTCACTTGAGTTGTCTTCCAAAGGTAATAATACAGATTCCACATACTCGATAATATTGGATTCGATATACGTTTTGAAAGGCTCAATTTTTGAATTTCTAATATTTGTGTAGGTTGGATCGCCGTTTTTAGAAATGGATTCATGCTCACTGAGTATGAATGTAAGGTTGGCTGCATTAATTTTGTAACAGTTATTCTTAATTATATAGTCGAGAAATCCGCTTAGTTGGGAGGATTGGCTTAAATCTTTAATTTTTACATTCAAGCCATTGAGGGTGTCATACTTTTCAAAAAGCAGTTCCCGATCATACACTTCATGGCTGAATTCCTCAAGATAGTTGCTAAGATCACCATTTTTGTTTTGCTCTTCAATCCGTGCGGGATCGGAAATGTAAGCGAGAATCATAGCCATGTGTTGATTGGCTGAATTTGACTGGACTGCAGAGGTTCCAAATTCTCCCCACTCGTTACACAAGAAATTCAGGAGCTGTTCCCGTTGTTTGCCTGTTGTGTAATAGTCGAGAAGGAAATCCTCACATTGTTTGAAATCTCGCTTAATGTTTTCTATACTCTGTTGTAGCCAGCGATGATGGTTCGGCGTTTTTTCATTTTCTAAAAGATAGTCATACAGATGCGCATTCAGCGAACGGGCCGTTTCAAAAAAGGGCGTGTTCTTTAATCGCTCACAGATTTCTTTGGGTGTGTCTATTGGGGAGTCATACGTCATATCCTGATCCATCTGAAACGCTAATAAAAAGTCGTGATCTTTTTGGGTCATCGTTCCTTCATGAAAATAGCTCGTGAAAATATGGTAGGATTCGTCAATGTAGCCTTTTTTGATCAAATAAATTAACAAGTCATACGATATCTTCTTTTTATCGCGATTTTTATTTTCTTCTTCATGCTTTTTACAAAGCTGGGCTATGTCTTCATAATTCAACAAGTTCTTAAGTGGATTTTGATTTACCGTGCGAAGCTTCTCTTGAGTATTTTCTAAATCATTTCTTAATTCGCTAGTATTATCTTTATTACAGCGGTTAAGCTCCTCGATTTTTTCATTGATTGTTTGGCTTGGATGAATTTTTGACTCAATAGCAGACAAAGCGATGTTTTGCGGATTACCATTTGTGGTTACTGCTATTATATTATCCGAACTTTGGATCTCTTTCCAATCTTCAATGGAAGATGGTTCGTTAGGTCTTCTTTGTCTATTTACGATCTGGATTTGACGGATTGGTTGAGTCACTTTCGAATAAATATAGCCCATATACATGTAATGGAGACATTCAAGATTCCTCGCTACGGATTGTTTGGCCATTTCTATTGAATCATTGATTTCTCTAATTTCAGATTTTAACCGTGCCTTGGTTTCATTCACCTTTTTTTGTTTTTCTTGTATTATTGCGAATACCTTTCCTTTGGAATCATGAAGCGCTTCAAAATCATCCGGGTAGAAATTTTTATAGAGCACCATGGCAAATAATTTGGTCTTATCGATTTTCTCATTATTTAGATTTTTGACGTAAACGATATATTCGTTGACTGTGTTGTTTAGATGTCTGAAGTCGTTAATATGCAATGATATATCGCGAAGGAATGCCTTGTCGATGTCGCTATGTAATTTTGCTTTTTCAAGACGGTCGCAAAGTTTGTCATAAGAATTTGAACTGTTTATAAAGGGGATCACCGGGATGATGAAATCGAAAAATTTCGTTCTTTCTTTATCGCAAAACATATCATCACGTAATGCGTAGATAAACTTGATAGGCTTGTTCTCTCTTTTTGAACGGACACCTTCATTCTCATTGATCAATTTGTTTAATTCTCTCAGATTTGTAAATATTTCTGGTTTATCGAAGCGGTCTAAGTCTTCAATAATTACAAAAGCATAGTTTGTGGATTTGAAAAAATAGATGATTTCATCAAGATGCTCATTGAATACAGATTCTTTTGAATGACTGCCTATTTCCAATTCTCCTTTAGAAGTGACTTTCTTGATGGATAGTCCGAAAATACGCCTGTAACACCAACTCATTAAACCCACAAGCAACCCAAATAAAGAGAATGTTAACACTATGACGATAGCAAGCTGAGTCCGACTTTCTCTTGCAAAATCGATGAGTTCGGTTTTGAAATTCGCAGCTACCAATACTCCCACCACTGACAACAAAAGGTAAATAGACTTTGTTACAGCATTTTCGGGCGTGGTGACACCTCGAAACCTTGAGTAGGGTATGCTATTCGCCTTTTCTCCATAAAGCATCTGTTTGAAGATACTTTTTTCGATTTCATCTAGTTCTTTTGGATTTCCATCAGTAAAAGTAGCCAGAGAGAGATTAAGACACTCATGTTTAGAATTCTTTTTTTGAAAGGTCAGTATTAGGCTACTTTTTCCAGATCCATAAGGGCCGGTGATGGCGATGTTTTTAACAGGCTCTTTCAAGATGAAATCAAAAGCTTCTTCATAATTTACATAGAAGGAAGCATCTTCTACGGCATTTAGAGCATTAAAAAGATCACTGCCCTTTTCTTCGCTACCGCATTCCTTTTCATTCCGCTGACGGAATCTATTTTTGATCGATTTCCACATGATATTCAATAAGGCTCATCTCCCCATCATTCTTCCGCTGTGGCAGAGATCGGCACAAATATCAGCGTCTTTTTGAAATTCAGGAGCTTCATTTGCTGTAATTAATTTTGCAAAGCGTTTGAATGACTGGACTTTGAGTAGAGGTCTGGTGGATGTCCACCGACAGGCTATTTGGATGGCTTCGCAGACGTCTGTGTAGCGGGTGCCTCGGTGTTTTTTAATAAGTGTGTTAAGTTCTGCTTTTGCATCGGTGTAGGTTTCGGCTTTTTTTGAGGTTTTCTATTTACACTGGTATGTAGGTTTGGATAGATGTTCGCGGATGGCTGATTGGTCGGCTAAGAGCCAGGTTTCTAGCTCGTGGGTGATGCAGAGGAGTTTAATTTTTGATTGCTTGGCGTTCGGAAGGCCTTCCAATTTGGCGTTAATGTTGTTGGTTTCTGTGATGCATGACCCTGGCTTTTTCCAGAGTGGTTTGAGATCCCAGACGATGAGGACTAGGTCGCAGTGGTCTTTGTCGATGAGTGCTTCAGCAACGTCGGCACAGCGTTCTTCGACGGCGAGTTTGTTGCCGAGTGAGCGGGTGACGACTTCGGTGGTTGGGGAGAGTCGGCGGACGAGGCATTTGAAGACAAGTTCGTCGGGGCCTCCGGCATCGCATTCGAGGATGATTCCGAGTTTGCGGATCATGCGTCTTCTCCTTTCTCGCGGAACATACCCATGGTGTAGAGGCTGCCGGGGGCAAAGCGTTCGCTCCAGTCGGAAAGTTGGGGGTCATCGGATGCTTTTTTGAAAATCGGCGGGCAGCCGGATTCGCGGTCGACGGTGATGATGTGATCGAGGGAGAGTTTATCGAGCAGGTAGGGTGAGTGGGTGGTGGCGATGACTTGGGTTCTTCCCTCGCTGATGGCATCGCGGATTTCTTCGACAAGGAATCCAAGTGCACGGGGGTCGAGGCCGTTTTCGAGTTCTTCGATAAAGAGGACAGAGGGTGGGTTAGGGTGGCGGAGCGCAGCGAGGATGGATAGGATGCGCAGGGTGCCGCCCGACATTACCCAGCCGGGTAGTTTGACGTGACCTCCGTCTTCAAACTCCTCCACAAGACGGATAAAGGAGAGCTGGTTGATGAGGTCTTTGGTGACTTCTGATTCGATGCCTGCGGCGTATGGCAGGATGTAGCGTAAGGAATCAATCATAGCGTCAAAGCCGTCTGGATCGAGTTCGATGAAGGTTTTGAGGTATTGGGCGAGGTTGCCGCCTGTGCGATCAAGTCCATTATCAAAGGAATGTTTTTTAGGATGGGGGGCTCCAATATGAGTAGGGTCAAGATTGAGAAACATCCATGTATCCCATGTGGGATGAGGAGTGCGGTTGAAGATTTTGGAGGTTTTTGGCTGAATTTTTTCTTTATTTTCATAGGCTACACCTCCGAATGATTGATAGCGCGTAAATTTACCGAGAGCGGTAAGGGCGGAAGTTTGAGTCACTAGATCGCCTGCTTTTCTGTCTCCCATTGAAGCTGCGTAGTTTGCTGAGAGTTTACCAATTTTAGTTTTTGCTGACCAGGATTTGATGTTGGGGTTGTTTTGCTCAGATCCAGTGAGAATAAATTCCATGGGCAACGTGTAAAACGGGGCAATGGGAGTAGCTTTGCGCTCTGCCCCTTGCCAGAGAATATGATCGAAATCATACCATGGCTCAATCGCGGCATCGAGCCCTTGGGTGGCGTAGGTTTTGAAAAACTCGAGGGCCTCGACGATGCTACTTTTTCCGGTGCCATTGTGACCGACGAAGACGGTGAGCGGGCCGAGCTTGATGGTGCCGCTGTCTTTGATGGCTTTGAAGTGTTTGATGCGGACTGATTTGATCATGAGGGTTAGGATTGGGTGAGAGTGTTGCGTGGGAAACTTCCTAGGTTAACGAGGCTGCGGTAGGTGTTGAGAGTTTGAGATTTGGTGGCTTCATCCACCAGGGAGAAGGTGGCGAGGATGTGTTGAAATTCCTCGATGCTGAGTTCGTAGAGGCGGGCGACGAGGGCGTCGATTTCCGCGCGGATGATGAGGCGGTCTTGCGGATCAGTGATGCCGTGGGTCTTGTGGGTGGCTTTTTTTCCAAAGACTTCATGGAGGAGAGCATCAAATTCTGGTGCCGTGCCAATGAGTCGGGCTGCGCGTTCGACGAGGGGGAGGAAGTCTGAATGTTTTGCTGTGAGGCGGGGGACGGGGAGTTGATAGAGATAGAAATAGTTTAAAGTGAAGGTGATTTTCTTTCGTAGTATCCAATCAATAGTAAAACTATTAAAGATGGTGCTAAGAAATAATTGAGTCTTTAAATTTATAAGACGGTTTCCTTGTTTGTTGTATGTTTTGATAGTTGGAATTTTGTTGCCATGGAATGCGGGGGGGATCATGGACGCGATAAATGAGCGTTTGTTTCTGCTTTTTGCTATATCTCTGTATCCTAGACGATAATCTTGGTAGTCCATGCATTGATTAGTATTTTTCGTGCGGCCTAATAATCTGGATTTTCCTTCTTCTTCATTTATCCAATAACGTGGATCGTTGTAGCCATGTTCAAATTGCCAGATCATCTTTCCTTCGTAGAGTGGAAGGCGTCCCGGACCGGGGCTTGTTTTGAACAAGTCACTGTGGTTGGTCATATCAAATTCACGAGTGAATTTAATATTCCAGGCACGGGGGAGGTCTTCGCCAAGAAGCGGGTGTCTGAGAAGTTTTTCCGCAATATTGATGTCTGTCTGGGAGTTGAACTCCATCATGCCTAACGAGCCTGGAGAAAGTTTTGCGATGAGGTCGGGATGAAGTTTGAGAGATTTAGTGCCGGGGAAGGTGGCGAGTTCACTCACGTCGTGCCTCATGAAGGCGACGGGGAAATCCTTGGTAGTTCCTGAATTTTTGAAGCTGAGAACGACAAATTTGAAAGTGCTATCAACTCCCTCAAAAATTTTTCTTCTATTCTCAAAGCAAAAAAGTCCGGTGATCTGGGCCTGCTCAAAGAGCATTTTACGCAACCCAGTGGCACCGAGATCGGTGTAGATGCCGGAGGGGATGACAATGCCGCAGCGGGCTTTGGGGGTGAGCAGGTGGGTGCATTGCTCGGTGAAGAGTTTGTAGAGATTGATGTCGGAGCCGACCTTACGTCCGTTGACGGTGGAGAACTGGTTGGCGTATTGGGAGGTTCCCCGGAAGTAGAGGCTTTGGTGTTTGAAGGACGAGAGGTAGTCGAGCCATTCTTTGCGCACCTCACGGTTGCTGGAGAGAATGTTTTTCTTTTCCTTTTTAAACTCCTCGATGGGCATCTTGTTGCGGGTGATGACGGTGCTGTGGTGCTCAAAGAACTCCTTGGCATTGGGTTTGAAGACATCCCAGGGCGGGTTGGTGATGATGGCATCGAACCCTCCCCGCTTGACGATGATCTCATCAAACTCATAGGCCCAGTGGAAGGGAGTGAGAGCCTGGATGTTTGCGAGCTTGAGTGGTTCTTTGATGTCCTTGCCCTCCTTACCTTTTGCCTCATCCCATGTGGCTTGATGATACTGGATGCCGAGTGCTTGGAACTGATCGAGAAGCAGTTGATCGAGGATTCGGCGGGCTTCTTTTTTAAGCGCTTCAATATCGCGTTTGAGTCCGGCAAGATCTTTGAAAAGAGAGGTGGATTCTTTGTAGAGGCGGATGCAGGCGTTTTTCTTTTTGAGTAACTCCTCGTATTTGACGGCTTGTTTTTTTGCGACGTGGGCTTGGATTTTTTCACGATCTTTAGGGGCTACGGTGGTCTCTGTGGTGAATCCAAGTGCTTCCTCATAGGCGAGGGTCATGCGGTCTTGCTGGATGCGTGTGACTGATTTTTTCTTACTGCCTTTTTTAGAATCGAAGTCGGAGGGATCGACATGGAGGAGGCCGATGAGTGAGTTTCCTGGGAGGAGGTTGAACTCGATGTTTGGGAGTGGCTCGAGTTGGTCGCGTTTTTCAGCGGAGGCGACGAGGGAGAGGAAGAGGCGCAGTTTGGCGATTTCCGTCGCTTCCTCCATGAGATCGACTCCGAAGAGGTTTTCGGTGACAATTTTCTTTTTCAGCCAATAGGCAATGGGTGCGCGGTGTTGGCTTTTTTCGTGCTCGATCCACTTAAGGATCGGCTGGTAAGAGAGAGCTTCACAACGACCGATCAAGGCGGTGTAGAGGTTGAGTAGGGTTTTCTGGGCGGCGACGAGAAAGGCGCCTGAGCCGCAGGCGGGGTCGAGCAGGGAGAGCTTGGGGAGAATATCCTGAATGATCTTTTGACACGCCGGGCCATCGGCGTGGAGGAGGAGATCCTGCATGTCGGCGTATTTCCGGGGTAATGGAAAACTACGCGGATCACTGTCGTGAAGTTTTTTCGCGCTGGTGTATCCGGCATTGGTTTGTTCGAGAACGAGTTGGTGGATTGTTTGCTCGCATAAATAGTCGGTAATTTCTGCGCAGGTGTAATAGGCTCCAAATTCTTTTTGGTTAATGTATTGCTCGAAAATGTATCCGAGCACATCCGGGTTGATTTCGCGATCGTCACCGCCGGGGGTGTCATTGAGTGACCATGTGAATGCGGAAAACAGAGAGAACAGGTCATCAAAGAAGGTATCGGGGATACGGATTTTCTGATAGGGTGCCGACATCAGGGAATCGCCCTCGATGCGGTATTCAATCCCGTGGGGGATGAAGAGACCACCGTTCAGGTAAGGGATATCGCCGAGGGGAAGTGAGCCAATGGGGTGGCGGTTGACTTCCGGCTTTGCAAAGCCTTCAAAAAAGAGATCGCGGAGGAAATGGGAAAAGAACTGGTTCTTTCCGGATTTTTTAGATGCGGTGAGTTGATTGGAGATGTAATCGTGCTCACCGTCTGATTTTTTACCCACATCGAGAAATCCTTTTTTCTGAAGGAACCAGATAAACATGAGGCGGTTGAGAATGACAGAGGCATACCATCGTTTTTCTTTGGGATCTGGGATGCCTTGGATGGCATCGAGTAGTTTGTGATGTTCGTCTTGAAAATCACGGAAAAATAACTTGGTGACGGTCTGGATATCCAGCCCGTCTTGGACACGCTTCACTGTATCAGTGATGTGGATATCACCTTCTTCATCAAGCTCTGAAATATCGATAACGAGAGCGGAAAGTTTGGAGAGGAAGAGGTCGCCCGGTTGTCCCTTGAGGTAATAATGATGGCGGGGGACAGTTTTTTTTCCTTCTCGTTTCATCCAGAGCCAGACCGAGCGGGTGCGTTCGGGATCGGTAAAGATGAGGATATTTTCAACGGCATGAGGCGCTATTTTTTTCCACAGGGCGGTTTGCGTTTTTTTATCGGGGAAAGAGGTTTCTGACGAGGTTGGAGTGACCTCGAGCACGCGGAATCCTGAGAGCTGGGAGATTTCACTGATTTTCCAAGAGGTTTCCTTGTGTTCGACAGTCAGAGGTTTTGAAAATTCTGGAAGGTTCCAGCCCAGATCATCAACAAAGAGATCGCCGAATGCAAAGTCTTGCAGATGGCGGCGGGCGGAGCGTGGTTTGAGTTTTGCAACGGGCATGATAAAAAAACTTGAAATTAGGGGTGAATAGGGCGATAAGTAGTTCAGCGACGAGAGTGGCCGCCTTTGGCGACCTGACCCCACTGGGGTCCTCGCCGCTCCTTTTTTTGATTAGCTAAGGGTATTCTGTTCGGTGAGCCATGCAAGAACATCAGGCATGGATTCGCTGCCACGGTGAATGAGAGGGGCTATGAGTTCGATTCCTCGTGAATCAATATGCTTTGCAGGTAAGCCAATTTTAATTTCTTCGAGCTTCCGGGCGTAAAAAATGCAGAGGTCGGCTAATTGGAGGGCATGACTTTTTGATGAATCAATGAAAAATCCTTTTTCTATGATGTGATCAAGTTGGAGTGATCCTCTGTTGGCTCGAAGAATGCGTGTGGTCCGCTCGATATCCCCTACAACCTCTCGGTTTTCATCATTGATGAGGATTCCCAAGGCGGTTGATCCTTCGTTTTTTAGATAGTTGTTAATAGTTTGAGCTACAAGAGGGTAGGCTGCAATGTGGGGGTTAATAATAATGCCTGCGCCATATTCACGTTCAAGCCATGAGCTGTAATGTTTTTTTGCTATTGCTCGGTAGATGAACCGTAAATCATGGTCTACTGCAATTTGTAGTAATTTATTTCTGAGTTCTATACGTGTAGCGAGAGGAGTTCCTTTAAAGTGCCGCGTGCCATTACGCATATCCGTGGCGTGAATTTCAAATTTTTCAGGAATCTCGCCTTGAAAGTAGTCCGAAATGACACTGAGAATGGAATTTTCCACCGAAATCCATTGGTTTTCAGGTATAATCAGAGCACCAAGAACGAAAACTGGTTGCTGGGGGTCTGTAAGATTACAGCCAGAATTTCCGCTTTCGTCGAGGTAGATGAGGTGCATGGCTTAAGAAGGGTCGGGTTTTAGACCAAGAGAACATAAGATACGGGCATCGGTAGCTTTCTCTTCGTGAAGATTGACGACAACGAGGTGGTCATCATGGTGGAGGGTGGTGACGAGTTCTGCTAATTCATCATCTGCAATACCGGTTCGGAGTTGGCGGTTTAATTTATCGACGGCGGCGGTGGTGAGTGGGTGTTGGTAGATGGCTTGAATGGCGTCACGGATGGGATCGGTGAGAAAAAGTTCATCTTCAATTTGCGCGCTGTAGGCTTTGAGTCGCTCGTAAACACGGTATCGGGCACCTCGGCGGGAGCCAAGCTGACCGGAGCGAAGGTCTCCTCGTTCGTCTTTGATGATTTTTGTGGCAGCGGCTACGAGCGAGTGGTGGTCTGTTCGGCGTTCGAGAGCTGGGGTGGCCGCTGAGCATGTGGCGGCGCGTAAAATACGGACGGGAGATTCTGAAAATGCTTTTTGATCTGGGTTGATCCAGAGCAGGGCATCATTTTCTTGTTGGGTGCGGATGTAGCAGAGTATGCCGTCGGGATGGGTGAGGGGGGATTGACTGTCCGGGGTATGTGGTTTGGTGGCAAAAACGACATCGGGTAGAGCCTCTACTTCTTTGCGTAGGGGCGCATTGTTTTTGGTCGCGTTTGCCCATATTTCGTAGGCTTCGGAGGTGAGGTCCACCTCATCGTCCTCGGGTTCATCGAGAGCGCCGGATTTTTCATCGTAGAGGTTGCGGAGTGCCTCTTCATCACTGACGGTCTGGTTTTCAAAGAATGTTTCATCAGAGCCTACCACCTCTTCGTTTTCGTGTAAGCGGTGAAGGAGTCGTTTGCGGAGGTTGATGATGTTTTCGACTCCTTCAGCCGGGAGAAATGAGTAGCAGTGGATTTTTTCAGCTAATTGGCCGATACGATCCACGCGTCCTGCACGCTGGATCAGGCGGATGATCGCCCAGGGTAGATCGTAGTTGATGACTCGGGCGGCATCTTGGAGGTTTTGGCCTTCGGAGAGGACATCGGTGGCAATGAGAATGCGCGTTTGTTTGGAAGGTGGAAACTGGTCGAGTTTTTCGTTGGATCTTGGTGAAAACCGCCATGCTTGGGCGGCGGGGTTTTCTGAGTCGCCAGTGGCGCAGTCCACGCGATCAATGCCAGCTTTGCGCAAGGCATTGGAGATGTAGCGAGCGGTGTCTGCAAACTGGGTGAAGATGAGAAATTTTTCCTCGGGGTAGTCCTTCTGGAGGAGTTTGATGAGTGATTGCAGTTTGAAGTCGTCTTGATGAGAAATTGTGCCGGCATTATTGAGCACTTGGAGGAGGGTGGTAGCATCTTCACGGAGGTGGGCTATGAGAGTGTTTTTGAAAACATCCGTTCTTAACCAGCGGAATCTTTTGACAAAGCGAGATGATAAGATGTTGTAGAGTTTATCAGCTTCGTCTCCGTAGTGTTGGCTGTTCCATTTGCCGAAGGGTGGCTGTTTGGGTTCCTGATTGTCCAGATCAAGTTCTCCATCTCCGCTATCTCGATAGCGGGTATCTAGAAAGGTGATGTCTTGTTTGCCAATGGGGAGTGGGAGGTTTTGTTCCAATGCGCGGATGAAGAGGTAGTTCCGTAAGATATGGCGGTGCACCGATAAGAGAAATGCGTCCGCTGAGGATTCGAGTCGTTTAAAGAGGTTTGTTTTACAGAAACCTTTTAAGCGTTTTCCTGCGCGTGTTAGGTCGTCGAGGATTTTGTTGTCGTCTTCTGTGAGATTGGCAGGAAGTTGAGTTTTTTTGTAAAGGCTGAGGCCGTAACGAGGAAGATTGAGTCCGTCGATGGCATCGACCACTTCGGCTCTAAATAACTGGGCGCATGGGTCATCGGGATCTGATGAATCTGATTTGAAAGAGATGGTTTTAGGGATACGCGCTGGGAAATACATCCGCTGACCGTTTGGAAGCGTTAGGTAGTGTCTGCCATCGGATTCATCTTTCTCTGTGTAGTTCTGAATGATGAACGATCGGGTGCGGCGCACGAGGAAAAGGCGCATGATGTCACGCCAGTCATCGGGATTTTCGCTTTGTTCAAAGGCGGCTAGGGATGAAAGCGGGATGTTGGGGTTCTTAAGGCTAAATTTTGATTCCCCCATTTCGCGAAGCATCGCCTCAGGACGAATGCCTAGATCCTGCTGGTCAGGGATAAAGAGTCGGAGCTGGCTGGCGAGGTCGAGGTAGGTTTTGTTGTAGGGGGTGGCGGTGAGGAGGATGACTTTGGAGTCGTTCTTTTCAAGATACTGGTAGATGGCTTGATAAACCTTGCCCTCTTTGTTGCGGAAGTTGTGGGATTCATCAATGATTACCAATCGGTAGCGTTGAAGTTCAGCAAGATCCCGCAGGGCAAGGCTTTGGGACATGATTTTCGGGGCTCGAATTTTAAACCGGTGGGCGTAGTCTTCCCACATGCTGGTGAGGTTTTTTGGGCAGAGGATGAGAGTTTCTAGCATTTGGTCGTCTCCCATGATGCGGGCGATGGCTGAGGCAATGCGAGTTTTCCCCAATCCGACGACATCGCCGACGAGGACGCCGCCTCGTTTGTTGAGATGACGGCAGGCTAGTTGGACGGCTTTGACTTGGAAGGGGAGAAGGTCATGGGAAATATCATGGGGAACACGAAACTCCTTGATGCCGTCGCGGGCATCTTGAGACAGGTGCCATGCCATTTTTAGGTAAACGTGGTAGGGGGGGATGAGGCGTTCCGTCGCCCAGCTTTCATCGATGATGGTGGCCAGTTCCTCGGATATGTCCAGGCAGTGTGGGGCGTCCCAGCGGTCGTCGAACCAGTCGGCGAGTTTTTTTGCGGCGTCGTTGTCGGAGACGTCAATATTGAGTTCTCCTTGACCTTTGAGGCCTGAGAGCGTGAGGTTGCTGCTCCCTAGGTATGCCAGGATGGGGTGAAAGTTGTCATCCCGATGTGCGAGATAGAGTTTGGCATGAAGGGGGAATTTGAGATGAAGCTTTACCTGGAGTCGACCTTCTTTGAGTTGTTTGGAGAGCCTTCTCAGTCCGGCTTCGTCGGCCTGGGTGGGGACGCCCAAGGTGAGTTGGTTGCGAAACTCAGTGGCGGCTTTGCGTTTGAGTTTGATGACACGTTTGTTGTCGAGGCGTTCCTCTGCTGCAATCGGAGTTTCGTCAGCCTCATCATCGCGTGGCGCGTAGAGGTTGGGGATGAGATCTGAGGGGATTCGCTGCATGCCAACCAATAAACGACATGGTGGATGAGTGTCAGGTTGAGTTGGTTGTGGCCAGGTCTGAACGATGCCGTCGATGGATCGCCAACCGCGAAGGTTAAAGTAGCCAACACAAAAATCCCCACGTTTCGACGTTTTCAGCGCATCCTTTAATCCGGTGCCTTTTTCATTGGCAAGAAAGGGGACATTGATGTTGTCGTAGATGGTCGGCATGTATGTGGATACTGTAAAATTTAGCGGGATAAGGCAAGGGTGGATTTAGACCGTGGACGGTGGCTACGATGATCTGATGCGCCGGGTTTATGTGGGGTTTGCCTTGATTGTTGAGAAAGGGGTGGGGGGGCTTGTGGAATCGAGGTCACTTTGTTTTTTCTACCAGTTTGTCTGCACCAGAGTGAGTGGGGGTTCATCTGAGTCGAGGTGATGAAGGTGCTCGGCGATGGTGGCTTTGTCGCCAGGGAGGATGAGCTCGGGGCAAACATCCGCTAAGGGTTGCAGC
>Ga0256845_1002313_pt1 | contig 13934 bp, 14 predicted proteins | sample RiftiametaG_FD_189101 | JGI IMG/M metagenome (GOLD analysis project Ga0256845, IMG submission 189101) | Tube worm associated microbial communities from hydrothermal vent at the East Pacific Rise, Pacific Ocean - Riftia | ecosystem: Host-associated > Annelida > Integument > Unclassified ...
GTTAAATAGTTTCCCATAAATCTACGTGATTTTTTCCATGTTGCGGGAAATTGAAAAGTGGCTGCTCCACAGGCAAGAAAGAGCTGGTTGGCGATAAAATTATTGGAGTATTTCAGACAGGCTCTGATAATCTCTTCAAGAGTTTTACTGCTGTAATGGATATACATCGGCCGGATGTCAGGAGGTGTTTTTTTTCGTAAAAAAAGGCCGTTGGTACTTATATTGGTGCGTTTGAACTGCGCAGTAAAGAGTTCACCTGCGTAACGTAATGGCAGGGATATATTGTTGTCACCGAATGCACTGACATTGACACGATAAGAACCTGGAGAAAAGTTGTTTGCAATCTCACGCATGAGTGGAATGATCGGTGTCTGATCTTCTCCTGATGAAACACGATTTTCCTCTGAAAGAATAAAAGGAAGGGCATTAAAATTAACAGCCAGGGCACCATTTGGAGCGTCGTAGGGATTGCTGGAGTTTGTCGACCCAGGCGCTGGAGTAAGTAGATGAAAATTGCTGTCATCAAGGTAGATTGATTCCAGATTCTTCACACCTCTTTTATGGAGTTCTACGCCAATATCCAGAACCGTTTCTGATGTGAGAAAGGGGTCCCCAAACCCTTGAATGTAGAGATTGTTATTCTGATCCAGGAAAAAACGTGTTTCAAAACGATAGTTGCGCCCTAAAGTCTCGAGTGCTGCAAGACAGGTGAGAATTTTAAGTGTTGAAGCCGGTACAAAGAGTTCGTTCCCCCTGAATTGAACTACGCCTGTTTTGGTTGTAAAAGCGTAGCCCCCATTTTTGACAAGCTTGGATATATCAGCCGATCCCGCGCAAAGGAATCCAGGAAACAGGAAAACGCACCCCATTAATACGATGAAGTGAACGATTTTTTTTACAAACGAAATTGTAACGTTCATTCTTTTTATAACGGGTTACGCCGCATCCATGTTGATCCAGTCGGTTTTTAGGATCTTTGTGTTCATGATGGTGTCATTATCCAGGTTGAGTATTGCTTTTATGGCCTCTGCAGGTTTTATACCTGGCTGGGTGGCAGCATTGACCATTGTCAGCGTAATTGAGTGTGTTTCGATTATCTCAAATGTTTTGATAAGTGGTCGAATGTCTATTTCCTTGGTTTTTCCTTTTCTCGTTTTGGCAATGAGACAATGAGATGAATCGATAAAATCTTTAGAGATCTGTTTTTCCTGCTCTGTAAGGGGACGGTTGAGTGTGAGTGTATAAGAAACCAGCATATTTTGTGCGATTCTACCGGAGTGGAGTTCGATTGCGAAAATTTTCAGGCCGGGGGGAAGCTTGTCGTTGAGTTTTTGGACAGTATTTTCAGGGTTTTTAAGGGGTTTTGGAAGATCCATTATAAAGAATTCGTCAAGACTTTCGGTACCTACGGGTAATGCCGGTCCAAAGGATACTTTTGGCGAGGGGTTAAAACCCTGGCTGAAATGGGTGACAATTTCTGCCCGTCGGAGTGAACGGAAGACAACCTGGAGTATTTCAAGGTGACCGAGATAGCAGATATCGCCGGTTCTGGAATAACGAACCATATATTTGAAGTGGCTCCTCTCGTCTGCGGGCAGGCGATGATTCTGGTTTGAACGGTCTGCTCTAGCCTCTTCAGAATCATTGCTCTCTACATTTCCCGAGCGGTTACACACTATTGGCTGGATTGATTTGAAATCGCAAAGACCACATTTCTGGCAGGCATGATACCGGCAATCGGGGGTGTACACTTCCTCTTTTGCTTTTGTCAGCTCATCTTTTAGAAATTCCAGATCAACGCCTGTTTGGAGATGTTGCCAGGGGAGTATCTCGTCGATGTTACGTTTTCGAAGGTAGTCGTCGAGATTGAGTTCGCATGTTTTTGCCGCTTTCTGCCAGCGCCTGAGATTGAAATGTTCATCCCACCCGTCGAGCCGTGCTCCAGAACGCCAAGCTGTTTCAATGAGTCTTGCCAGTCGCCTGTCGCCTCTGGAAAAAACGCCCTCAAGATAACTGAGTTTTGGGCTGTGATACCGTAGATTGGCTCCTTTGCGTGGCAGACTGTTTTTCAGCTGGTACATATACTGAGTGCTTTCTTCCACTGTGAGTTGCTTTTCCCATTGAAATGGGGTGTGCGGTTTGGGGACAAAGGTTCCAACACTGATATTTACCTGTTTTTTCCCCCGTGCCTGTCCTTTATTCAGTTCTACGATTGTTTTTTTAACAAGTTCTGTAATCGAATCTATATCCTCTTTGGTTTCTGTCGGCAGTCCAATCATAAAGTAGAGTTTAAGTACCTTCCAGCCAAGAGAAAAAGCGTCTCGACAGGTTGCTATGAGATCTTCTTCGGTGATGCCTTTGTTTATTACCCGCCGCAGTCGTTCGCTGCCTGCCTCGGGTGCAAGGGTAAAACCTGTTTTTCTAACCCTTTTGATCTGATCCATGATGCTTGGAGTGAGGGTGCCTACCCGCATTGAAGGCATGGCCACTGAAACAAAGTTATCGGCGAAGGTATCCATGAGGGTCGGTAGCGTCTGTTCCAGGCATGAATAGTCACCGGTAGAGAGTGAGAGCAGAGCAAGTTCATTAAAACCCGAATCTTTAATACCTGTTTTGGCGAGTTCCAGTATTTTTTCCGGGCTTCGTTCTCTCACAGGCCTGTACGTGATGCCTGCCTGACAAAATCTGCAACCGCGCGTACAGCCTCTTGCCACTTCAATACCCATTCGATCGTGCACAATCTTTGCGTTTGGTACAATGGGATGGAGGAGATGATCTATCTGGTTAATATCCGCAAGTATCCTGCGGGAAACGGTGTCTTTTTCGCCACTTTTTCGGTGTATTGCCTGCACATGACCATGTTGATCATATTTCGGCTGAAAATGAGAGGGGATATAGATGCCTTCGATCTGTGCAAGCTTCGCAAGAATTTCCCCTTTGGGGAGATCTTTGCTTCGCATTCCGTCAATGGTTTGTGCGATATCGACAATGGCCTCTTCACCATCACCGAGAAGTATGGCATCAAAAAAATCTGCAACGGGTTCCGGGTTAAAAGAGCCGGCCCCTCCACCTATGATAAGAGGATATGATGTATCTCTGTCGCAGGCGTAAAATGGTATCTGTGCCACATTGAGAAGCGTGAGAATATTTGTGTAACAGAGTTCATAGGGCAAAGTAATACATATAGCGTCAAAATCTGTCAGGGGTTTTGCCGATTCCAGAGTAGTGATGGTTTGGTCACTCTCGATTAATATTTTTTCTGCATCAATATCTGGACAATAGCATCTTTCTGCGAGAATATTCTCCTGATTATTGAGAATATGATAGAGGATCTGAAGCCCCTGGTGCGACATGCCTACCTCATAGATATCGGGAAAAATCAGTGCAAAATGAACATCGACGGATGTCCATGATTTTTGTACAGAGTTATATTCATGGCCGAGGTAGCGACCTGGTTTAGTAACAGCGGGGAGAAAATTTCTTTCAGTCATGCGGGTTCCATTGGATGTTAGCGTTATAATACAGTGATTTTTATTCGTTAGCTCCTTCATTTACTGAAAATCTGTTGACTTTTCAAGTCAGGATGATGTAATCAAAAGAGTTGTGGTGAACTATTATTATAAATATTCGTTATAATATCAAAAAGGATGTGTCCAATGAAGTCGTTATTGTTTCGTCTGATTGTTTTTTCTTGCTTTGTACTCTGGCTTCCTTCAATGGTATATGCGGAGGCTGGTGAGGCAGTCAAAACGACAAAGATTGAATCAATTTCATATAAAGTGGAATCAGAAACAAAAGAAAGTATTACTTTCGTGTTGAGTATACCTGTTACAGCAAAAATATTTACCCTGACTGGCGAGAAACCTCGCCTGGTTATTGATTTTCCTGATACAGAGTTTTCAGGAAAAAACAGTATCCCAGTGGTTGAGGGGAATTTTGCTAAGGCCATCAGGATCGGTATCCATCAGAAACCCAGACAGAAAATACGAGTCGTTGTTGATCTCTCAAAAGAAACAGGTGTTCGGCATAGTCAGGTTTATTCAGAGGATAATAAAAAACTTACCATTGTTCTGCAGCCAGCTGATGATACAAAGTCTCAGCCTGCGGATAGAGTTAAAAAGAAAAATGTTGTGAAATTACCGGCCAGAGAAGAACTTGAAAAACGACCTTTGGATCAAAAACCGGTTCCCCCTGTTTTTTCTGTAAAAGAAAAAGATAAAAAAGAAGCCACTCCTGTTGTTACTGAACCAGTGACGGCAGTTCCCACAATACTTGATGTTACCTTCGACGATTCATCAAACCGTGGAGAGATGGTGCTCCTGCGCCTCAATGACTTTTATCCACCTACGGTTTCCGCTATTGAGAAAGACACACCAAGAGTGTTATGTGAATTTCCAAATATGAAACTGGGCCAGGATGTTCGAAATGATATTCCTGCAAACGGGAAGTATGTTGAGCGCATTCGTACTCAGCGAGATGATGAAACCGGTAAGGTTAAGGTTATCCTCGATCTTTCACCGGACAGGGATTACGATCTGCAACAGGTGTTTTTTAAAAATGACAACCTTTTTGTACTTATTGTCAATGAACTGCCACTGCAGAAGGATGTTGCAGAGGGTACTTTGCAGAATTAGGTGCATGTTCGAGAATAGGCGCTTTTACAAGGTACCTTGGATATTTATATTTTCTATGGCATGAATTGTCTGATGTAACCTTTTGGTATGGGCAAGCTGTATTTTTTTTGTTCATTGGCGAAATGGATATCGGAGAGTTTAAGGTCGATTGTCACCCCATAGTCAAGCCCTGAAAGAGTAATTGCAAGAGGCTGTTGACACTGTATATCTGCTCTTTTGTTACCGTAAGTGATCCTGGCAACGACATCTCCCTTTTTGTCTTCCAACAAACGTTCCAGGTATATTTTGTTTTCCGTATCCAGTAGCAGATGACTTGTCGTTGTTTTTTTCCCCTCTGTATATTCAACCGTTACCCATAATCCCCTTGCTTCTTTGTCTTGTCTGATAGCAGTTATTTCAGCTCCGGCCATTGTATTTCTGCCGGTGAGCCATTCTCCCCAGTTGCCACTGAGGAAGGCGAGCGGGATATGGTTGCGGATAAAGAAGGATCGAAGGCTTCCTGACACGTATTTTTTATCATTCGTGTTTATGATTTGAAAGGAACTGTTATTTCCTGCAACCATGAACATGGGCTGTCCAAAAGGATTTGTCACAATAAATTTGTACGATGAAGGCAGTGAAAACCGCAGATACCCACTTATTGCTTCCTTATCAAACGGGGCTGTATAAAAAAGCGAAAGGTCGCCGTCAAAACTCTGGTCACATGTTTCCTGCTCTTTGGCTAATGCGATGATAAATTTCAGGGAATCATCAAAGGTCTCTCCTTCCAGGGGAGCCTCCCAGGGCTTTATTGCACAGCCGAAAAGCTGGAGGAAGAGCAACAGCGAAAATAAATAAAATATGGGCAATATGAAAATTCTTTTTGATTTTCTATTAATAAATTTTCGGAGAGTGTTGATGCTCTTTAACTGATTATTTTTTCTTAAGTGCATTTATTTTTTTCTTTACCACGGATTTCTTTTTTTTGTTTTTAAACATCTGATATGCCTTAGAATAAATATCAAGTGCCTTTGAATAATTTTTCTGTGCCCGGTAGACATCACCCAGGTGATCATAGATATGCGGATCTCCTGGTTGAAGTTCAATTGAGCGTTCAAGGTGTATGGCTGCTTTGTCAAGCTTTCCCAGGCGATAATAGACCCAGCCTAGACTGTCCACAATATAACCATTATCAGGTTTGAGTGCGATTGCCTGTTGGATGTATTGGAGTGCCCGGTCAAGGTGGATATTATTGTCTGCCCATGTATAACCTATAAAATTAAGTGCTTCCGGATGATTCGATTGCAGTTTAAGAACCTTTTGCATTGTTGTCATAGCTTGCTTTGTTTTGCCGCTTCTCTCAAGCAAAAGACCATATTCAAAGAAAAGTTGAGGATTATCAGGGTAGAGTTTGATCGCTGATTCCATAAGTGTAATTGCTTTTCCATTCTCTCCTTTATCCTGATATAGCACGGAAAGAAGCGCGTAAAACAGGGGGCTTCTTGATGGGTCTTCGGAGATATGTTTTTTCAATACCTTTATGGCTGCATCGATTTTACCTTCTTTGCGAAATATCCTTGATTGAAGATAGACGGCGTCTTCGAATTGTTCCTCGTCACTTGTAATAGTCTTTAAGTATTTCTGGGCTGTAGTTAAATCGTTTTCCTGGAATGCAAGCAAAGCCAGAAGGTAATCGGGTTCTGAGTCCTGTTGTTTTTCGCTGAGCTTTTGCAGGATAGATTTCGCCCGGTTGATATCGTTTTTGCGAAGTAATATTTTGCTTATGATGATGTCGATTTTATCCGGATTACTACTGATCGGCTTGATTGATTCCAGTTCTTTGAGTGCTTTTTCATTTTGTGACAAATCGAGAAGTGCCTGAACACGACTCAGTGCTGCTTTTTCGTCCAGGGGATCATTTTCGGTGATGGTCGTATAGATGTGTAAGGCATCATTAAATTTTTCCCGAATTGTGTAAAACTGACCAATTTCATAGGCTAGTTCTTTGGACCAGTTTAATGCCAGGGCTTTTTGGTATTCTTTTTCCGCCTTCTGGTCTTTGCTAGTGCGAGAGAGTAGGCGGGCAAGATAGAGACGGGAAAAATAGGAACTGCTGTTTTTAGAAAGTAGCTTTCTGAATACTTCTTCAGCAGTCTCGAATTGCTTTTGATGAGTGTACAACAAACCAAGACGCAGTTGAACACCTTCATTTTCTGGCGAATGTTCAAGGAGCTCATTATACAGCGTGATCGCTTTATCAGTTTTGTTTTGTTGCACATAAATATTGGCCAGAAAAAATCGAAAGTTATCGTTATCACGATTATTTTTTATACCATTTTTTAGCAGCACTACGGCTCTTTCATCTTCTCCCATTTTGAGGAGCAATAAGGGTAGTTTCTCTTTTATATATTCGGCATGTTGATCACAAATCAGCGCTTTTTCATAAGCTTCCAGAGCTTCAGGGTATTGGAGCTGAAATTCTGCATGGGTTCCCCACAGAAAATAAAAATAGGAGCAGGCTAGGTCTGCGCCTTCATCCTGAGTTCCAATTATAGTTCTGGAATCAGCACAGGATGTAAGGAAAATACAGCAGATGAAAAGAAGTATATTTCTGTAGTTCATTGCTTAATTCGCTGGGAGGGAGGAAATGTTTCAAGTAGCGGGAGAACATGTTGTAGAACAAGATTATGCACAGTTTTGATGGAACCTGTGGCATCTATGGTTTGAATGTAAGGTCGGTTAAGGGAAGAAAAAATTTCGGCTACTTTTTTTAAAGTATCAAGTTGTTCAAAATCGTTTAGAGTTTCACCTCTGCCATGAACGATCCGTTCGGATCCTGTATGTAGGGGAGCCTGAAAGAGAAGTGCAAGGTCGGGATCGGGTGCAAAACTGTTTCGCCTGAGTATTGTTTCAGGGTCAAAACCCGCAGCACCTTGATACGCAGCAGTTGAAAGAAAATACCTGTCACAGAGAACGATTTCACCTTTTCTGAGAGCAGGTGCTATGAGCTCCTCAACATGCTGTTTTCGGTCATTGAGAAAGAGTTTGAGTTCTTCTTCGGGGCTAGACATGGTGCGATTGGTATACAGTTCGCGAATCTTTATACCAAAACTACCATCTGTAGGCTCACGGGTGCTGATGACAGGGTAGTGGTGTTTCTGGAGGTATTCACCAAGTAGCTGGTGTTGAGTTGATTTTCCGGTACCATCAGTGCCTTCAAAAACAATGAGCAGGCCTCTTCTACTTTGAACAGTCATCATGAATTTTCCGTTGTTTGAACAGCAGCTCTGTTGGTGCTGATATCTGCTGCGAGCTGTACTGCCTCGCTGAGACTTTCAGCGGACGCGACGCCTTTACCGGCAATATCGTAACCGGTGCCATGGTCAACAGAGGTTCGGACAATGGGCAGGCCGAGAGTGACATTGACACCATCGTGAAAATGTAGCAATTTGAATGGGATGAGTCCCTGATCGTGGTACATGCATACCACCGCATCAAAATGTCCTTTTGTTGCCTTGAAGAAAACTGTATCGGGCGGATATGGGCCGCTGACTGCAACATTTTTTTTACAGGCTTTCTCTATTGCAGGAACTATTGACGATCCTTCTTCAGTGCCAAAGAGATTGTTTTCTCCTGCATGGGGATTAAGGCCAGCAACCGCGATTCTTGGTGTTGCAATACCAAAATCATTTCGCAAGGCATCTGAAGTGGTCATGATTAAAGTAAAAACAGCATCAGGTGTGAGCAACTCAGGAACTTTGGCAAGTGGGCAATGGATAGTGACCAGTGTCACTTTCAGGCTTTGTCCTGCCATCATCATAGCGTAATTCGAAGATGATGTGAGGTTGGCAAGCATCTCTGTATGGCCGGGGAAATTGTAGCCAGCGTTGTTGAGAGCGTCTTTGGAGATGGGACAGGTGGTTATACCCTGCAAGAATCCATCCTGAGTGAGGCGTACAGCTGTTTCAATGTAGTGCACCATAGCGTGCGCAGTAGCTTTGTTTGGTTGGCCCCATTGTATTGCCTGTGCATCAAGGTCTGAGAGAGGGAGCACTGGAGTAGTGCCTTGAATCGGTTCGTTACCAGGTTGCCACGAAGTGCAGGAGTCTTGCAGGTTTAACTCGGCGGCACATCTTTTTAGGACTCCAATATCGCCTAGAACTATGGGCTGGAGACCAGCAGGCCACCGGCGCGCCATAAAATATCGAAGAATGATTTCTGGGCCAATCCCGGTGGGGCAGCCCATGGTGATTCCTATAGTAGTCATAAAATATACTGTACCGTGAAAATGGAGATATGAAAAGAAGGGAAGTACATAAGCCTGCAAAAGGTTAACTTTGCGGGGAACCCTTATGTGTAAAGCTCAAATGCATTTTTAATATGGTCAATTTCTGTTTTTCCATCAGCTGGCAGAGTTATACCAATGACATCAAATCTGGCGGAGTCATCAAAAAGGTGGTTTTGTGCCAGGTAGTTTTCGGCTGTTCTACTGATTTGTCGCTGTTTTTTTGCTGTTACTGCCATGGCAGGAGAACCAAAAGAGTGGCTGGATCTGGTTTTTACTTCAACAAAGACCAGCGTTTTCTGGTCTCTGGCTATTATATCAATTTCTCCAATCTTGCATCTGTAGTTACGAACAATGATACGGTAGTCTTTTTGTTGGAGAAACAAGGTGGCCAGTTCTTCTCCCTTTTGCCCTAATTGTTGAGGTTTATTTAACAAATTCTCTCACTCCTTTAAACGTTCGGCGATGACTCTCACAAGGGCCGTTCTCGGCAATTGCAAGGCGATGCTGGCGGGTAGGATATCCTTTATGTTGTGAAAAATTATATACGGGATATTTCTCATGAAGCTCAGTCATGATTTTATCTCGCTCAACTTTAGCAACAATACTGGCAGCAGCAATTGAACAGCTTTTTGATTCGCCTTTGATGAGTGCTTCCTGGGGTATATCTACAGGTACGGTAAATTTGCCATCGACCAGAACAAAATCAACCTTTTTGCAGGTCATACCTGCAATGGCACGTTTCATTGCAAGAAGTGATGCCTGAAGTATATTGATACGTTCAATGTCTCTTTCAGAGACGATGCCGATACCAATATCAGCGTTAATTTCCCGGAGATGTCTATAGAGCAGACGTCTTTTTTTTTCGGAGAGGATCTTGGAATCGAGAAAAACAGAATGGTCACAGTTTTGAGGCAGATGCACACAAGCTGCAACCACAGGGCCTGCAAGAGGTCCTCGACCAGCTTCATCACAACCGGCAACGCACAAAAAACCGCTGGAGTACAGATAACGTTCATTTCTGAAGTTGTCGCCGTACTCTTGATTTTGTGGGAGAAAGGCTTTTATCATCGAAATAATAAAAGTAATCTTCTGCTGAAGAATTTCACCACAACCAATCAATGACAATTGATTGGTTGTGGTGAGAGTATACAAACGACCTACCGTAAAACTTTTTCGAAGGTCGGGTACATCTTTTGAATGACTAGCGGATCAGGCCACGTTCGCGAATACGAGCAGCTTTTCCTGTCAGGTTACGCAAGTAGTACAGACGTGAACGTCGTACTCGACCTTTTGTAACCAGTTCAATTTTTTCAACACGGGGGTTATGCAGAGAGAATGTTTTCTCAACGCCTATGCCGTGGGAGATTTTTCGTACTGTGTAGCTTGCGTTCATGGTACCTTTTTTGCGTTTGAGCACTACACCCTGAAAAATCTGGACACGCTCTTTGTTACCTTCAATAATGCGGATATGAACCTTAACACTGTCTCCCGGACGGAACGCAGGGATATCTTGTCGCATTTGCTCTTGGTTTATTCTTTCAATTATTTTGCTCATAACATTTCAGTGGTTGAAGTATTGGTGATTTGCCTAAGTCAATATTCTGTATTCTCTCAAGAACCGAGTAGTCTGTCAAGCGTGATCGACGCTGCAGAACGGACAGAGAGGTGATTATATCCTGTTCCACCCTGTATGGGGGGAAGTGTTGCATCTGATAATTCCAAGACCTCAGCTGCAAGTCCGTGCGCTGTCCCAAATAAGAGTAGAACAGGTTGATTATCAGCTATTTTTTCGCGCATTTTCTCATATTCAACGGTGTTCTGCTGAGTCTGTGCACTGGTTGTAACTATAATTGGTCGTTTTCCATGTTGTTGAGTTAATGTATCAATAACCTCAGTTATGGATCCCGCAAGCTGAACAATACTGAGGGCTTCTTTTCGTGCCGGATTATATGATGCCCCATGTCCGGTTTGCCAGTGATCGATCAATTCCTGTACAAGTTCCTGTTGATCAGTGTATGGCGTTGTAATGAAATATTTTGCAACACCATACGTTCTTGCGCTCCGGGCTATATCATGTATGTCCAGATTTGTTACAGCCGAACCGATAATCTCAGCTCTTTTGTTCATCACAGGGTGATGTATAAGGGCAATATAGAGAGTTGTTTCACCCTGATACATAATTCATACTGCCCTTGACTGAAGCGTTGTTACGGCATCAAGTAATTTATGTCGCCGTAAAGTTTTTTTTTCTTTATCAGAAAAAACGACGTCTTTCATAAATTCAGGTCGTCTTTCCAATGTTCTTTTTACAGAGGCAATAAAACGATATTCCTCAATTACTCCGTGGTTGCCGGAAAGAAGTTCCTCCGGTACAGAGCGGTCTTGGAATATTCTTGGCCTTGTGTACTGGGGGTGTTTCAGTAAATTTCTGTAAAAAGTGTCCTTTTCAGCAGAGTCAGTGCATCCTAATACTCCAGGGAGTAGCCTGGTGACCGAATCAATAACGACCATTGCAGCAAGTTCTCCTCCGGTGAGGATAAAATCGCCAATGGAAATTTCCACATCAACATAGGCTGAACGAAACCTTTCATCTACTCCTTCGTAACGACCACAAACAAGAATAAGATGAGATTCTTTTGCCAGTTCTTTTGCAACGCTCTGTGTGTACTGTCTGCCCTGTGGTGTAAGCAATATAACTTTACCAGAGGGTAAATTCGTTTTCCTGCTCTCTACTGCCCGTGCCAGAGGTTCAGGTTTCATAACCATTCCCTCTCCACCGCCAAACGGACGGTCATCAGTCATCGTATGGGTATCATAAGCAAAATCCCGGATATTGATAATATTTGTACTGATCTTTCCAGCTGAGATAGCCCTTCTGAGAATACCCTCATCAAGAGGCGATTCCAGGAGTTTTGGAAAGATTGTTAATATGTCAAAAATCATTCGGGGATGCTTTTCCCGTATAATTACACCTGATCATTTATATTTAATAGACCGGGTGGTGGTTGAATGACAACCTTTGTTTCCGTTTCTTCAACGATAATATCTTTCAGAACTGGGATAAGAATTTCATTCTTACCAGCCTGTATAACCATTATATCCTGGGCTCCATTGGAAAACAACGACTTTACCTTGCCAATAGTCTTCCCTTTTTGGTCAATAACTTCCTTGCCCTGCAATTGGTGCCAATAAAACTCATCATTACCAATTTTCGGAAGATCCTCTTTTGCAAGGAGAACGCCCATTCCTTCAAGCTCTTCAGAGAGGTTCCGGTTTTCAATTGTTGCCAGTTGTACGATAGCAACCTTCCCCTGATCTCTGCTCCTTATTATGGCCAAGGACGGAGTCAGCTTACCATTTGTGTCGACAAGCCTCAACTCTTTGTATCCTGTAATATTTGCAGGATCACCAGAATAGGGAAAGATTTTCACCTCTCCACGCATACCATGAGCTTTCGCCACTACACCGATAAGCAAATAGTCATCTTTCGGGAATGTAAAATTCCGAGCCATAATCGCCAGTTATTCTACAATCTCGAGACGTGAGCGCATATTAACTTTTGCAGCAGCTGCCGAAAGAACAGACCGCAAAGCCCGAGCTGTTCGCCCCTGTTTACCAATAACCTTACCAAGATCTTCCTGCGCGACGGCAAGCTCGATGGAAATACAACCATCTTCATCTGTTCGGGTCACATTTACAGCTTCAGGTTGATCGACCAGAGATCTAGCAATAACGGCAATAAGCTCTTCCATCACTATTCTGCCAGAGCCTTGGATTGTTTGATAAGGCTTTTAACTGTTGTTGTGGGAAGTGCACCTCTGCCCAGCCAATCTTCGAGCTTGGCATTGTTTAGTGTGATGACTACAGGATCCTGAAGTGGATCGTAGGTACCCACAATGTCAAGAAATTTGCCGTCACGTTTGTTTTCACTGTCGGCCACAATAATACGATAGAAGGGCTTCTTCTTTTTACCAAGTCGAGTTAGTCGAATACGTACTGCCATTCCGGTAAATCCTCCGGTTAAAAAAATGTAGGTTTCATTCCTGTCACAATTGTTTCAGGAAAGTCGTTATCTTCTTTTCATGCCTTTTGGCAATTTTCTTCTTTTTACACCGCTTATAGCGCCAGGTTTGCCACGCATTTTTTTCATCATTTTCAACATTGCCGAGTAGCTTTTCAAGACTCTGTTGACGTCACCGACAGCGGTTCCTGAACCCGCAGCGATACGGATTCGCCGGCTGCTGTTGATGATTTTATGATTTTTTCTCTCTTTCGCCGTCATGGAGCGGATAATGGCCTCGGTTTTTACAAGTTCTTTCTCGTCAGGTTTTGGACTGTCCTTGAGTTGTTTGAGCTTGTTAATACCGGGAACCATATCAAGAATCTGTTCCAGTGAACCCATTTTCTTGATCTGTTGGATCTGGTCAAGAAAATCTTCAAGTGTAAACTGATTCCTTTGTAATTTTTTGGCAAGCTGATCCGCTTTTTTCTTGTCGACAACAGCTTCGGCCTTCTCAATAAGAGTGAGAACATCACCCATGCCGAGAATTCTTGATGCCACCCTTTCAGGATGAAAAATTTCGAGCGCATCAAGCCCTTCCCCGACACCGACAAATTTAATTGGTTTGCCGGTTATATTTTTTATGGAAAGGGCAGCACCTCCCCGGGCATCACCTTCCATTTTGGTGAGGACAATGCCGGAAATCTCAAGATCTGTATTAAATTTATCAGCGACGGTGACGGCATCCTGGCCTGTCATTGCGTCGGCGACAAAAAGAACCTCCGAGAGCTCGATTGCGGCCTGGATTTCTTTAAGTTCTCCCATCAACGTTTCATCAACGTGCAGTCGTCCTGCCGTATCAATGATAAGAGTATCGTAATTTTTAGCAGCAGCTTCGCTTAAGGCTTTATGGCAGATATCAACAGGTTTTTCGTCTGTCGTTGAAGGGTGAACTGGAATATCAAGCTGACTTCCAAGAACCTGTAATTGCTCAATTGCAGCGGGACGATAGACATCTGCTGGTACCAGATAA
>Ga0256845_1002314_pt1 | contig 13933 bp, 12 predicted proteins | sample RiftiametaG_FD_189101 | JGI IMG/M metagenome (GOLD analysis project Ga0256845, IMG submission 189101) | Tube worm associated microbial communities from hydrothermal vent at the East Pacific Rise, Pacific Ocean - Riftia | ecosystem: Host-associated > Annelida > Integument > Unclassified ...
TAAATAATAGGTGAAAATACGTATTAATCAACTTTTTTCAACAGAAAATGTACAATAAAAGGAAGCAAATTTAAATTCTGGAAGTAGTCATTTTCCTTTTCAACACTTGTTAATCAGGGCAAACACACCATAAAATTTCAGTGTATAATTTGTCAGTTCGAGTAGTTTTTTAGAAAAAAAATTGTAAAGTTTATACTGAGTACGTTTTGCGAAATGAGCAAAAGCTACGAAGTAAGAACAGAAAATTATTCCAAAAAACTTCTTCTCGACACAAAATTCTTTCAGAATTCCACTCGAACTGACATTTTTTGCTTTTAAAATTCTTACATCAAACTGAGATTAATGAAGCTTAATAAAATTGAATACTTAAAAAATATTAGCACAAAAAACCCTCTTCATAAATAAATTTAGAAGTGAACCTTTTGTTCTTCCCTCCTCGGAGGGATAGAAATTAATTCGTTTTTCACGGATTTAAATTTCTTGGGTGGGTTTAGTCTCTTACTCAACTCACCACCCTTCGAAAAATTTGTATTTTGTAACATCCCTCTCGGTATTGCTTATTACGCAATAACCCTTCAAAGGGAGAATCAAAGGACTTAAATACTCTGAGCGCCCAATAAAACTACTGGGTTTTCCATATATTTTTTAAAGTCTAATAAGAATTTAGAACCTGCAACACCATCAACCACTCTATGGTCGCACGATAAAGTTACGTTCATAACATTACCTGGTACTACAGCACCATTTTTAACAACAGGCACTTGCTTTGTTCCACCAACAGCTAAAATACACGCATCTGGCGGGTTTATAATTGCTGTAAATGCTTCAACTCCAAACATCCCTAAATTAGAAATAGTAAATGTGCTACCTTCCCAATCTTCTGGTTGTAATTTTTTATCTCTTGCTCTTGCTGCAAAATCTTTTACTTCTACAGAAATCTGGCTTAAACTTTTACCATCAGCAAAACGTACTACAGGCACTAACAAACCATCTTCAACAGCTACTGCTACTCCAATATTTACGTGCTCATTGTAACGTATTCTATCTTCTAACCAAGATGAGTTTACTGTTGGGTTATCTTTTAATCCTGCCGCAACAGCTTTTATAATCAAATCATTAAATGAAACTTTACTTGGAGCAATCATATCATTAATGGATTTACGTGCTGCAATAGCATTATCCATATCAATATCCATTGTTAAGTAAAAGTGTGGTGCAGAAAATTTACTCTCACCCAATCGTCTTGCAATAACTTTACGCATTTGCGAAACTTCAACCTCTGTGTATTTTTCAACACCAACAAAGTTAGCTACTGCTCCACTTCCGCTATAATTTTCAATGTCTCTTTTTACTATCCTTCCACCATCTCCAGAACCATTAACCATTGCAAGGTTAATATTCTTGTCAGCAGCTAATTTCTTAGCCAATGGCGAAACCATAATTCTACCGTTACTAGCGTTTTGAGTTATGGGTGCTGAGGGTTGAGTTTTAACTGCTACCTCAACTTTAGCTGGTGCTGATTTAGCTACAGGAGCTTTTTCAACCTTAGCTTCAATTTTTTTCTCTTCAGCAGCTGGTGCAGGTTCTTCTTTTAAAAGAGCAGAAAAATCTTCTCCCTTCTCTCCAAATATTGCCAAAATGGTATCAACTGGTGATGTTCCTCCTTCAGGAACTCCAATATGCAACAACGTTCCATCTACAAAAGATTCAAACTCCATTGTTGCTTTATCCGTTTCAATGTCAGCTAATAAATCACCTTCACTTACTGTATCTCCAACTTTCTTATGCCATTTTGCTACCACTCCTTCCGTCATGGTATCACTTAACTTGGGCATTCTAACTATTTCAGCCATCTTTTTATTCAGTTTAAAGTTTAAAGTTCAAAGTTTAAAAGTTTAAGGGATTATACCTCCCTTTCTACTTTCTACTTTACAAACTTTCCACTCGTTTATTTAATCTTTTATAAAAGGGTAATCTGGTTCAGCATAAATTTCTTCATACATGGCGTTTGGTTCTGGAAACGGAGATTCTTCAGCAAATTGAATTGCTTCCTCAATTTCTTTTTTCACATCCGCATGTATTTTATCCAACTGTTTTTCAGTAGCATACTTATTCTTCTCAATTACTTTTAACACTTTAGCAATCGGATCTTCATCCTGATAATCAGCTTCCTCTTCTTTTGTTCTATACTTACGTGGATCAGACATTGAATGTCCTTTAAAACGGTACGTTTCCATTTCTAATAAGTAAGGTCCTTTTCCATCTCTACAATGTTTCGCTGCTTTAGCAATTGCTTCGTGTACTGCCTCAACATCCATTCCATCAACAGCCTCTCCTGGCATATCATAACTTAATCCAATCTTATATAATTCAGTAACATTCGATGTTCTTTCTACAGAAGTTCCCATCGCATATTTATTGTTCTCAATAATATAAATTACAGGTAATTTCCAAGTCATCGCCATGTTAAACGCCTCATGCAAAGCTCCTTGTCTAATCGCTCCATCACCCATCGAACACATTGTTACTGCATCTGTTCCTTTATACTTTTCAGCAAAAGCTAAGCCTGCTCCTAAAGGAATTTGACCACCAACAATACCATGACCACCAAAAATTCTTTTACTTACATCAAACATATGCATAGAACCACCTTTACCTTTCGATAAACCAGTAGTTTTTCCATACAACTCAGCCATCATATATTTAATTGGCGTTCCTTTTCCTATTGGATGAGCATGACAACGGTATGCTGTTATCATATTATCTGCTGGTTTAGTAGCCGAAACTGCTCCCGCAACAACTGCTTCTTGCCCAATATATAAATGTAAAAATCCACCAAACTTACGTTGAATGTATAGTTGGCTCAATTTCTCTTCAAACTTACGCATCAAGTACATAGACTTGTACCAGCTTAAATATTGCTCCTTAGAAAACTTAGTCTTTTTTGCCATAATTTTAATATTAACGCACAAATTTAGAATAATAAAACATTAAAATTCACTGTTTCACTTCAAAAACGCTCCATCAAATGCAAAAGGTAAAATAGCTGCGACACTTTTAAACTTCCAAACCTTAGATTTTCCTGATTTCATTATCAATTCAATTGGTTGATTTTGAGCAAGTTCATACTCAATTAACACCTGCCTACAAGCCCCACATGGAGACACTGGAAATAGCATTGTCTCTTCAGTTGTGATTACAATTTTATCTACTTTTTTATCAGGAAATTGAGATTTAGCAGCAAAAATAGCAACTCTTTCTGCACACAAACCAGAAGGATACGCTCCGTTCTCTTGATTTGTTCCTTTTACCACTACCCCATTTTCCATTTTACAAACAGCACTCACTTTAAATTTAGAATATGGAGCGTAAGCATTTTTTAAGTTATCATCTGCTTTATTAATCAAGTCCAACTCTTCACTATCCATATCGTTTACAGAATCATATTCTAGGTATTCAATATTTAACGACTTTTTATTCATGTAACTTTTAATTAATAATTTATTAATACTACTTTTAAGTTTCTTAAAATTTAAGTAGTCAAACATAACAAAATTAACTATGATAAAGTACTTTTTTATATGGAGCACTATTGCCCTAACACTATTTTCTTGTTCTAAAGAAGAAGAAGGTGAAGGAGGAAGATCTTCTATTTCAGGAATAATTACAGGTACTGAAATTTCAACATCTCGTGCTGAAGTAACCGAAATAACAGTAGTACCTGGTCATGAAATTAAAAGTCAAGATTTTTTCTTATTAAATACACCTAACCGATCTACTAACTATGCTATTTGGTTTAGAGATATTAACAATATTGTTGGCGCTCCCATTATTGCTGGAAGAACACTTATTAAAATTGATTATAGTAGCAGTGGTAGTAATAATATTGATATGGCAGCAACTATTCAAGCTGCAATTAATGCTATTTCTGGCAAACCATTTACGGTTACTAGAACTAACGATTTCTTAACTATTACTAATAATAAAAAAGGTTATGTAATTGATGCTGATAACGCAACTAGTAAATTAGTGGTAGATGTTAGCACACAAGGAAAAGACCAAATAACTTTACAAGATGGTGTTTTTGCAGATGAAGACGTGTATATAATTTATGGTGATGAGGATGAATTTTTTGATGACAACACCAAAACCAATTTTAATGGCAACTTTAAATTTAGCAACCTAAGAAAAGGTACTTACAAAATTTTCGCTTATAGCAAAGACAAGTCGGATGTTTTAGAACCCCTAATTCCTGTTTTTGAAGAAATAGAAATTGGTGGAAATGAGGATGCTGATATTGGTACAATTACCATTGAGAAAAAATGAATCTCGAATTAAATAATGTAATTAATCAACTTACGCCTATTTCTTTAAAAGAAATGGATAGGGTAAAATTGCAAAATAGAACAGACACCAAATTTGTTTTTAATGCTGATTTATTACCTGTTATTTTAAATGATATTTCAGCATTTTACTCTATTTTAGAAATTAAAGGAAGTAGAACCAATACGTATAAAACACTTTATTACGATACTAAAGAATTAAGAAGCTACATTCAACACCATAACGGAAAAGCAAATAGAATTAAAGTTCGTTTTAGAAAATACATCGAATCTGATTTAAATTATTTAGAAGTTAAATTTAAAAACAACAAAGGAAGAACCATTAAAGCAAGAACAAAAACAGATGCTATCGAAACTGAGCTGACTTCTTTTTCTAAAGAATTTATAGTAGATAATTCTTATTCTTTTTATGAAGGAGAAGAGGTTACACCTGTTTTATGGAATAATTTTACGCGCTTAACGTTAGTGCATAAAACTAAAAATGAACGATTAACTATTGACTTAAATTTAGGTTTTGAATCATTTTCAGACCAAACAAAAAAAGAAATTAACCACATTATTATTGCAGAAGTAAAACAAGAAAAAGCATCCAGCAATTCTGATTTTATTCAAGCAATAAAAAAACATCACATCAGAAAAAGTAGTATGAGCAAGTATTGTTTGGGCACTGCTCTACTCAACAAAAGCCTCAAACAAAACAGCTTTAAAGAACGAATTTTAAAAATTAATAAACTAAAACAATGCTAGACGAATTATTATTAAGGTTACCAATATTAGGCTCAAAATTAATCGACTATGATGATTTTTTCGAAATGATTATCCGATTTCTCATCAATTTTTCGGTCGTTTTTATGTTGGTAAGAGTAATTTATTACCCTATCCATAAACGAAAAGATTATTTAGTCACCTTTTTCTTAATAAACATCCTCATCTTTTTTGTATGTATTGTAATGCATGATGTTAAAATGAACATGGCTTTCGCTTTTGGTTTATTTGCCATTTTCGGGATATTAAGATACCGTACAGAGCAACTTCCTATTAAGGAAATGACTTACTTATTTATGGTAATTGCTATTGCCGTACTTAATTCTTTAGCAGGTAAAAAAGTTAGTTTTGCTGAGCTTATGTTAGTTAACATAACAATTGTAATTGCTACTTATTTTTTAGAAAAAGTATTCTTATTAAAACACGAATCACGAAAATCTATTCTTTATGAAAAAATAGAGAATGTTAAACCCGAAAACCACGAACAATTAATTACTGATTTAAAAGAACGCACTGGGCTAAACATTAATAGAGTACAAGTTGGTAGAATCGATTTTTTAAGAGATACCGTAAAAATCATCATCTATTATTATGAAGAAGACCCTCACAATAGTTATAATGATGAAGCTACTTATGTGAGCAACAAAAATGAATAAATTATTCATTCTCATATTAATTACACTTCCTTTTATTGCCAACGCTCAAGTTGTGAGCGATGCAAAATTATGGACAGGGATTTCTATCTCAAAAAAAGTAAATGACTTTGAATTTTCATTTTCTGAAGATCTAAGGTTTGATGAAAATATGACTCATATTGATAAAGTTTTTTCAGAATTGGGTGCTGAATATAAAATTGTAAAAGGGTTTTACGTTGGTGCCAACTACCGCCTTAGTAAGGATAATGATTATGAAACAAGTAATCACGCTATTCGTCACAGAATTGATATCGCTTTTACTTACAAGCATAAATATGAAAATTTTCGCTTTTCTTTCAGAACAAAATTTCAAACTAAAAATGCGTTACCAACTGAAAACAGTCCAACTTTCAGTAGAAATAAATTGGCTATAAAATATAAGTTAGAAAACAACTTCACACCTTTTATTTCTTACGAATTCTATTATCAATTTAACGAAGAAAAAATCATCAATAGAACTCGTTTTTCTTTAGGAAGTTCCTATAAAATCAATAAAAAGAATGCCTTAAAATTCTTTTACATGTATGAGAATAAGTTTAATGTAAGAAACCTTAAACACAACCATATTTACGGAATAAGCTACAGCTTTAAGCTATAAATTATTTAACCTCAACCAAAAAATTTACACTTTTTTGACCTCTCCAATAGGAAAGGTTAAAATAGAAACCCCGAAGCAGAGCCTCTGGCAATTCTTTTAAGTTAAATCTTCTAAAAGCTATACGGTTTAGGTACATACTCAATACATTTAGGTTCTCGATTTTTTAACTTTATATTTTATCGTTATTCTTCACTAAAAAACTAAACCGTAACTAAGGCTATGCTTGTTTTTTTTAAACTCGACTAACAATAAAATACGTTTTGTTAAATTCCCCGAAAACCTAAATCTATTGAGTATATTTGCCTTCAACTTAACAAGTAAAATGTTTAAATTCTTATTCAGTAAAAGTTTCCTTATCAATTTAGCTGCTGCACTATTATTTGCAGTACTTGTTGTTTGGGGAATATTTAAGTTTATTGATAGCTATACCTTACATGGCGAAACAATTAGTGTTCCTTCTTTAGAAGGTTTAACAATTAGTGAAGTTGAGGAACTGCTTACCGAAAAAGGATTGCGTTACAGTATTCTTGATTCAATTTACATTGAAGCTGCTGCTGGCGGAACTGTACTGGAACAAAACCCAGCAATAGATGACTTGGTTAAAAAAAATAGAACAATCTACATTACCGTTTCTAAAATTGTTCCTCCTAGAATTTCTATGCCTGATGTGGTAGATATGTCATTACGATTGGCTATTGGGAAATTAAAAAGTTATGGTTTAAAAGTAAAAACACAACAAAGACCATCCGAATGCGTTAACTGTGTATTAAAACAAGAAATAAACGGAAAAATTATTGCTCCTAATGAAAAAGTGAAAAAAGGCTCTACAGTAGTTTTAACCATTGGAATAGGTACTAGCAACGAAAAAATTATGGTTCCTTATTTAATCGGATTAACTAAAGAAGATGCCGAAAACAACCTAATGGGAGCATCTTTAAATACTGGATTTATGGATTATGAAGGTTGTAATTGTGAAACTAAAGCAGATTCTTTAAACGCTAGGATTTATAGACAAAACCCTATTAGAAATGAAAACACAGCAATTAATATTGGTGGAGCCGTAGATTTATATTTCACCTGCGATAGTAGCCAAATTCAAATTATCGTTCCTGATTCACTTTCAAATGACACTTTAAACCCAGTTGAGTAAAAAAATATCCATATCATTAATTGCTTTGTTCCTTTTTAGCAGCGTATTTTCTCAAAAAGATACACTGTATGAATTAGGGATGAACAAAACTATTAGTGCGTTTTATAATTTAAATAAAGACAACCCTAATTCTCCATATTTAACTAAAAACAGACAACAAAACAAAGCTTTAGTAAGTCTACCTTTTGTTGATGATTTTTCTCAACATTATCTATACCCCAATTTAAATCTTTGGGAAGATTTTGATGTTTTCATCAATTCTAACCTCCCTATATACCCTGTTACTTATGGTGTTGCAACTTTTGATGGATTAGATTCTACAGGAACACCTTACAATTTTGCTTTGCCAAATTCATACGGTCTTGCAGATCAGTTAACCTCTCAACAAATTGATTTAACACCACCAGTAATGGATAGTGTATTTTTGAGTTTCTACTATCAACCGCAAGGAAACGGTAACAGGCCTAATCCAGAAGATAGTTTACGCTTAGAATTTTTTAGACAACGAGATAGTACTTGGATAAGAATGTGGGGAACACCTGGTGTTCCGAACCATACCTTTAAAAAAGTAATGATTCCTGTTGACACTTCATTTCATAATAATGAATTTCAGTTTAGATTCACCAATTGGGCGACACTTTCTGGTAATGTAGACCATTGGCATGTAGATTATATTTACGTAAACGATAATAGAACCCATGCAGACACCATGTTACACGATGTTTCATTTATTACCAACCATCATAACATGCTTAAAGATTTTACAGCAATGCCTTGGCAACATTACTTAACAGATACTATTGGAAATATGGCCATAGCGATAGATGTTACTTATAGGAATAATTCTAAAGATACCTTTCAAGTAAGATATAAATATGAAGTTATTGAAGATAATGGAAATGGAGCAAGTATAGAAACCTATCCTCTTGGACCAGCAAATAAAGAAGTTTTACCCTACTCTAACTTAATTGAACCACAAGCTGTTTATAATACAACTTTTAATACATTTTCTTTTCCTTCAGATAATGCTGTTCAAAACAAAGTATTTCAAATTAGAAACTACTTTCGATTATTTGGATCCCCTGAAGATGACAGAGTTATTAATGATACTGTGTTATCTTACCAAGTTTTTGGCTCATATTATGCCTATGATGATGGTTCTGCTGAACAAGGATATGGGGTACAAGGAATTGGATCTAAATTAGCACATGAGTTTAACATTAAAAAAACAGATACATTAACTGCTTTTCAAATATATTTTAATCCGATAAAAAACGATTTAAGTGCTGAAAGTTTTAGACTTAAAGTATGGAGTAGCCTAAGCCCTGAAACAGAAATATACTCACAAGCTGCAACAGTTTTTACGAGCCCTATTTATTCTAGCACAAATGCTTTTTTAAATTACAATTTAGATATTCCATTAATCCTTAATGCAGGAACGTATTATTTTGGTTGGGAAAAGATTTCTGCTAATTTTTTAAATGTTGGTTGGGATGTAAATACCAATAATAGATCTAAGGTTCATTTTAATTCTTCAGGAGTTTGGCAAACAGCTTCTTTTGATGGAACACTAATGCTTCGTCCTGTTTTTGGGACTACACCAGATCCTAAAGTAAGTATTGAAGAAGAAAATCTATTAGATGATTTTGTAGTTTATCCCAACCCAACTACAAACACCATTTATTTTAAAAATAACAACTCCAACAATTCATCTTACCATGTGCAATTAATTGATGTTTATGGTAAAGTAATTTTAGAAACTGAAGCAGCAATTTCTAACCAAATAGATGTTGCCAATATTGCAAACGGAATGTACATTGTTCGTTTTACCAATAATGACACTCAAAAACCTACACTCAAAAAAGTAATTCTATCTAAATAACCGTGAGCGAAGAAGAAACAGAAAATCAAGGGCTTTTTGAACATTATAATTTTATTGCAGATAAAGGACAAGAACCATTAAGAATTGATAAATTTTTAATGGATAAAATTCCAAATACGACTCGTAACAAATTACAAAGCGCACTTGGTGATGGCTATATATCTGTAAATAAAAAACCAGTTAAATCAAATTACAAAGTAAAACCTTTGGACGATATTAAAGTAGAAATGCCTTATCCTCCAACCGAAATAGAATTAATACCAGAGGATATCCCCTTAAATATTGTTTATGAAGATGATGATGTAATTGTTCTCAATAAACAATCGGAAATGGTGGTACACCCTGGCTATGGAAACTTTACTGGAACACTCGTTAATGGGTTAGTTCATCACATTAAAAACTTACCTCAAACTGATGTTGCCAATAGACCTGGTTTAGTACACCGTTTAGATAAGAATACTACAGGTATTATGGTTGTTGCTAAAAATGAACATGCTTTATCTCATTTAAGCAAACAGTTTTATGATAGAACTACCGAAAGAAGATACCACGCGCTTGTTTGGGGTGATGTTAAAGAAGATGAAGGGACCGTTACTGGAAATGTTGGAAGAGCGTTAAAAAACCGTAAGGTAATGGATGTTTTTCCTGAAGAAGATTATGGAAAACATGCTGTTACACATTACAAAGTCTTAAAACGTTACGGTTATATTACGTTAATAGAATGTAAACTAGAAACTGGTAGAACACACCAAATTCGTGTACATATGAAACACATTGGACATACCTTGTTTAATGATTTTGATTATGGCGGTGATAGAATTTTAAAAGGGACTTCTTTTAGTAAGTACAAGCAGTTTATTAATAACTGTTTTAAAATTTTACCACGACAAGCATTACATGCAAAATCGTTAGGTTTTGAACATCCTAAAACGGGTAAATGGATGCAGTTTGATTCTGAATTACCAGAAGATATGACTGCTACTTTAGCTAAATGGGATGTTTATATTGCCAACAGAGGTGATGAAGTGAAGTAAAACTTGAGTGTCATTCTGAACGTAAATTTGTCACCCTGAGCCTGCGGAAGGGTTAAACAAATTAAACTGAAGAATCTAAATAAATAGAAAGCAAAAAGCCTCTTGATAAACTCAAGAGGCTTTTTTTTATTTTTTAATCCAAATTCCTAAAGTAACGGTAACCATATCGTTTTTTAGATCTGAACTCAATAACGAAATATTATTTAATCCAAGATTATATCTTAAAGAAGCATGAATTCTATTTAAATCAACTCCCACCCCAAATACGACAGCCAGATCGTCACCTTTAAACCAACCCTTTACATCTTCATCAGCAATATTAGCACTCAGTAATTTAGAATACTGAATCCCAGATTGGAAACTAATTATTTTCTTCATATAAAGCTTAATTACCACTGGCAGGTCTATATAATTAAATCTATCCCCTCTCGTTAACCTCTTATTATTAGAGTAATAAAGGACAGAAGCACCTTTCATAGAAAAAAGAACATCAACTTCTATTCCTAAAAGCGCTGGAAACTTAAATTCTGATATTGCCCCAACATTTAGCCCAGACAATGTTGTTGTTCCTGTAGCATCAGTGCCTGAAAACGAGGAATTATTTATACCTATTCCTGCTCCCACTTTAAATTGAGCATTTGCCGAATACGATACGATAATCAAAACTGCTACAAGTAATTCTCTCATTCTATACATTAATATAAGTTTAAAAATTACTTAATCCAATAACCAAGAGTAAAGGTGAACATGTTATTTTTAATGTCTGCTCCAGCATCATCAATACTGGTTAAACCATAATTATAGCGAGCAGAAACATGAAGCTTTGAAACATCAAGACCTAACCCAAGTACAGCCGAAACATCACTAGAATTTATATACTCTTTGACATCATAACCATCAGACTTCGCAATAAGTAACATAGAATATTGACCTCCTAGTTGAAAACTCAACACTTTAGCCATATATATTTTCATTACAACTGGAAGGTCTATATAAGACAAATTCACTTCGCCCTCACCGGGTAGAATATCGCATGCATTACATTGGTAAAACGAAGAAACGCCCCTTCCCACCCCTTTGGTAGAGAATAATAAATCCAATTCAAAACCAAGCTTTATTGGCAACTTAAGCTCTATCATAAAACCACTATTAAAACCTAATCTACTATCTGTATTTGAAATATCAGAACCTGCCAAATTTGCAAGATTAACTCCTCCCCCAACACCAAATTTAAACTGTGCATTTGTCGAAAATGCAATCATTACCAATACAATTAACAATACTCTTTTTAAATTTTTCATTATATTTATTTTTAAAATTTACTTTTTCACTTAAACCAACCCAACCAACTGCTCTTCTAAAACTTTAATTTTAGCTTCTGCATCTGCTTTTTTCTTTTGTTCTGCTGCAACTACTTGTTCTGGTGCTCCAGCAACAAAACGTTCGTTAGAAAGCTTCTTATTCACAATATTGAGAGATCCCTTTGCATAATCTAAATCCGCTTTAATTTTGGCTACCTCAGCCTCAACATCAACATTTCCTTCCATCGGAATAAAATACTCATTTGATTTTACTACAAAAGAAAATGCTCCTTCAACCTTATCATCAACATAAGTTAAGTTTGATAAATTAGTTAGTTTAGAAATAATAGTATCTAAAGCATCGTTAATAGCTTCATTCTTTTTTACCATTAATGCTATCTGATCCTTATTAGGAATGTTCTTTGACTTACGTAATGTTCTAATTTCAGAAATTACATTGTTCGTATAATCAAAGTCTTTTAATAAAATTTTATTCACCTTTCCAGCTTTTGGGAAGTCCAATAACATAATTGTATCACCGTCTTTCCTGTCTGTCATATTCTGCCATAACTCTTCAGTTACAAATGGCATAAAGGGGTGTAACATTTTTAACAACTGCTCAAAATAAGCAATCGTTGTTTTTAACGTAGCGGCATCTATTGGTTGTTGATATGCTGGTTTAACACATTCTAAATAAGAAGAACAGAAGTCGTTCCAAACCAACTTATAAGTACTCATTAAAGAATCAGACAATCTGTATTTTGAAAAATTATCTTCTACCGAAATTAATGTTTCATTCAGTTTAGACTCAAACCACTCAATTGCAATTTTCGCACTTGTTGGTTGTTCCAAACTTTCATTAACCTCCCAACCTTTAACTAACCTAAAAGCATTCCATATTTTATTAGAGAATTTACTTCCTTGCTCCAATAATGATTCATCAAACAATAAATCATTACCTGCAGCAGCACAAGAAAGCATTCCAAAACGAACACTATCTGCACCATATTGATCTATCAATCCTAAAGCATCAGGAGAATTCCCTAATGATTTACTCATCTTTCTTTTTTGCTTATCCCTAACCATTCCAGTAAAATAAACATCCTTAAATGGTTGTTCATTTTTAAACTCATAACCAGCAAATACCATACGAGCTACCCAAAAGAAGATAATATCCCACCCTGTTACTAAAACATTTGTTGGATAGTAATAATCTATCTCCGTTTTATCTTCTCCAAATCCATCAAAAACAGAAATTGGCCATAACCAAGAAGAAAACCATGTATCCAAAACATCTTCATCTTGTCTTAAATCAGTTAATTGTAAATCGTTATTTCCTGATTCAACTTTAGCTAATTCTAACGCTTCTGCTGCCGTTTCAGCAATTACATAATCATTCGCCTCATTATAATAATATGCTGGAATTTGTTGCCCCCACCATAACTGACGAGAAATTGGCCATTCTCTAATATTATCTAACCAGTGCTTATAAGTGTTTTTATATTTTGAAGGATAAAACTGAATATCATCATTCATAACATGCTCCAAAGCAGGCTTAACGATTTCATCCATCTTAACATACCATTGTAAAGACAATTTAGGCTCTACAACTGTGTCTGGGTTTCTTTCAGAATACCCAACATTATTTGTAATCTCTTCCTCTTTGATTAAAAGACCTTCTTCTTTTAACAACTTCGCAACTTTCTTACGAACTACAAAGCGATCCTCACCTACAAAGATTCCTGCCGCTTCACTTATTGTTCCGTCATCATTAAACGTATCTATAATTTCTAAATTATTTCTAACCCCTATATCATAATCATTGGTATCATGAGCAGGTGTCACTTTTAACATTCCTGTTCCAAACTCTAAATCAATATAATCATCAACAATAATTGGAACCTCACGATTTACCATAGGAACAATAACTTTCTTACCATGTAAATGTGTGTAACGGTCATCTTTAGGATGCACACAAATAGCAGCATCTCCCATTATTGTTTCTGGACGAGTAGTCGCAATAGTGATATACTCATCAGAATCAACTAATTTATAATTGATATGATATAACTTAGACTGAACATCTTTACGAATAACTTCTTCATTAGAAAGTGTAGTCTGCGCTTTTGGATCCCAGTTTACAATTTTCCAATCTTTATAAATGT
>Ga0256845_1002315_pt1 | contig 13928 bp, 15 predicted proteins | sample RiftiametaG_FD_189101 | JGI IMG/M metagenome (GOLD analysis project Ga0256845, IMG submission 189101) | Tube worm associated microbial communities from hydrothermal vent at the East Pacific Rise, Pacific Ocean - Riftia | ecosystem: Host-associated > Annelida > Integument > Unclassified ...
AGACACGATATTCTTTCTAAAGTCATAATCTCCCACTTTTAAGTTGTGGTTTGATTAAAGATTAGAAGACACGATATTAATACTTAATCTTCTTAATGCTTGGTCAAAGTTGTGGTTTGATTAAAGATTAGAAGACACGATATTTTCCAGTACTCCTTCATGATTTATTATAGAGTTGTGGTTTGATTAAAGATTAGAAGACACGATATTACCTCCCACATTTTAATATTACCTCCGATAGTTGTGGTTTGATTAAAGATTAGAAGACACGATATTCGGGAGGTGCAGCCCTTCGGGTATTAAAAAGTTGTGGTTTGATTAAAGATTAGAAGACACGATATTGTAAGTGTATTGCTCCTATCCCATCGTGATGTTGTGGTTTGATTAAAGATTAGAAGACACGATATTAGTGGTTAAGCTAGCTCTTAAAGGGTAAATGTTGTGGTTTGATTAAAGATTAGAAGACACGATATTGCATTTTCAGGAACTTTGTTTAACCGATATGTTGTGGTTTGATTAAAGATTAGAAGACACGATATTTAATAGAGATTTTATGAATACATTGATTAGTTGTGGTTTGATTAAAGATTAGAAGACACGATATTTTTCACTAGCCCATATAGGAAGCCCTAATTGTTGTGGTTTGATTAAAGATTAGAAGACACGATATTCATAGTCCGACTTAACATGCATGACTTGCCGTTGTGGTTTGATTAAAGATTAGAAGACACGATATTTATTGCGAAAAGGCGTACAATTAGATGACTGTTGTGGTTTGATTAAAGATTAGAAGACACGATATTTCTTCTTATAGCATCAGGAACATTGCTTAGTTGTGGTTTGATTAAAGATTAGAAGACACGATATTTCTTTAAAATTCTTTGCTTGCTGTTGGTAAGTTGTGGTTTGATTAAAGATTAGAAGACACGATATTACTTTTCACCTAAACCCTGAACTTATTAAGGTTGTGGTTTGATTAAAGATTAGAAGACACGATATTCGATAAAACATTGTTTACAAGTCCTTACGAGTTGTGGTTTGATTAAAGATTAGAAGACACGATATTCCGTTTATGTCGAATGATGATGTCGTCATTGTTGTGGTTTGATTAAAGATTAGAAGACACGATATTAGTTGGGTTGTTACCTTCTGATAGTAAAGTTCTTAGCTGTAAATATCGTCAAAAAAAATGCCCCTTTTAAGTAGTGATAAGACTTAATTGGGGCATTTTTTTGTTTTTAAAACAGTTCTAATTGCATAGGTGGTGGTGGCTTTGGCACTTCTGCCTTACCCCAAAAATTTAAAATATGACCAAATTGTTTATCTGTAATACGTAAAATACTTACTTTTCCAAAGGGCGGTAATAGCATATGTATTCGTTTTTCGTGCACATCTGCACTTTCGCTACTGGCACAATGTCTGGTATATACAGAATACTGCATCATATCAAATCCATCTTTTAAAAGATTTTTTCTAAAACCCGCAGCATTCTTCCTGTCTTTAGAAGTTTCAGTTGGTAAGTCAAAAAATACAAATAACCACATAATTCTGTATCCATTTAATTCCATAGAGATGCATACTTTATCTTCTTTCTTTCCCCAGTAAAACATTGTTGCAATGAGCTAGCAGTTTTTTGTAGCGCTACCATTAAAGGACTTTTTTCATTTTTAAAATACACAGTCCTTGTTAGTAGGTTTAAAAGGTCAGATTTTATTTGCGTATTTAACTCCTGCTCCATGTACTTTTGCATAATACAGTAAACACCTTCGTCAATAATTGGTCTATAAGGCTCCATAATGTCATCTGCTAGTGTAAATGCATTGTATTTATTTTTATGGTGAATTCCAATTGTATTTAAGAGCCCACTTCCAGATAATGCCCTTGCTGTTGCTGCTCTTAAAATTGCATATCCATAGTTTAAAAAATTGTTTGGATAATCTCCAAAGCGTTCTCTTTTAAAGGAACCTTCAAAAAATGATTTCCAATAAAAATTGGCTGCAACGCCTTCCATATTTGAGCTGTCACCACTCAATACTTTACTGGATAGATATTCAAATTGATTTTTATCAGCTGTGATTTTTTCCAGTAATATACCTTGGTTTCTAATTTTCTCTTTAACTGTTTGTTGCCATAAATTTTTCTTTAGTGGTTGACTGGCTTCTATTTGTGCAGCAAAAATTTGTTGTTGTATGTGGTGGCTATTTAAATTAAGAAACATGCCTGTTGGCAAATGCAACTGATTACATGTTATAATAGAACAGTTGTTTTCAATAAGATGATTTAGTGCAGGAATACTAATAAATGTTTCTGGATGGTCTATTACCAAAAAACCAATATCTTCTATAGGTATTGAAGCTTCTCTTTCTTCATTTTTAATAATTAATTGCTGGTATTTGGTGTTTATAGATGTTTTTTTCTCAATGAGTATTGACCTTTTTAGCATTACTTATTTAGGATTGATTGGCTATCAATTAACTTGATAATCAGCTAATTATTGTAATTCATAAGTTCTAAACAATTAAAAAAGGGCAACATTTCTGCTACCCTTCCTATTTAATACATTTCCTAAAATCCAAGTTCACCTCTCTACACTCTTGCTATACTGGACTTACTATATTGGACTAGACACAAAGTTGAGAGATATTATTCTGCATCATTTAGCTTTGAATTATGTCAAAACGCAAAAAGAATTACACTACAGGATTTAAGAGAAAGGCTGTGAAATTAAGTTATGCCAGAGGTAGTGTAGTAGAAATATCAAAAGAATCAGGGATTCCCTATTCTGTATTACATCGTTGGCGAAGAGAGTCCAGTGAGCATGGTAAAAACAGTTTTCCAGATCGTGGAAAGCCAAAACTAACGGATTAGAAACGAGAGATTCTCAATTTGAAGAAGCAATTAAAAGGTATGAAGTTAGAGCGTGATATCTTAAAAAAGCGATCAGCATCTTCTCCGAGAGCGACAGGAAAATATAGGTTCATAGAACACCATAAGTTTAAATTTCCAGGCCTAGAGTCGCTAGACCAATGAGAGCGAATAAGTTGTTTGCCAGAAGAAGACGTAAATTTATTTTTACAACAGATTCTTATCATAATTACCCAATAGCTCCCAATATATTAAATCAGGATTTTACGGTCGATAGGGGAGAATCAAGTGCGGGTCTCTGATATTACCTATATCCAAACGAAACAAAGTTGGATGTATTTACGGTAATTATAGACCAGTTCCATCAAAAGGTAGTAGGATGGTGAATGAGTCAAACCTTAAGTACTAGTAATACTATAATCCCTGCTTGGAATATGGCTGTTAAATCAAATGCCATTACTAAAGAACTCATATTTCATTCCGACAGAGGGTCTCAATATGCCAGCTACGGCTTTACCAATATCCTGAAAAGTTATAAAGGACTGGTAAAACAAAGTATGGGCAGAAAAGGAAATTGTTGGGATAATGCAGTGGCAGAATCATTCTTTAAGAGCTTAAAAGTAGAATGGGGCTATAAGTGAACACCAGATGCGTCATTTTTTAGAAAATCATGATGAGCGGCGAATTGCTAGCCCAGAATTTGTTGGAAATGCTGAAAAAGGAAAACCTGCCATGGTGGTTTCGGTTACAATAAGTACATCGCCTACCATGATTTATTTTGGTCAAGAAGTTGGTGAACCTAGGGCAGATAATGCCGGGTTTGGTGAACCTAGCAGAACTTCCATTTTTGATTATATAGGAGTTCCACATCACCAACGATGGGTAAACAATAAAAAGTTTGATGGTGGCCAACTTTCACAAGAGGAAAAAGAACTTCGAGACTTTTATAAACGCTTGTTGAATTTTACCATTAGCAGTTCGGCCTTAATGGTGGGATATCAAGAAATCCACTTTTATAATAAAGAAAATACAGAAAATTATAATCATAAGGTGCTGTCCTATGTGCGTTGGTCAACAGATGAAAAGCTTATTGTTATTTCCAATTTTGATGCTGATGAAGGTTATTCCTTTGAACTAAAACTCCCAAATACTATAATTTCTGAGTGGCAATTAAAAGACGGCTCTTATGATTTAATCGAAAAATTATATGGAGAAAAAAACAAAGAGCTAAAAGTTGTGAATGGTCAAGGCTTAGTTCTGGTAAAATTAAAACCATTAGAGTCTTTTATTTTCAAAATGAATAACTAAAATAGTTAATTAAGGAGATCTAGTAGGATTGCTCGTTGTTTTATAGGCCAAAGCAAAAGCAGTCACGAAACCAAGAATGCCAGAAAAACACCGCCCATACGTTAAATTAAAACTTTTTTATGCATCATGGTTTCCTATTGCCCATTTGCTATAAAGTGCACTAATGGTAAAAGATAACTAATATGTCCAATAAATATTGATTTAGAAAACGCAGTATTTTTAAAATTTAGTTGGTTAGTAATCAGATGATTACGTCAAATTAAATTACATATTTGATGATATGATAAAAAAAAGCTATTATTTTTGATATTTTATTATCGTTAGATGAGTGTGATTTTCAACATCTAGTTGTATTTTAGGTATATAAAGAATTTTATTACAATGAAGAAAAAACTACTGATTTATAGTATAGCTTTAATAGGTGTTTTGGCATGCACAAATCAAAATTCAAAATTTATGGTAATTGGTCATAGAGGTGCAATGGGGCATGAGACTGAAAACACATTGGCATCTATCCAAAAAGCAATGGATTTGGGTGTGGATATGATAGAAATAGATGTTTTTAAAATAGAAAGTGGAGAAATAGTTGTTTTTCATGATGATAGAGTGGAACGTTTGACCAATGGTGGAGGAAATATTGAAGAGTATAATATCTATGATTTAAAAAAATTAATATTGGATGGAAATCACCAAATCCCAATGTTACAGGATGTACTAAAATTGATTGACAATAAGGTTAAATTAAATATTGAACTTAAAGGGGCAAATACAACTGATAGAGTAAATCATATTGTAAACTATTATGTAAAAGAAAGAGGCTGGTCGGCAGACAATTTTATAATTTCTAGTTTTAAATGGGATGAACTTAAAGAAATGCGAAAATACAACCCTGATATTGCAATTGCTGTACTTACAGAGGAAAATCCCTTAGATGCCATAGCTATTGCCAATGAATTGAAAGCTGAAGCCATTAATCCTAATTTTGAAACCCTTAACAAAGAAAATGTGAGTAAAATACAAGAAGCAGGTTTCAAAATTTATACATGGACGGTGAATGAGCCTTCAGACATTGAAAATATTAAAGGAATGGGAGTAGACGGAATCATTACTAACTACCCAGAACGAATCCGATAATGTTTGATGTAATTATTATAGGCGGTGGTGCCGCAGGATTCTTTGCGGCCATACACATAGCCGAGACTTCCACAAATTTAAAAGTGGCTATTATAGAACGAGGAAAAGAAGTTCTTACCAAAGTGAAAGTTTCTGGAGGTGGTCGTTGCAATGTTACCCATGCCGAATTTGACCCCAGTGAGCTTGTTAAAAGTTATCCAAGAGGGGAAAAAGAGCTTTTAGGTCCTTTTCATACTTTTAGTAGTGGTGATACCGTAGCTTTTTTTGAAAAAAGAGGTGTTTTATTAAAAATTGAAAAAGATGGCAGGATGTTTCCAGTCACCAATTCTTCACAAACTATTATAGATTGTTTTCTTAAAGAAATTGATAGACTTGGAATAACGGTACTTAAAAATAGTTCAGTGGTAGCTTTTGCACCATCACAGTCAAAAGAAAATCTTGGAGGCTGGATGGTTGAATCATATAAAAAAACCTATCAAGCAAAAAAAATATTGGTTGCCACAGGTAGTAACCCTAAAATATGGAAGATGTTAGAAGGTTTGGGACATACTATAGAATCACCAGTGTCTTCATTATTTACGTTTAATATAAAGGATGATAGGATTAAAGGAATTCAGGGAGTGAGCACCAATGCCTATATACAGGTAAAATCAAAAAATAATAATGGGGGTAGGGTAGTGATAAATCTTAAAAGTAGATTGCCACAAATTCCAATATTGGAATCTGAGGGGCCATTGCTTATTACACATTGGGGCATGAGTGGCCCAGCTATTTTAAAGTTATCAGCATGGGGAGCTAAAATATTGAATAATTATAAGTATAATTTTAAAATTATTGTAAACTGGTTGCCTGATTATCATATAGGTGGGGTTTTATCGCTTTTAATGGAAATTAAAGAGGTTGAAGCAAAAAAAACCATTCTTAGAACCAATGCGGTTGATATTCCAAGACGTTTATGGATAAACCTTGTAAAAGCATCTGGTATTTCAGATAAAACCAAATGGGGAGATGTCTCAAAGATTCAATTACAGAATTTAACGGACCAACTCACAAAATCAGAATTTTTTGTTGAAGGGAAAAGCACTTTTAAGGAGGAGTTTGTAACTGCTGGTGGCGTGGATTTAAAGGAAATCAATTTTAAAACTTTTGAAAGTAAGATTCACCCCAATCTATATTTTGCTGGTGAAATAATCAATGTAGATGCTATCACGGGCGGATTTAATTTTCAAAATGCTTGGACAGGCGCCTATATTGCTGCAAAGGCAATAGCATCATCTTAAATTAGGAAAGCCCCATCATCAAAAAAGCTGCCAGAATACATCCAATAATAGGTCCAATAACTGGAACCCACGCATACCCCCAATCACTAGGTCCTTTATCTTTTATGGGTAGAATAAAATGCATGAACCTTGGTCCCAGATCACGGGCAGGGTTAATGGCATATCCAGTAGTTCCTCCAAGACATAGCCCAATTCCCCAAACCAAAAAAGCAACTGGTAACGCTCCAAGCGATCCCAGTCCAATTATGGTTTCACTCTCTATAATTGTGGCTTCAGTAAAATAAAGGACTACAAATACCAATACAAAAGTCCCAACAATTTCACTGAATAAATTGGAGAGGGGATTTCGTATAGCCGGAATAGTGGAAAATACCCCCAGCTTGGTTTCTTTGTTATGAGTGATATCAAAATGGTCTTTATGCATAAGCCAAACAATGGTAGACCCTAGCATAGCGCCTAAGAATTGTGCTAAAATGTATGAGGGAACAGCTGTCCAATCAAATTTACCAGCGACTGCCAATCCTAGTGTTACGGCAGGGTTAAGATGTGCTCCACTGTATGGTGCGGCCACTACCACACCAATATAAACGGCCAATCCCCATGCAGTGGTAATGACCATCCAACCTGCATCATTAGATTTTGTTTTTTCTAAAATAACGTTGGCAACAACGCCACCGCCTAAAAGAATCAATAAAAAGGTTCCGATAATTTCCGCTACAAAAGGAGTCATTCTTTACTATTTAATAGTTACTAATTATTTTTTGACCAATGTTCTATGGCATCAATGGCTCTATACCAACCTTTGATTCCTTTTTCTATTTCTTCTCTGTCTGTTTTAGGCTTAAAAAAGACATCTGTTTTCCAGATTTCCTGAATTTCTTCTAAACTGTCCCAATAACCAATGGCCAAACCGGCTAAATAGGCAGCTCCCATAACGGTGGTTTCTACAATTTTTGGACGAACAGTTACGGTATTTAAAACATCAGCTTGGAACTGCATCAACAAATTGTTCACTGTTGCACCACCATCAACCCTAAGTTCTTTTATAGATACTCCAGAATCTGCTTCCATAGCTTTTAGGACATCCATGGTCTGGTAAGCAATAGCTTCTAAAGAGGCTCTGGCAATATGGGCATCTGTGCTGCCACGGGTAAGTCCAAAAATGCTTCCTTGTGCATGTTGGTTCCAATAAGGGGCACCCAACCCTGCAAATGCAGGCACAAAATATACGCCATCAGAACTTTCAACGGTATTTGCCAAGCTTTCAATATCCGATGATTTTTCTATAATTTTTAGACCATCCCTAAGCCATTGTACCACTGCGCCAGCAATAAAAATGCTTCCTTCTAATGCATATGTGGTCTTTCCATTTATTTTCCATGCCACTGTGGTCAGTAAATTGTTTTTAGAAACAATTGGCTTTTCGCCAATATTCATCAACATAAAACAACCAGTGCCATACGTGTTTTTGACCATGCCATCTTTGGTGCACATTTGTCCAAATAATGCCGCTTGTTGATCACCGGCAATTCCAGAAATTGGAATAGTTGCACCAAGAAAGTCAACATCTGTATTTCCATAGATTTCGCTAGATTGTTTTACTTTGGGCAACATGCTTTTTGGAATATTGAGAAGTTGTAGCAACTCGTCATCCCAATCCATGGTGTTTATATTGTAAAGAAGGGTTCTAGAGGCGTTGGTAACATCGGTTATGTGCAATTCCCCCTTTGTCATGTTCCAAATAAGCCAAGAATCTATAGTACCCATGAGAAGTTCCCCATTTTCGGCTCTGGTTCTTGCACCATCAACGTTATCCAATAACCATTTAACCTTGGTTCCAGAGAAATAGGAGTCTATGACCAACCCAGTTTTTTCTCTAATAAGTTTAGACTTCCCCTGTTGTTTTAATTCATCACAATAATTAGCGGTTCTTTTATCTTGCCATACAATGGCATTATATATGGGCTTTCCTGTTTTTTTGTCCCATACCACAACAGTCTCTCTTTGGTTGGTAATGCCAATAGCAGTAATGTTGGAAGCATTTAACTCTTTTTTGGAAAGCACTTCATTTGCCATGGCAGATTGCGTTGCCCATATTTCCATTGGGTCATGTTCTACCCATCCAGGTTTCGGAAAAATTTGAGTAAATTCTTTTTGTGCAATAGAGACAATGTTTCCGCTTTCATCAAAAATAACAGCACGTGAACTTGTTGTTCCTTGGTCTAAAGCCAGAATGTAATTACCCATATTAAAAAGTATTGCAAAGAAATTATAATGTTGATAAATATAGTGATTGTAGATTTATCTAAATTTAGGAAACAATAAATAATTTTAAAAGATTAAGTATTAAAATATAGAGGTACAATTTATTGATAAAGTGATTTTAATATAAATAGGTAAAGAAAAATCGATGAAAATATACATAGCATTGCTAAGGGGGATAAACATAAGTGGTCAAAAGAAAATACTTATGGCCGACCTAAAAAAGCTTTTGAAAGAAACTAGGTTAAAAGATATAGTCACATATATCCAAAGTGGCAACATTATTTTTAAGAGCGAAGAAATAAAAACTGATGTTTTGGAAAATAAAATAAGGGAAGTGATAAAGAATCATTATGGTTTTGATGTTCCAGTACTGGTGCTCACAAAAGAAAGTATAGTGCATATTGTTGAAAACACTCCCTTTGATAAACTTTTGGAAGCTGAAGCCGAAAGAGTTTATTATACTTTACTAAAAAACACCCCTCAAAAAGAGTTGGCAGAAAGATTAAATGATGAAGATTATAAAGATGAGAAATTCAGTATTACTGAAAAATGTGTGTATTTAACCAGTTTACATGGGTATGGACGGGCAAAATGCAACAACAATTTTTTTGAAAAAAAATTAAAGGTTTCAGCAACTACACGAAATTTAAAAACAATGAAAAAGTTGATTGAGTTGGCAAACTATTAGTTTAATACCCAAATTTTATAATTCAACAGTGTAATAAAGCATACCCACAATAAATAGGGAATCATAAGATAAGCTGCGGTAGTACTTACTATTCTAAACCAATTTATGGTGAATAAAATAAAAAGAACTAAAGCCAAAATAATTAGGAGCGACCAAAAAGGGTCTTGATACCCAAAAAATACAATGCCCCACAATGCATTAAGCAATAGTTGAAATCCAAAATGGTATAAGGCTGTTTTTACCCATATATGGTAAGAGCCTTTGGCCCACACCAAACCAACAGATATTCCCATTAGAATATAAAGAACAATCCATACAGGGACAAAAATCCAATTTTCAGGAGTAAAATCAGGTTTGTTCAATGTTATATGCCAATCATTAAGGGCACCAAGTGCAGCAGCCCTTGAAAGAAACCCTATAAGTAAGCATATACTTACTGAAATAATGATATTTATACCTTTCTTGTTCAAATTATTTACTGTAAGTCAACTAAAATAGGAATTTATTTTAATTGGACGTCATCAAAAGTTGGGTAAAAACTATCTTTGTTTAAATTTTGTCGCTTATGACCCATAAAAACTTTGTTCCTTCAATATATTTACATTTAAAGAATGAAGGAAAAGTAACTTGGAAAGCCCCGAGCAATATTGCGCTTATAAAGTATTGGGGGAAGAAAGAAAATCAAATTCCTGCAAACCCATCCGTTAGTTTTACTTTGGATGCTTGTGCTACAACTACAACGCTTAGCTATACAAAACTTCAAAAAAAGAATGGAGGATTTTCGTTCGACTTATTTTTTGAAGGAAAGCCCAAAGAAGATTTTAAACCTAAAATACTTACCTTTTTTACTAGAATAGAAAAGTATATGCCTTTTCTTAAGGAATATCATTTTAAGATTGAAACAGAAAATTCTTTTCCCCATAGCAGTGGTATTGCGTCTTCTGCAAGCGGAATGGCAGTTTTGGCACTTTGTTTAATGAGTATTGAAAAGGAATTGAACCCAGAAATGGATTTAGGTTTCTTTAATCAAAAAGCATCGTTTTTAGCTCGTTTGGGCTCTGGTAGCGCATGCAGAAGTATAGAAGGTGATGTGGTACAATGGGGGAACCATAAAGAAATTGATGGCAGTTCAGATTTGTTTGCTATAAAATATCCGTTTAAGGTTCATAATGTTTTTAAAAAGTATCACGATACTATTTTGTTGGTAGATAAAGGGCAGAAGCAAGTGAGCAGTACAGTTGGGCATAATTTAATGAACGATCATCCTTTTTCTAAAAAACGTTTTAAGCAGGCCCATGAAAATTTATCGACATTACAAGCTGTATTTGCTAAAGGAAATCTAGATAGGTTTATTGAAATTGTAGAGAGTGAGGCACTTACATTGCATGCTATGATGATGACCAGTTTGCCCTATTTTATTTTGATGAAGCCCAATACCTTGAAAATCATTGATAAAATATGGGAATTTAGAAAGACAACAAACACCCATGTGTGCTTTACTTTAGATGCTGGGGCCAATGTTCATGTACTTTATCCAGAAAATGAGAAAGATATCGTTTTTCAATTCATTAAAGATGAGTTGGTTGTATATTGTGAAGAACAACAGTATATTTGTGACCGAATTGGTTTTGGAGCCAAGCAATTATAAACATGAAAGGACCCTTATTTTACTCTAAGATTTTGCTTTTTGGCGAGTATGGTATCATTAAAGATTCCAAAGGACTTTCCATTCCCTATAATTTTTTCAAAGGAGCCTTAAAGACCGAAGAAAATTTGGTTGGAGAGGCAAAAAAATCCAATAGTGGTTTAAAGGCATTTGTTTCTTATTTAGAAGAAATGAAGCAAGAGCAACCAGAACTGGTTTCTTTTGATATGGTCAACTTAAAGAATGATGTTCTTAACGGAATGTATTTTGATAGTTCCATTCCACAGGGATATGGTGTGGGCAGTAGCGGTGCATTGGTAGCTGCTATTTATGATAAATATGCACAAGATAAAATTACGATTTTAGAGAATCTTACAAGAGAAAAATTACTTAAGCTAAAAGCCATATTTGGTAAAATGGAATCTTTCTTTCATGGAAAATCTTCAGGATTAGATCCATTAAACAGTTATTTAAGCTTGCCAATCCTTATTAACTCCCAAGACAATATAGAATCTACCAGTATACCTTCCCAAAATTTAGAAGGGAAAGGCGCTGTCTTTTTATTGGATAGTGGTATAACGGGAGAAACGGCACCCATGGTTCAGATTTTTATGGAAAAGATGAAACAAGAAGGGTTCAGAAACATGCTTAAAGACCAGTTTATTAAACATACTGATGCCTGTGTGGAGGATTTCATCAATGGAAATGTGAAATCTCTTTTTGGCAACCTTAAGCAGTTGTCCCATGTGGTATTGAGCAACTTTAAGCCTATGATTCCCACTGAATTCCATAAGATATGGAAACATGGAATAGATACCAATGAGTATTACCTAAAACTATGTGGTTCAGGTGGTGGAGGTTATATTTTAGGCTTTACACAAGATATAAACAAGGCCAAATTGGCGCTTGCAGACCATAAATTGGAAGTGGTTTACAACTTCTAGAAAATCAAAATGTTTAGTAGAAAAAACAAACTCCTTTTTTATAAGTTAGTGAGTCTGTTTTCTGTGGTCAGAGGGTATAACGTCCTAATGATTATACTTGCCCAATATTTGGCGTCCATTTATATTCTTGCTCCCGATCGTCCTTTGGGAAAAGTGGTTTTTGACCTGAATCTATTCCTCATTGTTACCTCTTCCGCTATGGTAATTGCATCAGGGTACATCATCAATAATTTTTATGATGCTGAGAAGGATCTGATTAATAAACCTCGTAAAAGCATGCTGGATAAGTTGGTGAGCCAACGGTTTAAATTGACGACCTATTTTATTCTAAACTTTCTTGCTGCTTTTTTAGCCAGTTACATATCATTTAGGGCAGTACTGTTTTTTTCGGCCTATATTTTTGGAATATGGTTCTATTCCCATAAGTTAAAGAAGATTCCGTTTGTTGGCAATGTTGTTTCCGCAACATTGGCCATTGCTCCTTTCTTTGCTGTTTTTGTATACTATAAAAATTTTGAAACTGTCATATTTGTACATGCTGTTTTTCTTTTTCTTCTGATTTTGGCCAGAGAAATGATTAAAGATTTGGAAAATATGAAAGGAGATATGGCACAGAATTATAAAACAATACCCATCCTTTTTGGCGATAAAACCTCAAAGGTGTCTATAGGAGTTTTGGTACTCCTAACATTGATACCTGCATTCTTATTGATCAACAATTTTGATATAGGATATATGTACCTCTATTTTATGAGCAGTATTTTTTTATTGCTCTTGTTTTTGCTCTTGTTATGGAGATCCAACAGTAAAAAACATTATGTTTGGTTGCATAATATTCTTAAGCTGATCATTATAGTTGGTGTCTTTAGTATTTTACTGATAGACATAGATTTAGTTCTCCATCGAATTTTATAAAAATCCAATATCCTTTGACTACCTTTGCCGAAAATTTAAAACATGGGCAGGTCAGACTATAATAAGGATAGAAAATCTTCAAGTAGTGAAGGGGGAAATTATAGAAAGAAAAAATATAATGAAGGGAAACCTTCATCAAAAAGAAGTACAGCTCCTAAACAAACATCAGACCCTAATTTAATTCGGTTGAATAAGTATGTGGCCAATTCTGGGGTATGCTCTAGAAGGGATGCCGATATCTATATAGCATCTGGCAACGTAACTGTAAACGGGAAGACTATAACAGAAATGGGCTATAAGGTCAAGTTGGATGATGAGATCAAGTTTGATGGTCGTCGCCTTAACCCAGAAAAAAAGGAATATATATTGTTGAACAAGCCCAAGGATTTTGCGACCACCACAAAAGATGGCAGGGGCAGGCGTACTGCGGCACAATTGGTTGTAGGTGCTTCAAAAGCAACATTGTTGCCAATTGGTAAATTGGAAAAAGCCTCAACAGGACTAATATTGTTTACCAATGATGGGGAAATGATTACTAGACTTAGTAAACCAAAAAACGGATTGCGTAAAATTTATCATATAGAACTAAATAAGGATATACGCTCAGAGGATTTAAAAAAGATCAGAGAAGGTGTAACCATAGAAGAAAGTTTGGTAAGGGTTGCAGAAGTAAGTTATGTGGAAAATTCTCCTAAACGGGAAGTGGGCATGGAAATCTTTAGTAATAGAAACAAAATTGTACGCCGTATTTTTGAACATTTGGAATACGATGTGGTAAAACTGGATCGCGTGGTATATGCCGGACTTACCAAAAAAGACCTTCCCCGTGGACATTGGCGTCACCTTACTGCACAAGAGGTAATTAATTTGGGGGTGATAAAGTA
>Ga0256845_1002316_pt1 | contig 13927 bp, 7 predicted proteins | sample RiftiametaG_FD_189101 | JGI IMG/M metagenome (GOLD analysis project Ga0256845, IMG submission 189101) | Tube worm associated microbial communities from hydrothermal vent at the East Pacific Rise, Pacific Ocean - Riftia | ecosystem: Host-associated > Annelida > Integument > Unclassified ...
CAACAATCCCCCTAATCCCATTTATAAGGGGGGAATTACTTGTGCAAGTTTTTTGTCTAACAGTCTAATGTCTTATTTTAAAAGTTCACTAAAGAAATCTTTTTCACAAAAACCTTATCCTGTGTTTTAATTTTACAAAGGTATATTCCTGCTTCTTGTTTAGATAAATTAAATAATGTATTTGCTACAAAGGTATTGTTAAAAGTTTTCTCAATAATTTTTTTCCCTGTTAAATCGTATATCGATATATTTATATCTCCTAAAATTTCGGTATCAACATCAACAAAAACAATATCTTTTGTAGGGTTTGGATATACTTGAATTGAAGGGATATATGTGTCAGTATTTTTTAAGTATGTAATATCTCCAACAATAAACGAATAAGAAAACGATTTTCCAAAATCAGGTTCAAAAGTTTTATAAGTAGTCCATGAAGTAGCACTTTTTAAACGAATTGTTCCTGAACCTTGTGCAGTATTTGCCCAAAAATCAATTCCGTCATTTCCTGTATCTATCATTTCTAGAGTGTAGCATCCGTCGGGTACATTTAATGTGTCTTGATAATACGAATTATTACTTAATCCAGATTTTGAAAGAACAACATTTCCTGTTTCATCTTTTATTACATACGAGTTTTGGTATGCATTATTATTAGTTTTAAGGTAGATATATAAAATATCATCGTACATATCGGGGAATTCAAAATTTGAAGTCTGAGTATTATTACTTGTATATTCATCACTTGTGTTATTCGGCTGGCTTACAGACACTTCAAAAATATTTAAACCATCACCTAGCCAAAACGATGCTTGTTGAATTGGTAATGCAACCGTTTCTTTTTGGTCGAAAGCAAGATTTCCTGTCCAGTTATATTCTTTGGTTATGCCTCCAACTACACCATAAGTTATTTTGCAAGATGTTAGTGGTAAAGAACCTGTATTTCTGATAGTTACACTTGGCTCGTAACATACAGGATTTACTCTTCCATATTCAATTTTATTTGATGGTCGTTGAATTTCTACAAGTTCTACATCATTAGTAAAGTTTGGAGTAGAATAGCTAACTAACTGACAATTTACAATATAACGACTATCTCCGTATCCGGCTGTTATTCCGTAATCAATATTAACAGTTTCTCCAGAAGTTACATAGCTTGTTATTTCATCTTCACGTAAATCTGTTGGAGCTCCAGGACACCAACCAGCTCTGTCGTAAACCCAAGTTCCACCTTGTGGAAATATTGGATTATCGGCACATTCTTTCCAAACTTGCCATTGAAACTCGTTGCTACCGCCATTTAAATTAAGATAATGAGTTCTGGCAATAAACTCACCTTCTTGTCCGTGACCTGTTATTGCAGTTCGTATTTTATAGCTTGAAGCATTTGAGTTTAACAGAACATCTCTTGGCTCAAAATATTTATTTGCCATTAAATCTTGATAATTTCTTTGTGCCCCTGCTCTCCAAATTTGCTGAATATCAATAACATCTCTTGCGGGTGTTCCCTCTTTAAAAATGAATTTAATATCTAAATCTTCTTGAAGAGTTCCTCCGGTTAAGAACAATCTTTTTTCACCTTTTAATATTGGTGCAAAATCTGTTACATCAAAAGTCCATGTTTTACCTTCTTGACCTAAATCTAAATATAAACCATATGGTGTTACAAAAGACATTATTTCAAATATAGATGGATATTTTTTGTAATACTCGAGGTTTGTAATGTTTAATGTATCTTCGGCTGCAACTATAATAGTGTCTATAATTGTATGATTTTCGTCATAAACATACATTTCGCCTGCTTGGTAGTAATAATTTGTGTCAAGTGTGTCTAAATCGGTACCAACTACCTGATATTGAATTATCATATTTTGATTGTTAATTGTAGAATCTAATTCAATAATAGTATCTATTGTTGTGGTATAATTTCCTTGAACAAAAGTGGTATTTGGTCTAAAAGTGTCGGCAGTAAAATTCTTAAAAAGTTTAACTCCTCTAAATGTTTTCCAAGCAGGAATGCCATCGTGCAAAGCGGGTATATTGTTAGGCGAAATATCGTTAACTATATTGCCAGAGCCATCGTTTAAATTAAAATAATTTATTAAATGTGCATATTCTATATGCGAGGCATCAACCTGTTTATACATCCAATCTTGTATTTCTGCTTGTGTTAGTTCTTTATCCCATACAGAAAACTCATCAATATTTCCATAATATGGATAAGACCCTGAAACATTAGATCCAAATTTAAAAACATCAATATCAATAGAATTTGTTTTACCTGTTCCCGATTTCCATATTTCCCCATCTAAATATATATACATTTTTCCACTTGTAGCATTTTTGGTAAATGCCCAATGATGCCACTGTCCTGCAATTTCACTGCTTGATGCCATTTTGTCAATACGGTCGCAGCCTCCTGTGTTTCCACAATCCCAGTAAACACCTGAATTGTTCCAAGGCAAATGAGCATGCACTTGCCTTTGGTTTTGTGCGTCTGTTGCTTCAAAAGCTGATGTATTAACAGGTAAAATATCGGGGTTACCATAAGCCCAAAATACTACCGAAATTTCGTTTTCAACCGATGAATAATCAGAATTTGTAATATCTACTCTTCCTGTTGCCGAAAACTCCATAAATCCATCTGCTCCGTTGTTTAGCAAAGCCATATTTGCTCCGCTATTATGCCCCATAACTATTGAATTTGTTCCAGAATTGCTATTTGTAAAACTAAATTCTAATAATAAATTTGATGTTCCGTTCCAATTAAAATTATTATAAAAATTAAATTGATTTACTCCGTTTGTAAACTGTGTGTTTAAAAAATAAACTTCTGTAAACCCTGTTGTTTCAGGGTTTTTTTCGTCTAGTTCTGTTTGCGATGTTTGTTTAATTCTAATTCTTAAAAAATTAGCATTGCTATTTGCTTGTGTGATATTAAGTTTAAGTCCGGTAATATCTCCGGCGGTTAAACCAGATGCGGTTAATTCTGAAGCAGTCCATAAATATTGCGATTTTGAAACTTTATTTGATGTTGAAAACGGATAATTTAAATTATCTGTTCCATTTCCTACACTTGCTTCGGTTTCAGAAATAACAGAATTGTATATTGTGTTATATTGATTGTAACTATAAAAAGTGAATGTAGGATTTGTAGTATACGCATAATCACTACCATCAAAATTAGAAATAGAGTAAGACCCTTGTGTTGCTTTAACAGAATCTGTTTTTGTAGAATCCTCAATAAACGAATTGCAACTATAGTCCCATTCGCCACAACCATGGTCGTTTGGTGCTCCTTGTGTAGAAACTAAACCATTTTTACAACGCATGCTGTATTCCATTGTAATTTTTTCGTAAGATGTTCCATCATCAGGCGGAAATTGAAAAACATAATCACGACCCAAACTATCGTATGTTAGAGTTTGTATAACAGTGGTTTGCGACATGCTAATTAAGGATATTAGACTTAGCGATAATAATAGAATCTTTTTCATAAGTTGAATAAATTAGTAATTTACACATCAAATTTAATAATAAAAATAGTATTTTCGACTTTCTTTATGTTTTTTAAAATAAATGTAGAAGCAGCTTAAATAAAAACAATCTGATATAATGTGTTTTATACTAAGTTTTGCGGTTGATTGTATAGGGTATAATATTAAATGTTTGTAATTAATTTTTGATTTGTATTTATTTTTTTAATTTCGGGAAATAAAAATTCAACAGAATTTAACCAATTAATCATTTTAATATGAAAAAGATAATAAGTTTACTTTTAGGAGTGTTTATAATAAATTTTATTTCTGCACAAGAAATTATTCCCAAATCATATTCAAATCTAATATCACGAAATGATAGTTTGATTTTTGTTGATCAAGCAGGAATAGAAGTACCCCCTATGAATGTAAGAACGGTGTATAAATATAGTCATTTTGCAGCAAATCCCACAGGAACAGAAAAAGGTATAGCTTTCGATTTTAAAAATGAAAACTTTAACGGATATATGTTTTTTGGCTTTATTAATTATAGCGATGCAATTTATGCATATCCTGTATATCAATACAGAAAATTGCAAATAAAAAAAGGAAAAGCTGAAATAGATTTATCGTGGCTTGCCGGAAAATATGATATGATTGATTGGCATATAAAAGAAAAAGGAACACTAGGATATAGAATTATTGATGGTGATGGTCAATTTGTTTACGATGGCAGAGTTAATTTTAAAGGAACAGGTCCTTTTACTGTTGCTCCTACAATAATCGAAGGTCCTTTTTTATCAAATGTAAAACCCGATGGAATTACAATTTGGTATAAAACAAATTTTAAAGTAAAAACCTTTGTAACAGTTGATAACACAGATTTTTATGATGAAAAGGAAAGCTATTTTCATGAGTTTAAAATTAAAGAACTAAAACCAAGTTCAAAATATTCTTACAATGTAACTTGCGACGATTTTAAATATTCTTACACATTTAAAACTGCACCAGAATATGGCTCTAACCAAAAATTTACTTTTGCTTATGCCAGTGATTGCCGTGCAGGGTCAGGCTCAGGCGAAAGAGAAATATACGGTGTAAATGCCTATATGATGAAACGAATAATGGCACTTGCCTCAAAAGAAAATGTGGCTTTTATGCAGTTTTCGGGCGATTTAATAGATGGATATACAAGCTCAAAAGAAGATTTAAATTTGCAATATGCTAATTTTAAACAGTCGATGGGAGCTTTTGCTCATTATACTCCAATGTATGTAGCAATGGGAAATCACGAAAGTTTAGAACGAGCATTTAAGGTTCTTGGTACAAAACACCCTATAATGATTGATAATTTTCCTTTTGAGACAGAAAGTTCTGAAGCAATTTTTGCAGAAAATTTTGTAAATCCTGTTAGCGAGTTAATTAGCGAAGATGGTTCTAAATACGATCCTGATCCAAAAACAAATGATTTTCCATCATATAAAGAAAATGTATATTCATACATTTATGGAAATACTGCCGTAATTGTTTTAAATTCAAATTATTGGTATGCTCCACTTTTAACACAATACCCTAAAACAAGTGGTAATTTGCATGGCTATTTTATGGATAATCAATTAGCTTGGTTAGAAAAAACTATTGCAAAATTTGAAAAAGATGATAAAATAAAGCATGTTTTTATTACTCAGCATACCCCTGCTTTTCCTAATGGCGGACATTCAAAAGATGATATGTGGTATTCGGGGCAAAATTATCCACGTGCTGTTGTTGCAGGCAAAGAGGTTGAAAAAGGTATAATTGAACGTAGAGATGAGTTTTTAAATATTATAATAAACAAAAGCACTAAAGTTGTTGCTATGCTCACAGGTGACGAGCATAACTATTGTAAACTAAAAATTTCTGACGATATGAAACGATATCCGAAAGAATATGATAAAGAAAAACTAAAGTTAAATCGTCAAATTTATCAAATAAATAATGGAGCAGCAGGAGCACCATATTATGCACAAGAAGTATTGCCTTGGAGCGATTACACAAGTGGCTTTACTACCCAAAATGCTCTTGTGCTAATAGAAATTGAAGGAGATAGTATTTCGGTTCGTGTTGTTAATCCTGATACTTTAGAAGATATTGAAACATTTGTGCTTAAATAATGTCTGATAATACATTATTAGATCTTTACGAAAAAGCTAAAACGTCTTAAAAAAATAATGAAAAAAAAAGAAATAATAAATATGGCATTACTATTTATTTTAAGTAATATGGGGCTATTGATTATATGTTATTCTTAAAAATATTTTAATTAAAGAAATGAAAAAAGCACTTTTAATACTCATAATTATAACACTTTTTGCAGCATGTAACATGCAAAATAATAATAACCTTCAAGAGGGGCTTGCAAGCATTGAAGGTTTAGATACTGCTACAATTATAAAACCAAAAACAATAAAAATAAATCTAAACAGACTAACGATAATAACACCGGGCGAAAACGGAGTGCCATTACCAGAAGTAATAAAAGCAGGAAACCCTACAATAACACCTTATTCAAACGCAGCAATAACACCAGGTATTTCTAACTTACAACAAAGCAAAGAAGAAATTGCCACAGGGAAAAATCCAATAAAAGCAAGTATGCCCAAAACAGTAGAGGCAGGAAACCCTAAGGTGTATAATATTGTAAAAGAAGGATTTGAAATACAAAATGGCGACACAATTTATGCTCCAAAAACCTACAAAATATTAAAATTAGATACTGCAAATTTTCCCCTTGGGAGAGATGCCGAAGTACGAGAGGCTTACACCATACAAAACAACGACACTATATACAAAATAAAAACCATAAAAACCATACAATCAAAACCCACAAAAGCCCTAGCACCAGTCTACAAAGACAATGCAATTTGCAATATAAAATACTTAGATGTTGACCAAGGAATGCCATCATCTTATGTGTATTCAATAATAGAGGACCGTAATGGCAATCTCTGGTTTGGAACATATGGCGGAGGAGTAAGTAAATATAACGGGCAATCTTTTACCAATTATACCGAAAAAGAAGGCTTGTCAAGTAATTATGTTGTATCAATAATAGAAGACCGTAATGGCAATCTCTGGTTTGGAACGTATGGCGGAGGAGTGAGCAAATATGACGGGCAATCTTTTACTAATTATACTCAAAAAGAAGGCTTATCAGATAATACAGTTTGGTCAATAATAGAGGACCGTAATGGCAATCTTTGGTTTGGAACTAATAGCGGAGGAGTGAGCAAATATGATGGGCAATCTTTTACCAATTATACCGAAAAAGATGGTTTGTCAAATAATAGAGTTTGGTCAATAATAGAGGACAGTAATGGAAATCTTTGGTTTGGAACAGATGGCGGAGGAGTAAGCAAATATAATGGGCAATCTTTTACCAATTATACCGAAAAAGAGGGCTTACCAAATAATTATGTTTGGTCGATAATAGAAGATAGCAATGGGAATTTCTGGTTCGGAACAGATGGCGGAGGAGTAAGCAAATATGATGGGCAATCTTTTACCAATTATACCGAAAAAGATGGTTTAGCAAATAATATAGTCATATCAATAATAGAGGCACATAATGGAAATCTCTTGTTTGGAACAGATGGCGGAGGGGTAAGTAAATATGACGGACAATCTTTTACCAATTATACCGAACAAGAGGGCTTGTCAAATAATACAATTTGGTCAATAATAGAGGATAGCGATGAAAATCTCTGGCTTGGAACATATGGCGGAGGAGTAAGTAAATATGATGGGCAATCTTTTATTAATTATACCGAGCAAGATGGCTTGCCAAATAATTATATTGTGTCTATAATAGAAACCCGTGACGGCAATCTCTGGTTTGGAACAGATGGCAAAGGTGTATGTAAATATGATGGACAATCTTTTACCAATTATACCGAGCAAGATGGTTTAGCAAATAATACAGTTGTATCAATAATAGAGACCCGTGACGGAAATCTTTGGTTTGGAACTAATGGCGGAGGGGTAAGTAAATATGACGGACAATCTTTTACCAATTATACCGAACAAGAAGGCTTATCAAATAATTATGTTTGGTCAATAATAGAGGACAGCAATGGAAATCTTTGGTTTGGAACAGATGGGGGAGGGGTAAGTAAATATGATGGGCAATCTTTTACTAATTATACCGAGCAAGATGGTTTAGCAAATAATACAGTCTGGTCAATAATAGAGGACAGTAATAGAAATCTTTGGTTTGGAACAGGTGGCGGGGTAAGTAAATATAACGGGCAATCTTTTACCAATTATACCGAGCAAGATGGCTTGTCAGATAATTATGTTTGGTCAATAATAGAGGGTAGTGATGGAAATCTTTGGTTTGGAACTAATAGCGGAGGAGTAAGCAAACTTGTCCTGAATAAAGCCGAAGGGTCTAATTCTTATAAATTTATTAATTATACCGAAAAAGAGGGCTTGTCAAATAATACAGCCTTATCGATAATAGAGGATAATAAAAGTAATATTTGGATAAGCACAGAAAGGGGGCTAAACTTATTAACACCTCAAATTAACCCGTCATTGCGAGCAAGGAACGAGCGTGGCAATCTGTCAAAACAAAATACAAGTATTACAAGTAAGCAATCTGTCAATAATAAACATATTACCACGGCTACATCTCGTAATGACGAAAATTATACTATAAAAACTTACGATAAACAAGATGGTTTAAAGGGTTTAGACTTTTTTAATAACTCTGTATTTATAGATAGCAAAAACAGAGCTTGGTGGGGTTCAGGTAAGGCTTTAACTATGTTAGATTTAAATGTGTTTTATGCTGATACTATAAAAAAAGCCCCTGTATTAGAGTTTACTAATATTAGTTTAAAAGAAGAATTTATTGATTATCATAATTTAAATGATAGTGTAATTCTAAACCTTGAAGGTTTAAAAAACATTCAAGGGCTGGAAGATATAAAATTTACAGATGTAGAACCTTTTTACAATTACCCAAATAATTTAGAATTGCCGTATAATTTAAATCATATAACATTTAATTTTTCGGCAATAGATTGGTCATCACCACAGAAAATTAAATATAGTTTTATTTTATGTGGTTTAGATAAAGAATGGAGTCAATTAACTGCTGAGAACAAAGCCGATTACCGTGGGTTATCATATGGTAAATACACTTTTAAAGTAAAAGCCATTGGTGAAGAAGGTATCTGGAGTGAGCCGTTTGCGTATAATTTTGTAATTCATCCACCTTTGTGGTATACTTGGTGGGCAAAAGTAATTTATGCAGTTTTATTTAGTTTACTAATATTTAGTTTTGTTAAATGGAGAACTGCCAAACTAAAACAACATCAAAAAGAATTAGAACAAACTGTTAAGGAAAGAACTCACGAAATACAAGAAGCCAATGAGGAACTTAACCAACAAAACGAAGAAATAATTGCTCAACGCGATGAGATAGAACACCAAAAAGATATGGTTGTTAGGCAAAAAGAAAAAATTGAGAAAGTGCATTACGAAATATCCGAAAGTATAGACTATGCTACTCGTTTGCAAGGAGCTATTTTACCAGAATCAAAAATTTTAAAAAAATATTTATCAGACCATTTTGTTTTATTCAAACCAAAAGACAAAGTTTCGGGCGATTTTTATTGGTGGGCACATATTGAGAACCATACCGTGATAACAGCAGCCGATTGCACAGGACACGGTGTTCCTGGTGCATTTATGAGTATGCTCGGCTCATCGTTTTTACGCGAGATAGTTGAAAAAGAATATATCACAAATACAGGCTTAATATTAAAAAAACTGCGAAAAGAAATAATAAAAGCATTGAAACAAACAGGCGAAGTTGGCGAACAAAAAGACGGAATGGATATGGCAATTATCAGCATCAATCACGAAACTAATATTGTTCAGTTTTCGGGAGCTAACAATCCGCTATATATAGTTAAAAGTGGAAAGTTAAAAGTAGAAAGTGAAGAAAGCAATAATTCAGTTAAATTGTGCGATAATTCAAAATTAAACATTCAAAATTCAAAATTGCTTTATGAAATAAAGCCAGACAAAATGCCAATAGCCATTTACGAAAAAATGGATAATTTCTCTACTCACGAAATACAATTAGAAAAAGGCGATAATATATATATGTTTTCTGATGGTTTTGCCGACCAGTTTGGAGGCAAAAAAGGCAAAAAATTTAAATACAAACCGTTTAAACAATTATTAATTAATAATTGTCAGTTAACAATGAAAGAACAAAAAGTAGTATTAAATAAAGCTTTTGAAGAATGGCAGGGCGATATAGAACAGATTGACGATGTGGTTGTTTTGGGTATTAAAATATAAATGACCGGACAATTTACATACAACAGTATAAGATTTGTCCAGTTATTTATTATATTTGTAATATGATAAAACGAAAATTAAGCGAAAAATTAATATATTATGCAGAAAAATATCCTGTTGTAAGCATTACAGGACCACGGCAATCAGGTAAAACAACTTTAGCAAAAAGTACTTTTCCCGATTACGAATATATCACATTAGAAGATATTGATATTCGTAATATTGCTATAAACGATCCAAAAACTATACTCGAAACAAAAGCCAAAGGTCTTATTATTGACGAAATACAAAGAGTTCCTGAATTGTTTTCTTATATCCAAGCAATTGTTGACACAACAAATAAATCAGGACAATTTATTATTACAGGTTCTCAAAACTTTTTGCTAATGCAAAATATTTCTCAAACATTAGCAGGTAGAATAGCTATTTTAAAACTATTACCCTTTAGTTTAGAGGAATTACAAAATACTAAATATTACCCCAAAGATTTTGTTTCAACAATTTATAATGGGTTTTATCCGCGAATTTACGATAAAAATATTCCGGCAAATGATTTTTATCCTTTTTACATCCAAACCTATGTAGAACGCGATGTTAAACTTATTAAAAATATAGCTAATCAAAATGTATTTATAAACTTTATAAAAGTTTGTGCTGGTAGAACAGGGCAACTTCTAAACATTACCGAACTTGCAAATACTTGCGGAATAACTCAAATAACTGCAAAATCGTGGCTTTCTATATTAGAAGCAAGTTATATTATTTATTTTCTAAGACCACATCACAAAAGCTATAATAAGCGAATTGTAAAAATGCCCAAACTTTATTTTTACGATACCGGATTGGCTTCGTCAATATTGGGTATAAAATCTGAAAAGCAATTAATTACTCATTTTTTATACGGAGCTTTATTTGAGAATTTTGTTATAAATGAATTTTATAAACATCTGTATAACAATGCTGTAAACTTAGAATTGTATTTTTGGAGAGATAAAAACGGAAAAGAAATAGACTTAATTATTGATAATAATGACAAAATCATTCCAATAGAAATAAAAGCAGGAAAGACATTTAATTACGATTTTTTAAAGAATCTGCTGTATTGGAATAAATTAACCAAAAACAAAAAAGAGAATAATTTTGTAATTTACGGTGGTGAAAAATCATACAAAACAAGCAATGCTAATATTATATCTTGGGAAAATTTGAAAGAAATTTTTAAAAATATAAAATAAATGAAACATTTAAGTATAAAAGATTTATCGGAAGAAGATAGACCACGCGAAAAACTTTTGCAACATGGCGAAACGTCTTTGAGTAATGCAGAACTTTTGGCAATTGTACTTGGCTCTGGAAATCGTGAGCAATCGGCTGTTGATTTAGCCAAAGAAATACTTCAAAAATCTGATAACGATTTAAATAAATTTGGAAGATTAAGCTTAGGTGATTTAATGCAGTTTAAAGGAATTGGCGAGGCAAAAGCAATTTCTGTAATTGCCACCTTAGAACTTGGTCGCAGAAGAAAATTATCGGAGATAGGTATAAAACAATCAATACAAAACAGCAAAGATGTTTTTGAGTTGTTTAACGAAACACTTAGCGATATAGATTACGAAGAATTTTGGGTGTTATTGTTAAATAGAGGCAATCGTATTATAAAAAAATATAAGGTAAGCCAAGGAGGATTATCAGGCACAGTAACCGATGTGCGTTTAATAATAAAAGAATCTGTTTTGCTCCTTTCTAGTGGTATTGTTTTGGTACATAACCACCCATCGGGTAACATAAACCCAAGTAATCAAGATATAGAATTGACAAAAAAAATATCTATTGCAGTAAAATATTTTAGTATTAATCTTTTAGACCACTTAATAATAGGCTTAGGTGCTTATTATAGCTTTGCTGATGAGGGTATTTTGCCATCATAAACAATAATATAGTAAATTATTACGTTTTAATACAGCGTTATAACCAAAAACATAAATTTATGAATTATCGAAATCTACTTTTTAGTTTTACAGTATTTTTTATTCTTATTGCTGCAAAAAGCGATTTACCAAAAGAATTTACGTTTAAAAATTTTGAAAAAACTTTAGCAAAGGTTCAACCCAATTTGTATGCTTCGAAATATGAAGTAACAAATTTGCAATACATAAGTTTTTTAAAAGAACTCAAGGCAAAAGGTATGATACAAGAATATGCCACCGCTAAACTCGATACATTTAATTGGGCAAAAATTTATAAAAATAAATTTGTAGAAATATATCATACTAATGAAGCTTTTGAAAATTATCCTGTTGTAAATGTTTCGTATCAAGGAGCAAAGATGTTCTGCGAGTGGATGACAAAAAAATATAATGAATATCCAAAACGTGAGTTTAAAAAAGTAAAATTTCGTTTACCAAATGAAAAAGAATGGATAAAAGCTGCAAAAGGAGGACTTAAAGGAGTTACTTATCCTTGGGGTAGTTATTGTTTGCAAAATAAAAAAGCTTGCTATTTGGCAAACTTTTATTCAAAAGGAGACGGAGCAATACACTACGATAAAGAAAAAAAAGAATATGTTGTAATTAAAGATGCAGGATGTGGGTATATTAATGATAAATCTGATGTTACAGTTCCCGTTGATATGTATTCAGAAAATGATATTGGTATTTACAATATAAGCGGTAATGTAAAAGAAATGCTGCAAGAACCTGGAAAAGTAAAAGGAGGAGGATGGCTTTCAACAGGATATGATATAAGAATTGATGTTATTGATACATATGAAAAACCTGCTGTTGATATTGGCTTTCGTTATTTTGTAGAGATAATCGAAATTTAACTTAATTATTATTAAAATAATATTTTTTTGTCACGTTTACAGATAGTTAAAGAATTTTATATTGATGTAATTCAGGTATTTAAGCACTGTTATCAAATCCATTTAATGAAATACAAAAATTATTATAACAATCAATTTGTTTTTAGAATATTAAAGATGTAATTTTGCAAAAAATTTAAGAGAGAAGAATGAGACAGCTTAAGATAACAAAGTCGATTACCAACAGAGAGAGTGCGTCATTAGACAAATATCTGCAAGAAATTGCTAAATATGACCTAATTACGATAGAAGAAGAGGTAGAATTGGCACAACGAATCCGTCAAGGAGACAAAATTGCTGAAGAAAAACTTATTAGAGCAAACTTACGATTTGTTGTATCTGTAGCAAAGCAATATCAAAATCAAGGTTTAACTTTGCCGGATTTAATAAACGAAGGAAACTTAGGTCTTATTAAAGCAGCAAAAAAGTTTGACGAAACGAGAGGTTTTAAATTTATTTCTTATGCTGTTTGGTGGATTCGTCAATCTATTATGCAAGCCGTAAACGAGCAATCTAGAATAGTGCGTTTGCCATTAAATCAGGTAAGTACACTTAGCAAATATAAAAAAGCAATATCAGAGTTCGAACAAAAGAACGAAAGAATACCAACACCCGAAGAATTATCAGAAATTTTAGATTTACCGGTAGAAAAGGTTTTAGAAACAATGAAAGTTTCAAGTAAAAATATTTCTGTTGATGCCCCTTTTCAAGAAGGTGAAGATGGTAGTTTATTAGATGTGTTAGAAAATATAGATTCCCCTAAAGTAGATAAAAGCTTAATCTCGGAATCGTTAAGCACAGAAATTAACAGAGCTTTTGCTACACTTTCTGAAAGAGAAAGAGAAATTTTAAGATTTTCTTTCGGAATTGGAACAGGAGAACTAACTCTTGAAGAAATTGGAAATAAATTTGGGCTAACCCGCGAAAGAGTTCGCCAAATAAAAGAAAAAGCAATTAGAAAATTACGTCATACTTCTAAAAGTAGTATATTGAAAACTTATTTGGGTTAACAATAGAAGCATAGAATCTAAACCATATAAGACATATAAGGGCATATAAATTTTTACAGACTAATGAAGCTAAAAATCAGCTATTTAGGGTCTGCTGAGAAACGCATAACAAATTATTACAAAGCCACTTAATCCAAAATACGCTATTGTAAATGCAAACTTTTTAAAACATATGTGCTTATAAGTTTGCATTTACAAATGTTAAAATCATAGTTTTATGC
>Ga0256845_1002317_pt1 | contig 13926 bp, 14 predicted proteins | sample RiftiametaG_FD_189101 | JGI IMG/M metagenome (GOLD analysis project Ga0256845, IMG submission 189101) | Tube worm associated microbial communities from hydrothermal vent at the East Pacific Rise, Pacific Ocean - Riftia | ecosystem: Host-associated > Annelida > Integument > Unclassified ...
TGCTTCCATTATGAATGACACTGATACTGGGGACTGGACGCCGATTCTCCTCAGCATCCAGCCTCCAGAACCAGGAATGAACTATGACATCAACACCAAGTAGTGATCTTATCGCCATTCAGGGACTAAAAAAATATTTCCCGATTGAACAAGGACTGCTGAAAAAGGTCGTCGGTCACGTGAAGGCGGTGGATGACATCAATTTCAGCATTCGTAAAAGCGAGACCTTTGGGCTGATCGGGGAATCCGGCTGCGGGAAAACCACCCTGGGACGCTGTGTGTTACGCGCGATCGAGCCGACCAGCGGCAGCATCGTGTTTCGCCCAGGGGAAGAGGGGCAAGTGGAGGTGACGACCATGAACAAAGAAGAATTACGCCGCCTGCGCAAAGATGTACAGATGATCTTTCAAGACCCCTATTCCTCGTTAGACCCGCGCATGACCGTCTATGACATCATTTCCGAACCGGTGTATTACGGCGGTCTTGCAAAAGGCAAGGCCTTAGATGAACGGGTCAAAGACATTGCCGATAAAGTCGGCTTAAATATCGCCCACCTCAAACGCTATCCTCATGCCTTTAGCGGGGGACAACGACAGCGCATCGGCATTGCCAGAGCGTTGGTCACACATCCCAGCTTTGTAGTGGCTGATGAGGCCGTGTCTGCGCTGGATGTGTCCATTCAGGCGCAAATTTTAAATCTGATGCAAAAATTACAGGAAGAGTTACATTTGACCTACCTGTTTATCTCGCATGATTTAAGCGTCGTCGAGCATATTTCGCAACGCTTGGCGATTATGTACGTCGGGAAAGTGATGGAATTTGCCCCTACCAAATCGTTATACGCTGCTCCAAAACATCCATACACCGAAGCCTTGCTCTCTGCCGTGCCAAAACCCGATCCGCACCGTAAGATGAAGCGTATTATCCTGCAAGGGGAAATCCCTAACCCGGCGAATCCGCCGGCAGGGTGCTATTTTCATCCCCGCTGCCAATACGCGAAGGACATTTGTCAACAACAAGTCCCCGAATTGATCGAAGTTGAACCGGACCACTATTCGGCCTGCCACTTTGCTGAGAAACTGGACTTAAAGGGAGTTGTGTATTAAGGGGCCGCCTGGTGCTATTGGATGTGGGCAGTATAGAGCACTGAAAAAAAGTGGAAGATACTGCCCCCTAAGACAAAAATATGCCACACGGCATGGTTATACGGCAATTTTTCCCAAACATAGAACACAATGCCGATGGTGTATGACAGGCCGCCGAGCACAAGCAAACCGAGACTCAGTCCCGGAATGCTGGCGACGATGTCCTTCATCGCAATTACACACAGCCAGCCCATCAGGATATACAAGGCCACTGCGCTCTTTTCAAATCTGGGCAGATAGAGCACTTTCAGGATGATTCCCCCAATCGCCAAGGTCCAGATTATTCCAAAAATACTCCAGCCCATAGCTCCTCTGACGCTTCCCAGCATAAACGGCGTATACGTTCCCGCAATTAAGAGAAAGATTGCCGCGTGATCGAGAAGTTGGAAGGTCTTTTTGACGCCGGGCATCGGGAGACTGTGATACAATGTCGAGGCCAAATAGAGCATAATCAGGGTGCTCCCGAAAATGGAGAAACTGACAATGTGCCACGTATTGCCATGGGCAACGGCATAGATGACGAGCACCACCAGACCGATGATGCTGAGTCCGGTCCCGATGCCGTGACTGATACTGTTCGCGATTTCTTCACCAACGGAATACAAGGTTGGTGGATGTTTCTGGTTGTTTGACATAAAAACTCTTTCCTTTAGTGGATGTTTCTGGTTGTTTGACATAAAAACTCTTTCCTTTATATGTATGTCGAACCTTCCGGTTCGATCAGATCGTCATAAATTCACATGTACGAGTTCAAGAATTGAGAGCGATGTGAATTTTGGCAAGTTTTAAACGCACGATTTCTGAGAGAAGTCGTCTTGCGCGGTGTTCGCTCGTTCCCAAGCTTCAGCTTGGGAACACGCTTGACTGGTCGAACTGGGACGTTCGACCTACCTACTGATGGATTCAGAACCTTACATCATGAGTGCGATTACCGAGGGCAGGCTCTATGTTGGCGTTCTCAATAAAGCCGGACGAGAGAAAATCGGAGGAGACTTATCCCCCGATAAGTTGCAGACGGATCGGCGTCATAATTTTGGAAGTAAAATTTTTGTGTAAATCGGAAAGGTCTTCGTAGTAGAAGGTTTTAAGGCCGACTTTCTGTTCTGTATAAAAAGCTGAGAGTTCTGGAGAAACGTTGGCAAGATGTGAGTTGAGGATCGGCAGGAAAGGCGCTGAGGCATGACGGGCAATGTGCAGAGCAGGTTCAATCATGTAACGGGGCTGCGTGAAGTCGGCAATAATAAAACGGGCAATATGGGCTAAAATCGAGAGCATCTTTGTAAACGGCTCCACATCAGGCTTTTGAACATCAAGCAAGAGGGGAATATACTGATGTTTACGAAGCTCGGTACGAAGAGTGTTCAACACCGGATTTCGCTCTGGGGTAAAATGTCCGACAATCAGAGCAAATCGTGAGGTGACGGTTTCGAAAATACGGGTGATTTGGGGAGTGTGCAACAAAAGGTACATAAACTGTGCAATCTGGAAATCATCAATACTGACCGTTGGTTCATCCCAATCAGTGACAACGAGATTTTGCTGGTTAGTGGCCTCATCGATCTTGCTCTCCCAGACAGCGATGCCATAAATTCGGCATTCTGAAAGGTTTGCCCCGGTGAGGGATGCCTTTAAAAAGTGGGAACCCCGGAGATCCGCTTCCTGGAGATTTGCGCCTTCAAAATTGACATTGGTGAAATGTGCATTACTGAGATAAGCCTCTTGAAGGGTCGCGTTTTTTAAATCGGAATTTCGTACCTGTGCTGCCCGTAAATCCGTATTCCGGAGTCTGGCGTCCTGAAGGTTTGCTTCCAGGATGATGGCTTCTTTCAGGTTCGACCAACTCAGGTCTGCTCCTCGGAGATCAGTTTGTTTGAGCGTGGCTTCCTGCAAGTTGGCCCACGTCAGATTGGCTTCGCTCAGGTTGGTCTCGCGGAGGAACGTCTGCCGCAAATTCGCTTTTCTGAGATTGGCGCGGCGCAGGTTCGCCCAGTGGAGTTTGGCGTTTTTCAAATTAGCTCCCATAAAGTTCACGCCATGCAGATCGGCATTTCTGAGGTCAATGCCTGGTAAATCTGCTCCACTGAGATCCAGGTCGTCTTCTATGGCCTGTTCCCGCCATCTGTTCCAGATTTTACTGCCCTGGGTAATGATTTCAAGATACTGACGATTTGCCATCTTTGTCGCCTCCCCTCCCAATGGATACAATATGACATATCATTCAGGGAAACTGCTTTGTCAACAATAATTCTCCAGAACGTAAGAAAAAAACAAGACGAATGATGAAAACATCGAACGTTAGGTTAAGAAGGAAGGTATTCTTTCACACCGCGAAAGGTGGTTCGATGTAACGGGCAGGGCCCATGAGTCCTGATCGCCTGCCGATGGCGCTTTGTGCCATAACCTTTATGGGCAGCAAAACCATATTGAGGATATTGGGCGTCGTAGTCGAGCATTAACCGATCACGAGTCACTTTGGCAATGATTGACGCGGCGGCAATCGAGATACTTAAACTGTCGCCTTTGGTGATGCCCTGCTGGCGAATTGGAACACGGCGTAACGTGACGGCATCTATTAACAGGTATTGAGGGGAGGGATCAAGAGCGGCAACGGCTTCTTCCATAGCGAGATACGTGGCCTGAAGGATGTTGATTTTGTCGATGGTTGCGGCCGGGATAATCCCCACGCCGATACTGACAGCGTGCTGCTGAATCTGCGGAAAGAGCGTCTCTCGCTGTGACACACTCAATTGTTTTGAATCATTCAGCCCGGTCACTGTCCAGCCGCGAGATAAAATAACCGCGCCTGCGACGACTGGCCCGGCCAAACACCCACGCCCGGCTTCGTCCACGCCTGCGACGTATATCGCGCCTTCCTGGTATGCGCGTTGCTCATACCGCTGCATCCGGGCTAACCGGTCAGCTTCGGTTTCGGGGGGCATCAATTGGTCGTGAAAGGAAAGTTGGCGGGGCATAAAAGATATACGTCCACCGCTGAGACGCTGAGACGCTGAGAAAACAGGAGTTATTTTCTGCTCTGTTTTCTCAATTCCAGCCTGGAAACCCACGTCGCATGAAACCCCGCTGTAATAGCTGTGACGCTGGAACTGAGAAACAGAACGCGTCACGTGAAGAGGGGCTCTTGCCTGCTTCGCGTCTTTGCGTCTCTGCGGTGGCTTTACAAGATCACGCTTTTGCTTTTGCTTTTGCTTTTGGGCCAAAGATGCGTTTTTCTTTGATGCGTGCTGCTTTCCCGCGTTTTTTCCGCAAGTAGTACAATTTTGACCGGCGAACTTTGCCATGACGAGTCACCTCGATCTTCGCAACATTCGGCGAGTGGAGCGGGAAGATTCGTTCAACCCCGACACCAAAAGAAATTTTCCGCACCGTAAAAGTCGAACGCTTCTGACCGCGTTTTTTCCGAATGACAACCCCTTCAAACACCTGGATTCGTTCTTTACCGCGTTCACGCACTTTCGCGTGGACTTTCACTGTGTCTCCCGGTCGAAAATCGGGAATATCGTTTTTCATTTGTTCTCTATCAATTGTTTCAAGCAAAGTCATTATATTTCCCCCTTTATGATAAAAATGACTCACGTTCAAAGTGTCTCACATTGTAAAAACGCGACACGTTACACGTCAGCCCACTTTCAACTATCGTAAATCGTCGCGTCCAAACACACGGTCGACCATAATGGCCGCCGCGCTTCGCACTGACAAATGGTTATAGTCGGCGACCCCTCGGATCGGCTCTAACACGACGTCACTGTACTGCCGGATACAGTTATTTTCAACTCCATAGCCTGTTCCCAATACGAGAAGGTGCGGAATTGTTGTCTTTTCCCGAACCGCATGTCGAGCTTCCTGAAAGCTGAGCATCGGTTTTCCGCAATCTGCAGCAATATGTTCTCTGGCACTTGTCATAATGACAAACGGGCGAATGCCAAATTGCTCGGAGAGTCGTTCAATCACGTCTTCCAGGGTATTGGCAAGATAGGTTGTGGCAAAGGCCTGCTGCCGTGTGTGATTATACTGACTGCCAAACCCATCAACCCAATGTCGAATTATTCGGCGACACAGTTCCTGTTGCGACATGAGCGGTGTTACCATATAATACCCACCTAAATTATAGGTTTTCGCTAAACGGGAAATGTCGTGAATATCGTGATTCGTAATCGACGTCGCCACGATCTGTCCGTTTTTGTCATAGACCGGGTAATGGGCTAACGCCACATACACATGGGAATAATCTACCACATTCAAAGTGACGAAGTTTTAAAGTGACTCAAGTGTACAGTGAAATTTTTTCAACGGTCAACTGAATCACTCAGCAAATCTGGTCGGCGTTCCCTCGTGCGTTTTAATGCTTCCTGCTGCCGCCATTCCTGTATGTTTTTATGATGTCCTGAGAGCAAAATATCAGGAACTTTCATTCCACGAAATTCCTGGGGACGGGTGTAATGCGGATAATCTAACAATTGTCCGTAAAATGAGTCACTCACCACAGATTGCGCCTTACCAACCACATCAGGAAGCATCCTGGCGACAGTATCAATCAACACCATGGCTGCTAATTCGCCTCCGGTAAGGACATAATCTCCGATAGAAATTTCTTGATCAACGAGAGCGATTCGCACTCGTTCGTCGATGTCTTCATAATGCCCGCACAAGAGAATAAGCTCCTCCTCCAGCGCCAGCGTTTTCGCCAATTCCTGCGTCAGCGTTGTCCCCTGAGGGGAGAGATAAATCACCTTGTAGCTTGTGAGCTGATGCGAGTCAACAATGTGTTCCACTGCGGCAAAAATCGGTTCAGGTTTCATGACCATTCCACCACCGCCGCCATAGGGCACATCGTCTGCCGTTTTATGCTTATCCTGTGTAAAGTCCCGGATATTATACAGGTGAATATCAATACAACCTTTGTCTATCGCCCGTTTCAGGATGCTATGCTGCAACACCCCATCAAACATGCCGGGAAACAAGGTCAATACAAAAATTTTCATTTACAACTCTAACAACCCTTCCAAAGGATGGACAGTGATTCTCCTCTTCGCTCGATCAATCTGCGTAACCACTTCGTGATTCGAAGGAATGAGATATTCTTGTGCTCCATCACGAACGACATAAACATCGTGGCCGCCGGTTTCCAGGATATGCACCACTTTCCCCAGGTATCGCTCCTCATCGGTATAGACATCGGAATCAATGATCTCAAAGTGATAATACACTCCCTCCGGGAGTTCAGGAGACGACATCTCGTCAACTTGCAGGACGCACCCGATAAAATGCCTCACTTTTTCTACCGAATGATACCCTTGAAAACGCAGGTAGACAAAATTTTTGTAATAACTGACCTGTTCAATGTCGACCTGCTCTACTTGCTTGTTGGCAAGACAGACAGACACTGAAGAGAGATGGTCAAACCTCTCTGGGACGTCTGTGAGCGGCAACACCTTCAGCTCTCCCCGGATTCCCCGGGTTTTGAGAACCTTGCCTATTGTGACGTATTCATGATGCCGCACGGCTTCCACACACGTTGTTTTGAGAGAGCAAATGCGCTACTCCAGGATTTCCAGGACGGTCCGTTTATCCAATTTGGCGCTTGCCGCGCTGAGAATTGTCCGGATCGCCCGGGCTGTCCGCCCTTGCTTTCCAATGACTTTTCCCATATCTTCTTTCGCGACCCTGAGTTCAAGAACCCGCGTTTGGGCTCCTTCAACTTCTTTGACCTCAACTTCATCAGGATTATCAACCAGAAATCGCACGATCGTTGTGACCAAATCTCTCATTCCGTTTCCCTCCAGGTTGTGCACTTGTTATGCTGAGGTGACTTCTGACCTTGGCGAAATGTCATTCTTTTTCAGAAGATCACGCACGGTATCTGTCGGTTGCACACCATTGTTCAACCAATACCGGATACGGTCTGCCTTTAATGTAACCGCCGATGGTTTCTGTCTGGGATCATAGGTCCCCACGGTTTCAATAAATTTTCCATCACGAGGAGAGCGTGAATCTGCAACCACAATTCGATAGAATGGTCGTTTCTTTGCTCCGATCCGCTTGAGTCGTAACTTTACCAAAATATAACCTCCCTGTAAGTAGAGTGCCTGGAGTACTTCGAGTACATTCGAGTACTTAGAGTACTTTAGGCACTCGAAGTACTCCAAGTACTCTAAAATGGCAGCATGCCTTTTGAAAAACGCCTCGGCATTCTCCGTGAACGTTTTCCTCCGCCGCCAGTTAACTTTTTCATTAATTTTCGAGCCTGCTCAAATTGTTTGAGTAATTTGTTAATATCGCGAATATCGGTTCCGCTTCCTTTGGATATCCGTTGTTTGCGTTTACTATTAATGATTTTATGATGAACTCGTTCCTTCTGCGTCATGGAGTTAATAATCGCTTCCATTTTAACGAATTCTTTTTCATCAACCTGAAGATTTTTTAAGGCCTTTTTATCGGCCCCCGGAATCATTTCGAGGAGTTGGTCCAGGGGACCCATTTCACGAACCTGTTTGAGTTGATCCCGGAAATCTTCCAACGTAAAGGTCTGCTCCCGAATTTTTCGTTCAAGTTCTTTCGCTTTCTTTTCATCAATGGATTTCTCCACTTTTTCAATGAAAGAGAGCACATCTCCCATTCCAAGAATTCGTGAAGCCATGCGTTCCGGATGAAAGACCTCAAGTTGATCGAGCTTTTCCCCGACACCAACAAACTTAATCGGTCGGTCGATAACTGCCTTAATCGAAAGCGCTGCTCCTCCACGGGCATCGCCATCGAGTTTGGTGAGAATGACGCCGGACACCTCGACATCCTTATTAAATTGGTCCGCCACCGTAACAGCATCCTGACCGGTCATCGCATCAGCGACAAATAAAATTTCCTGGGGCGACAAGAGGGCTTTCAGATCGCGAAGCTCCTGCATGAGTTCCTGATCGATGTGCAGGCGTCCGGCCGTATCAACCAGCAACACATCAAAACCTTCAGTTCTGGCTTTTTGAAGGGCCTGTTGACAAATATTTCGCGGATTTTTCTCTCCAGCATCTGCGAATACGTCAATCCCTAATTGCTCACCGAGCACTTGTAACTGCGTGATCGCCGCAGGACGGTAGACATCGGCAGCGACCAACAAAGGCTTGTGGTCTTCCTGGCGGAGCCGGTTCGCAAGTTTCGCAGCACTGGTCGTCTTGCCAGACCCTTGTAATCCGACCAGCATAAGCGCGCTGGGAGGAGTCTCCGCAAAGCTCAGCCCAACAGATTCTTTGCCCATTAATCCGGTTAATTCGTCATTCACTACTTTAATGAGCTGTTGGCCGGGGGTCAAACTTTTGAGCACTTCACGTCCGACCGCTCGTTTTCTGACCCGTTCGGTGAAGTCTTTGACGACCCGGAAGTTCACATCGGCTTCGAGTAAGGCCATGCGAACTTCTTTGAGTGCGTGTTTAATATTCTGCTCACTCAGTTTCCCGTGTCCACGGATTGTTTTGAATGCTGATTGTAATTTCTCTGATAGATTATCAAACATGACACAGTACGTTCGTTAAATTATTGGCGATACCTTTACCTTGAAAACCCCATAAACACAGCGATACTGCTGTAAATCAGACCTCAGTGTAAAATAACTTGCCATACTCTATGTTTCGGGGAGAAATTGTCAAGAGGAAAATCAACGGTGGGATCGGGACCAACAAAAAAATGGCGCACATCTTTTCCTGCACAAACTCGCTTTCAGAGTGTTTCACCCTCTGTGCCGCTGCGTCTCTCTGGTGTTGAATTATTCAGGACAACAAGATCGTGCCGTTACATATCCAGAATAAATTTGGATGGATTGGTCGCCACGCCGTTAACGCGGACTTCATAATGGAGATGAGAACCTGTACTCCTCCCGGTATTCCCGACTTCCGCGATTTTATCGCCGCGCTTCACTTTGTCCCCGACCTTCTTGTATAATTTTTTACAGTGCCCGTAAAAGGTAGTATAGCCATTGCCATGATCGATAACCAGGACGTTTCCAAAGCCGCCTTTTTTCCCGGAGAATGAAACAATGCCAGCCGCAGGGGCGATAATCGGAGTTCCACTTTTGGTGGCAATGTCTAAACCCGAGTGCATAGTCCGTTTTCCGGTAAATGGCGATTTACGGCTGCCAAACCCCGATGTGATCCACCCCTTGACCGGCCAGATTGACGGGGTAGAGGCGAGCACCGTTTGTTGGTCCTGAAAATATTCCATCATGCGCTGCGCAAGCTCTTCCTGACTCATGACCGATGCCTTCAAGTGGTCAATCGCCAAAAGCTTTTGGCGCATACTTTCTTCCGTTTCCTGCTTAAAATCTTTTACAATATTCTGTAATCCCGAGTCATCTTCCCCGCCAACGCCGATATTCACCTGGACGTTCATCGGGTTCTCCACGCCAGCCATGAGCATGAGTTTTGCATTGACCAATTTCAGACGGGACACCATCTGGTGCAATTTTGTAATATCCTCCTCATATCTTGTGAGTAAGGATTTTTGGATGCTCGTTGTCTTTCGGATTTCAGGGAGTCCTGTGACTGTTTCTTTCATGTCGCGATACGTCATCATCGTATAATATGACATTCCTCCGACCGCCAGAATGAGAAGAACCATCACAACGAGCAAGGTTCGTATAAGAAGGTAGGGGATTTTGATCTGTTTAAACTGTGACGTGGCATCGGGAACAATGATAAGGGTAAAAAATTTTTTTGACATAATGTACTGGTGTCTTGCCTGGGGGCATTCAGTATTGCAGACTGCGCATTCAGCCGGCGTCCTGCCCCGGATGAGGTTCACACAAAAAAGGTTGTACTCGCTTCTGTCATAATGTTCCCATCCTACACGTGCAAGAAAAAACCTGTCAAGTTTTTTAGCATGAAACAGTGTAAACGGTTTATCAATAAAGGGTTACGTTCAGTTTACGCGAAAGACCTGTCGCTTTTTACACGTTAAACCGTACGTTAATGATGTCGCCATCCTGGACAAGATACTCTTTCCCTTCAACCCGGAGTGCTCCGTGCTGTCTGGCATTGGCCAGAGACCCATGCTCCATAAAGTCAGCATATCGAGTGACTTCGGCCCGAATAAAGCCTCGCTCCAGGTCAGAATGGATGACGCCGGCCGCTTGAGCAGCTTTGGTGCCTTGCGTGATCGTCCAGGCCCGCACTTCATCCTTGCCCACCGTAAAAAAGGAAATTAAGCCCAGAAATTCATACGACACCCGAATGAGTCGGGTTAGCCCCAATTCCTGAATTCCCATGTCCTCCATAAACGCTTTGACATCATCATCGTCTTCAAGTTGACTGATTTCACTTTCGATCTCTGCACTGAGAGCAACTGTCGGGATCCCCTGGCTCGTATTCGAAGCGATCAGTTCCTGGTAGCGGTCAGTCGCTCCGATTTCATCTTCCCCGATATTCAAAACGATCAACATCGGTTTTTGAGTCAGGAACTGATAGCCGCGCAACAGATGCTGTTCATCTTCCGCGAGTTTGATCTTTCTGATTGGCTCTTCATTTTCCAGATGCTCTTGCAAACGTTCCATCAAGTGCAGTTCCTGCGCTTTTGATTTTTCGCCTTTTTTCTGAATATCCATCTGAAGCCGCTCAATGCGTTTTTCAATAATCCCTAAATCCGACAGGATGAGTTCCAGATTCAGGGTTTCGATGTCTCTGGCCGGCTCTATGCCTCCATCCGGTGAAGGAACCGTTTCATTCGTAAAGGTTCGCACAACATGGATAATTGCATCCACATTTCGGATGTGGGCGAGGAGTTGGCTCCCCATGCCGCCATCCTGCACGCTGCCCTTTGTCAGCCCGGCGACGTCAACATATTCGACGGTCGCGTAAGTCGTTTTTTTCGGCTCAAAAATTTTGCTCAACGCGTCGATCCGTGGATCAGGAACTTTGACTGTTCCTACGTTTGGCTCAGAGCCGCTGCCATAGCCCCCGGTTTGGACATGCCGACCGGTCAACACATTAAACAGTGTCGTTTTCCCACACAAAGGAAGTCCGATAATTCCAGCTTTCATAAAAATTACATGAGTTGCGGGTTACGGGTTGCGGGTCGCGGGTTGTGAGAACCCGCAACCCGTAACCCGTAACCCGTAACCCGCGTCAGTCGTCAAAATGATGATCAATGCTCAATAAAAGTCGGCGCAACAACTCCAATGCCATATTCTTCACGCGGGTCTGAATGATTTCAGGAGGACCGGAGACCAGATATGTCCGGGTTTTCACCGTTCCATCCATAAGGTGCAGCGCAATATACACCGGAACCGCCGGATCGACAATTCGCCCTTCCCGGCTTTGGCGATAGCCGGTAACGCCCAACCCGATACTGGCTCCACAGGTATGTTTGACCGCCTGTGCAATATGCTGCGCCGTCTCCATGCTGATCATCTCCCGGGCGTTAATCTGATCTGAAGGAAATTGCAATAAATGTGTGAGTGAATCGCTGTCTGTCGCAACAATTGCCCCTCGAAAGACCGCCTCTATGCCAGGGACCTGGATGAGCTGCTGAGCGATATGGCCGCCAGTGTTTGTTTCCGCGATTGCCAGGCTGAAGCCCTTGTCATGGAGAAGCCTGGCAATCAGCCCCTCCAGGGTGTCCTTATCTGTTCCAAAAATCCTGTGCGGCAAACGCTCCCGGATTTTTTGCTCATGCGCTGCGATCAAAGAATCCGCTTCTTCGGCGGTCTCAGCTTTTGCGGTAATGCGAATATCAATCTGTCCAAGATGCGCCAGGAGTCCGATCGTTGGATTGTCACTGGAGGTGATGAGATCGCCGATGAGATGATCAACATGGCTCTCGCCGATGCCGCAGAGTTTTAACACGCGGTATTTGATGGTCTGAGAGCGACCGAGTTTTTGCCTGAGATACGGCAGAACCGTCTCTTGCATCAAAAATGTCATTTCCCGTGGCACTCCCGGCAGCGAAAGCAAGATTCCTCGCTCTGTTTCGATGATGTAACCCGGTGCGGTTCCTTGGGGATTGTGAATCGGAATAGCTCCTTCCGGAAGATAAGCCTGACGCCTGTTGTTCTCTTTATACGGAAGATCCCGCTCAACAAAAATGCGTTCAATCTGATCGGAGAGTTCCTGATGAAACACCAACTTCCGGCCAGTGACTTCGGCGGCAATCTCCCGCGTCAAATCATCCTCCGTCGGCCCAAGTCCCCCGGAGGTAATCACGACATCCACCCGGTCAAGAGCACGTGAAAGCACTTCCCGCATTCGTTCAGGATTGTCGCCCACCGTTGTTTTATAGAGGACGCCGACTCCGATTCGGTTGAGGTGTTCAGCAAGATACACGGCGTTTGTATCGACAATCTGTCCTAATAAAAGCTCCGTCCCAATCGCAACAATTTCTACGTTCATAAGGAGTACTGTTCTCCTAAACCGAGTCCCAGGTGCAGTGCCTGTTGGTTCATCTCAAGATATTCGGCTGGAATACGGGTTTTCAGCACCTTCATCACAGATTCCGCCCGGACAAGGGAACAGATACCGAGCACAGCACCTAACATGCAGATATTAAAGACAATCGGTTTACCGATCTGATCCATCACCGTCTGATACATCGGGAGTGCTATCTGCCTGGCGTCAACGTTAATATTTTTTTCGACAAGGCGAGAATCTAACAATAAGACTCCGCCCGGCCGAATGATGGTGTGGTATTTGGAATACGCTCCCTGAGTCAGGCAGACCAGAAGATTTGGTTGGAGGACTTTTGGAAAGCGGATTGCGGAGTCGGAGATAATGACATCTGAACGCGTAGCACCGCCTCTGGCTTCCGGCCCGTATGATTGAGCCTGCGTCGCATTAAGCTGTTCGTGCAGGGCAGCCGCTTCAGCCAGGACAATTGCAGCCGTAATGACGCCCTGTCCGCCGGCGCCTGAGAAAACTAAACGACATTTTTCCATGATCAATTCTCCCTTACACGGGGTTAGACGTTCATCGTCTGTTGCGCTTTGTGGACAAGGTTCGCATACTCCTGACAATACTCCGGCTTCTCGGTTTGGACGAAAATTCCCCGTTCGATTAAATCCGGGTGCTCTTGCTTTGCCCGGGAACCGACCGGCGTGGTATGCTCCTTGAAGTATTCCATCATCTTGGCAGCACTGCCTTGTTTATTTTTTCTGCCAAAATAGGTCGGGCACTGGGAAAACACTTCAACGACAGAAAAACCCTTATGGGCGATGGCCTGGCGCAGCATCGTGACCATTTGCTGCACATGGTACGTGGTTGTCCGACCGATAAATGTCGCGCCCGCCGCTTTGGCAAGCTCGACAACATCAAACTCGTAATCAATATTGGCAAACGGGGCGGTTGTGGCGGAAATTCCACGCCCGGACAGCGGTGAGTGCTGCCCCCCGGTCATGCCGTAAATCCGGTTATTCATAATAATCGCCGTCATATCAATATTGCGACGGGCCGCATGAATAAAATGATTGCCGCCAATTGCCAACGCATCGCCATCTCCCATCGGGACGATGACTTTGAGTTCCGGACGGCTTAATTTGACGCCAGTGGCAAAAGCCAATGCACGTCCGTGCAAGGTGTGCAGCGAGTGAAAATCGACATAGCCGGAGATGCGGGACGAACAGCCAATCCCGGAGACCATCACCAACTCCCCTTTGCTGAGTTCAGCCTTTTCTACAGCGCGCAACAACCCATTCAGGACGATTCCATGCCCACAGCCCGGGCACCAGATATGTGGAAAAAATCGTTGACGAATATAGTCTTTCACTGGCATACTTTCTATACCCCCTTTCCAT